>JAEIGA010011081.1_pt1 | contig 13685 bp, 14 predicted proteins | sample 9270691 | NCBI WGS metagenome assembly JAEIGA01 (sample SAMN17057246, study PRJNA624740) | gut metagenome | biome: biome; isolation source: fecal sample | host: Bos grunniens | place: China: Xizang | collected 2019
GATCAGTTTGTGAATATTACCGTTTGAAAAGTTCTTAAAAACTTTTTTATGTGATTCATCAATATTTCTGTCTGTCATAATTCACCATATGTCAAAATTTGATATATGTAAACATTTAATATATTATCATCTCATAATATATAAACATGAAACTAGGTTTTACAACACTGGCTTTATTCATGGAACCTAATAATTACATCATTGATTTAGCTAAAAAATTTGGATTTGAAATAATTGAAATTCTTGCAGAAGGACCATTTTATGAAAAGGACAACGGTGAATTTAAAGATTGCGGAATGGATATGAGAATGCATGCAGCAACAGTAGACATTAACATTGCAAGTCTAAACAAGGGAATAAGAGATGAAAGTGTTAGACAAATGATCCACTGTGGACAATATGCAGAAAGCATTAATGCAAATACAATAACAGTGCATCCAGGCATAATTGGCCGTAACGAACCACACCTCAGAAAATGGGCTTTGGAAATTGCAATTGAAAGTATTGGAGAAATAATTGACAATACCAATGTTGAAATTTCAGTTGAAAACATGCCTGTCCGTGGAAAATTTTTAGGAAATACAGTTGAAGAAATTGAAATGATTCAAGAAGCTACCGGCTGTAGCTTGACTATTGACACAGGCCATGGAAACACATGCGGAAACTTAGAAGATATGTTAAATTTAAAAAATATTAGCTATTGCCATTTAAATGATAATGATGGTGTTAAAGATCAACATATTGCATTAGGTGAAGGTACAATGGATTTGAATCTGCTTAAAAAGATTGATACCGCCATTATAGAGCTTAATAACTTTGATAACATCTTAAAAAGTAAAAAAATCATAGACAATTTATGATTTATTATTATTTTTTTATAAGTTATTAGTTATAAGTTATAACTTATAAGTTATACATATCAAAAAAAATAATATTAAAAATCAATCATAGTGACTTCAAAAATATCTTCGATGACATAATCTGTCTTATCCATCATTTTTGGGGATACTTCCTCTTGTTGTTCAATAGTTAGAACACTAACATCAGCTTTCTTAAATGCCAATATGTCATTGAGGCCATCACCAACCATCATGACCTTGTAGCCTCCATCTTTCAATATGGAGATTACTTCACATTTGCCTCTAGTAGAAACGGTTCCAAAAGCATTGTCTTCGGGAACATCCAACATATTAGCTAATCTATTAATAGCTCCTTTTCTATCTCCTGAAGCAATGAATATTTCAATTCCCCTTGATTTTAATGTTTCTACAGTTTCAAAAACTCTTGGGAAAAATTTACCTGCAGATGTTATAGTATATGCAACAATGCCTAAATCCATATCTACAATTAAAGCAGATCCATTACATAATTCCATATGTGGAATCTTGTCCCTTAAGATATCAAACCCATCAGTAATGTCTGATACGGTAGTTGATGTTTCCGAATCAAGAATATCCTTAACTTCAGCTTTTGAAACCTGTTTAGTTGAAAAGCTAATATCAAAATCGATGTCATATTCTTTAATAACATCAGAAATTAAAGTATCAGGATTTAATTTTAAAAGCTTGTTAGTATTAAACTGCAAAACCACTAAAGCAAGTGAATCAGCAGCATCAATTAAATCTAATGAGTTAATGTCAGTGAAAATAATTCCATTTAACACATCCTTGATGACCCTGTATCTTTCTATTAAAGTTCCTGAGTTATCAAATACAACTGCTTTTTTCATAATTAATAATAGTTAAAAAATATATTTAAAAGTATTTAAAAAAAGCAAGTTTATAAACCTTGAAAAATAAACTAATAATATTATAATTTACGATTATTAGGTGTTTTAATGAACGTTATTGAAAAGTTAAACTCCATTAAAAATGGAGAAATAACAGCTAAAGAAAATGTAGAAAGCTTCATTAAAGTTATTGATGAAAATAACGAAACTATTAATGCATTTATTGAATTAAACTATGAAAATGCATTGAAACAAGCCGAAGCTATTGATGAAAAAATCGCAAATGGCGAAGATGTTGGTGCTTTAGCTGGTTTAGTATTTGGTATAAAAGCAAACATTAATGTTGAAGATATGATAATTTCCGCAGCTTCCAAAACATTGGAAGATTACATTGGAAGTTACAATGCTACTGTAGTCAATGAAATACTTGCAGAAGATGGAATAATAATTGGTATTTTAAACATGGATGAGTTTGCAGCAGGCAGTTCAACTGAAACTTCATACTATGGACCTACTCAAAACCCAAATGCTATGGGCAGAATCCCTGGTGGTTCATCTGGTGGATGTGCAGCGGCTGTTGCAGCTGGAATGTGTGATATATCAATCGGTTCAGATACTGGAGGGTCCATTAGAAACCCAGCTTCACACTGTGGCGTAGTAGGATTTAAACCAACTTACGGTGCAGTTTCAAGACAAGGATTATTAGACTTATCAATGAGTTTAGACCAAATTGGACCATTGGCTAACGATGTAAGCGGTATTGCAATTGCATTAAATACAATAGCTAAATATGATGAAACTGAATGTACCACACTTGACTGGGAAAAACCTGACTTTACTGAAGTATTGGAAGACACTTCCCTTGAAGGTATGAAAATAGCTGTATGCAGTGAATTTATCGATGTTACCGATGAAGAAATCAATAAAACCGTGAACAAAGCTATTCAAAAATTGGTTGATGCAGGTGCTGAACTTGTAGAAGTAAGTTTTGACTACATTGACTTATGTTTACCTACATACTACTTAATCAACTATGTAGAATTCTTCTCAGCTACAAGAAAATATGACGGAAGAGAATACGGATCCAGAATTGAAGAGGTATGTGGAGAAGAAGTATTAAGAAGAATTAAAATCGGTTCACATATTGCAGAAGCTGAATTTAGTGGTAAATACTACAAACAAGCACTAAAAGCAAGGTCTGTAATTAGAGGTGAAATTACCTCAATGCTTGAAAATGTTGATTTAATTGTAGGACCAACCGTTCCAAAACTTCCTCACGAAATTGGAACCGAATTAGAACCAATGGAAATGTATGCTTACGATATCCTTACAGTTATTGCAAACTTGGGTGGAATTCCAGCAGCAAGCATACCTGCCGGAGAAGTTGACGGTATTCCTGTAGGATTACAAATTCAAGCAAAACCTTTAGATGATTTAAAAATTATTAAAGCTATGAGTGTTTACGAAAACACTCAATAAATTCTTTTTTTTATTGAAAATTTACACTTGAAATCTACCTCTAAAATATATATTAAAAAAATACAATAGATTATCAAGAGAGGTTACTTTTATGACAAAAATTGGACTTGCTTATTTAAACGGGTCAGTTCCTGGATTTGAAGATTTTGGAAACCTGCCAACCGACATTGTTAAAGAAAATGGTCTTGTTAATGGTGTTAAGGCATCACAGGAATTAGATGCATTAATTATTCCGGGCGGGACATTAATAGAATCTAATGACATCAACATGGACTTAAATACCGAAATCAAAAAAATGGCCCGTGATGGAAAACCTATCATTGGAATCTGTGCCGGTTTTCAACTTTTATCTAATCAAATAGACATTGGTAGAAAATCACCTGTACCGATTGTTAAAGAGGGTCTTGGATTAATCGATGTGAATTTTTCACCATTAATTACAAGTGACAGAGTAATTGCAAAGGTATTCAACAATTCGTTTTTAGTTAAAAACCAGACAGAAGACGTTAATGGTTTTCACACACATACTTACGGTAAAGTTGAAGGAGATGCAAAACCGTTATTTTACTCCAAAGTACAGAGAATGAATTATGGAGATACAAATAAAAAAGGCGATTACAACATCTTTTCCGGAGCATGCAATGATGACGGAAATGTTATTGGTACCATGATTCATGGCATATTAGATGAAAATCCAATTCTTGTAGAAAACATAAAGGAACAGATAGATATTCAAGACATCGATGAAATTTACAATAGAAATAAACAAGTGAAAAAATTCTTACAAAGTGAAGTGGGAATCAATACTGACATAAAAATACCTCAAATTGAACCTCTCAAAAAACCAAAATACTTAATGATTGGAAGTAACGGATCAGATTCTGGTAAGACTTTCATATTAACCGGTCTTGCAGGCGCAATCAGAAAAAGAGGTTATAAAGTTGCATTGCTAAAGGTAGGTCCTGATGTACGTGATATTATACCGGGATTGTACTTGACAAAAGGAAAAATGGAAGATTTTGCATCAATTAAAATTGGACACTTAGGTTGGGAAGATATTGAATCTACAGTAGCAAAACTTAATCAATCCGACTATGATATTGTACTTATTGAAGGTGTTATGAGTGTGTTTACCGGTCTTTTAAATGAAAAAGTACCATTTTCAGCTGCAGAAATTGCAATGTCATCAAATATTCCGATGATATTGGCTTCAGGTGTAAATAAAGGAGGAATTGAATCAGCGGCAATTGACCTTGTTTCACATGCCAATATGCTTGAAAAATTCGGAGTATCAGTCGAGGCAATTCTACTCAATAAAGTATACAATGATGATATATTTGACAATGTGGTTCCTTATATTCGAAACAACACTAATGTCAAAAATGTATTAAAAATCCCTAAATTAAAAAATGCAGATATGAGAGGATTTATTCCTGAAGTTGAAATAAGATATGAATTGTTTACTTCATATGCATTGGAATTAATCGAAAATAACTTAAATATCGATGAAATAATTAATATGGCACATGAAGTAGAATTTGAAAAAATATATTCGTTTGAAGAAATTAAAAGTAAAGTGATATAAATGGCTCTTAATTTAAGTCCAGAACCTGGCGTTAAACTTACAAAAAAAGATAAAGCACATGTTTTAAAGAAGATTAAACACGGTTGGAAGGCAACATGCTTAATTCCAGATTATATCTTCGATGAAAACGGCAATATTCAAATTAATTCGGATAAAAATCGCAGGTTAGTTAAAATTGTAAAAATCCTAGATGATGGAATACACATTGAAAAAGCTCTAAAAACTAAAACATTGAGAATCAAATGGGATAAAATAAGTGAAATAGGTCCGTCAAAAGAAATAAAAGATGGTTTAGAAGTAAAAATGCGTGATGGTAAATATGTAACCTTCAGCATTTATAATTCCTACAAAATTAAACAGAATACAAACTTCATAGCAGAGTACATAGCTAAAAAGTCAAATGAGAGGAATTAAATTATTCCTCTAAATATTTATTGATAATGTCTTCGCCTCTAAGCAAGACAAATCCATTTTCTTCCGCATATTTGCGAGCATCTGCAACTGATGTAGCTTGTCCAGTTTCACCATCCATCATTTCACAAACTACACAAACAGGAGTTACACCAGCCATTTCACATAATGCAAGGCCTATTTCTGTGTGCCCTTGTCTATTTTTAACAAGTCCATCTGCTCCTCTTAAAAGACATACATGACCAGGTGATCTAAATGTTGCACCAAATTCATCGAATCTTTCTTCTTTCATCATGATAGCCATTTCACTAATTGTCATTGCTCGGTCATGATCTGTTATACCAGTGAAGGATTTTCTATGATTTGTCCATATGGAAAATGAAGATCTTTCATCATACGGAATGTCAGTTGGTGCTAGTTTAGCGAGTTCTGGATATTTTTCAGTTGCTGCTTTCATGATATCAACCATGAAAGGTAAATGAATAGCTTCACAAAAATCAGCGTGTAAACAATTACAGATTAATCCACCTGCATCAGTTCTCATAGTTGCAATTGATTTAGGGGTTACAAATTCAGAAGCGATAATCATATCAACTTCTCCTTCCCTATCATCATCATCATAAACTAGAACGAATTGACCGTTTCTAATAGCTTCTAGAGCTTTATCTAAGTTTGTTTCTTGATTCATAGTAACATCTCCTTATTTACTAGAACCAGGGCTAAAAATAACTACAATTTATTACTTCTCTTCCATCCGGACTGTCACCGTCGGTTTTGGAATCTCACCAAATCAACACGTTTCTTTGTGCTCGTGGACTTATTTTTTAAAAATCACCACCGGTGGAGAATTTCACTCCGCCCTGAGAACGTATTTTCTAATTTTATTAATCATATATAAAATACTTTACGGTGTAAACAATATTATAAATTTAAAAAAAATAATACCTAAACTATAACAAAAATTCAAGGGATATGATGTCTCCATCTTTAAGATTTAATTCTTCCCTTAACATCTTTTCTGAAATAACTTCTAAATATTTTTTTTCATGAGTAGTTTTATCTGGAAATACAATAGCTCCATAAATCTTATCACATATTTTAACTTCAATATATTTTACAGCACCAAAACCTTCATCAGGTTTGATTAAATTTTCACAAGTATTTTTTATCTCATTTATCTCATCCAAATATTCATCGCTGACAATAACATTTAATGTTCCAGGATATGGAGTGAATCCTAAATTCTTTTCAAATTCCTTTGTGTAGAAATCTTGTGATAGAAAATATGCTGCTTTTCCCATACCGCTTGCAACTTCACCATCAATTTTCATGAAATAACCTCAAATTAAATTAAATAGATTAGTATTAATGTAAAAAATATCTATCCTGTCTTTAATTAAATGAATATATAAAATATTTTACTTAAATTTAATCTACAATATATAAGTATAAGTTAAATCATTTTGATTAATAAATATTTTTGAAGAAATTTATTTAATAATTGAAAAATAAAGTAATACTATAAAAAATTTACAGGGTAATAGAAATGGAAATAAAAACTATCTCAACAGATGTATTAATTATCGGATCTGGTGGAGCAGGTTCAAGAGCAGCTATTGAAGTTGATGATGCTGGATTAAAAGCAACAATTGTATCTAAAGGTCTTTCATTTAGGTCAGGCTGTACCGGAATGGCAGAAGGAGGATATAATGCAGTTTTTAAAACAGTTGATAAGGATGATTCGATAGAAGCTCACATTAACGACACATTAAAGGGTGGAAGCTATTTAAATGATAAAAAATTAGTTGATATTCTTGTAAATGAATCACCAAAAAGACTAATTGATTTGGAAAACTATGGTGCATTATTTGACAGGCAAGAATCAGGTGAAATAGATCAAAGACCATTTGGTGGTCAGACCTATAGAAGAACATGCTATCAAGGAGATAGAACTGGTGCTGAACTATTAAATGCGCTTAAAGAAGAAATCATCAGAAGAGACATCGAATGTATCGAAGAAGTTATGATTACTTCACTAGTTACCGATGGAGATACTGTCATCGGCGCAACTGGTTTAGACTTAAAGAATTCCACTTTAATTTATTTTAAGGCAAAGGCAACCATCCTGGCCAGTGGAGGTGCTGGACAATTATACCCTGTAACATCCAACACTTTCCAAAAAAATGGAGATGGTTATGCAATAGCTTACAGAGCCGGTGCCAATTTGGTTGACATGGAACAGGTTCAATTCCATCCAACAGGAATGGTAGCCCCTGAATCTAAAAAAGGAGTTTTAGTAACTGAAGCCGTTAGAGCTGAAGGTGGAAAACTCATCAACAAAGACGGAGAAAGGTTCATGAGCAAATATGCTCCTGAAAAAATGGAACTTGCTACCCGTGACGTTGTTGCCCGTTCAATTTACCAAGAGATTATTGAAGGTAGAGGAACAGAAAATGGAGGAGTATACCTGGATATTTCCCACCTTGATGATGACTACATCGAAGAAAAACTCGAAACAATGGTTTTGCAGTTTGAAAATGTTGGTGTAGACATTAAACATGGTCCAATAGAAGTAGCCCCAACCGCACATCACTTTATGGGCGGTTTGAAAATAAACACAGATGGATCATCTTCACTTAATAATTTATTTGGAGCCGGTGAAGTCTGCGGAGGAGTTCATGGAGCAAATCGTCTTGGAGGAAACGCTCTCGCTGATACCCAAGTATTTGGAAAAATATCCGGTGTGAGTGCATCTGAAGCTGCAAAAACAACTGAATTAAAAGAAAACGATGAAATGGTTGAAAAAGAAGCTTCAAGAATTGAAGGATTGATTAAAGAAGGTACAATTAAACCTAAAGACTTTAAAAATAACATCAAATCATTAATGTGGGAAAAAGTAGCTATTGTTCGTGATGAAAAAACATTGAACGAAGCATTAAAAGAATTGCTTGAAATGCAAAAAGACTTGGATAACTTGGATGTTTGCAATCAAAAACAATATAATACTGATTTGGTTACTGCTCTTGAAGTAATTAACATGGTAGAAATTTGTATCTTAGTTGTTAAATCAGCAATTATTCGTCGTGAAAGTAGGGGAGCACACTTTAGATCTGATTTCCCTGAAAGCAAAGATGAATGGAAAAAGAGTATTGTAATAAATAAAAATAAAATAGAATTTGAAGCTAGATAGCTTCTTTTAAATTCTTTATAGCTTCGCGAGCTTTGGCATAAATTTCCTGTTCATCCAAAACAGTCAATTTTTTATTTTCCATTAATATTTTACCATTACAAATAGTAGTATCAACATTTGAACCATTTGCTGAGTAAATAATATTGGATGTTAATGTTGAACTGTCTGGAACCATATTTGCACAGTTAGTGTCAATTAAAATAATATCCGCTTTTTTACCAACTTCAATAGAACCTATTTCACTGTCAAGTCCTAAAGCTTCAGCACCTTTAATAGTACCCATGGCAATAGCTTCATGAGAGTTTAAGACATTAGGATCAAGAGTTGAAACTTTTTGAAGTAAACTAGCAGTTTTAAGCTCTTCAATTAAATCTAAATTATTATTTGAAGAAGCACCATCAGTACCAATAGCAACACAAATATCATTTTCAATCAATTTTGAAACTGGAGCAATTCCAGATGCCAATTTCATGTTACTGCATGGATTGTGGGAAATTTTAACATCGTTTTTCTTAATTATTTCAATTTCTTCGTCACTTAGCCATACACTATGAGCGGCAACAACATCTGGACCTAAAAATCCTATTTTATCCAAATATTCAAATGGCCTTAAACCTTTTTCTGCACTAACATCATCAATTTCCTTTTGAGTTTCAGAAACGTGTATGTGAATACCCATATTGTATTCATCTGCCAATTGTCGAACTTTGATTAATAATTCTTCTGAAGCTGTGTATGGGGAGTGTGGACCGAAAAATACTTTGATTCTTCCATCAGCCATTCCATTGCAATTTTCAAATAAAGTTAAGTTTTGTTTGATTTCAGCTTCTCTTCTTTCTGCATCTCCAAAATCAATCATACCATATGACAGAACAGCTCTTATGCCCGCTTCATCAATAGCACGAGCGACATCTTCCATATAGAAATACATATCTGAAAATGTAGTAGTTCCTGATTTGATAAGTTCAACAGCTCCTAAAAGAGCACCTATATAACAATAATCACCATTTAGATTAGCTTCCATTGGCCATATATGGTCATTTAACCAACTATCTAAACTCAAATCATCAGCTAATCCTCTAAATAAAGTCATGGATAAATGAGTATGAGTATTTACAAATCCCGGAAGTAAAACTTTACCTTCCGCATTAATAACTTTATCAACATTACTTTCATCGATTTCATCAGAAATTTCAACGATTAAATCATTTTTAATTAGAATAGATTGTATTTTTTCTTCAAAATTATTTGGGTTTATAATTAATGCATCTTTAATTAAAATAGTATTATCAGACATAATAACACCTAAAAAAAAATAAAAAAAGTTAAAAACTTATTTATAAGTTTTTAATAGCGATTTTAATATCATCAGCTTTAACAGTTTTACGTTTTGCGAATTTTGCAGCTTTATTAGCTTCTTTAGCAACTTCACGAGCAACTTCTTCTAAGTATGCAGCTAATTCTTCTTTTGCATCTTCGCTAACTCTTTCAGCACCAGATTCTTTAATGATTCTAGCAACAGGAGCTTTTGGTATTTCAGACATACTTTTCACCTCACATAAGTTAATATAAACTTATGATTTATAGCCAAAATCATAAGTTAAATACAATATAAGATAACTTAATATTTAAATATTTTGCAAAATTAGCCCTATAATCTAAAAATAAAATTAAATTATTAAAAAAAATTAAAAAGTAATACTTAAAAGTATTTAACAAATAATTAATAAACTAATATAAGATAAAAATAAATTTTGGTGAAATGATGAAAATTAAAATTGCTGTTCCATCAAAAGGCAGAATAAGTGAACCCTCAATAAACATACTGGAAACTGCAGGTTTAGGATTACTTGATAAAAACAACAGGAAACTAATTTCAAAAACATTTAATGAGGATATAGAAGTTATGTTTGCTAGAGCGTCAGATATTCCGGAATTTGTTAATGATGGAGTTGCAGATATGGGAATTACTGGTGTGGACTTAATTGAAGAAAATGAAGCTGATGTTGAAGAGCTATTAGACTTAAGATTTGGGAGAACAAAATTAGTTCTTGCAGCCCCGGAAGAATCAAATATCAACTCAGTAGATGATATCACAGAAGATATGAAAGTAGCAACTGAATTTCCAGTATTAACAAAAAAATATTTAGAAGAAAAAGGCTTAAATTTAAAAATCGTTAAATTGAGTGGATCAACAGAAGCAGCTCCTTTCATTGGAATAGCGGATTTAATTACAGACTTAACAAGTACAGGAACTACATTAAAAATGAATCATCTTGAAATCGTTGATACAATTCTTGAAAGTACTATAAAACTTATTGCTAATAAAGATAGTTTAAAGGATAAAAAAGAATTAATAGAATCTGTCAGCACTAGTATCAAGGGTGTGCTTGATGCCGACAGGAAAAAATTAATTATGATGAATGTGAAAAATGTTGATTTGGATAAAGTAAAGGAAGTTATGCCATCAATGGGTGGTTTAACAATTTCAGAAGTATTATCTAATGAAAAAACTGTTGCAGTTCAAGCTGTAATTGACGAAAAACAAGTGTTTGAACTAGTAAATGACTTAAGAAATGCAGGTGCAAAAGATATTCTTGTTGTACCAATTGAAAGAATCATATGAAAATTGGAATAATCTACTCGACTTCAAGCAGAACAACAAAAAAGGCATGTAAAATATTATCCAGCAAAATAAATGCCAATGTTCAATTAATACCAATTGAAAAAGCAAAAACAGCATGTCTTTTGAAATATAATTACATTATACTTGCAGGATCTGCTATGAATGGCAAGGTACAAAGTGCATTAAAAAGATATATCTCAAGAAACATGAAAACCTTAAAAGAAAAACCGGTAGCTTTGGTTTTAAACTGTGAAGAAGGTATAGATACTAGAGACAGGTTAAACAAAACATTCACAGAGGAATTGGTAGACTCATCATTTATTAACTCAAACTTTGGGTATGAATTAAATCCCGAAGATGGAAATTTTATTGAAAAAAGAAGAACAAATAAAATTATAGACAACTTTCAAAAAGAGGGAAAGGAACTTCCCGTGCTGAATATGTATGAAATTGATAAATTTGCCGATTATATAAATAATATGATTAAAAAAAGGGTTGATTAGAATTTTTAAACTAAAAAACATAATTTCAATAAAGGATTTTGAAAGAGAAGACATTGAATTTATCTTAGAAGAAGCTGAAAAATTAGAAAAAATTGCAAAATCAAAAGAAATATCTGAGGAATTAAAAGGTAAGCTCCTTGGTTTGATGTTCTTTGAGCCATCAACTAGAACAAAAATGTCATTTGAAACTGCAATGAAACGTTTAGGAGGAGACTGTATCGGATTTGAAAATAGTGGATCAAGTTCTGTTTCTAAAGGTGAAAGTATTGCGGATACCGCAAAAATGTTTGAAGGTTATAGCGATGCTTTAGTAATCAGACACGAACTTGAAGGAGTATCTAAATTTATTTCTGATAATGTCGATGTTCCTGTTATAAATGCCGGTGATGGAGCAGGTCAGCATCCAACACAAACTCTACTCGATTTATATACAATTAAAAAAGAAATCGGTGAAATTGACAATTTGAAAATTGCTTTGATTGGAGATTTGAAATTTGGCCGTACAGTGCACTCACTATCAAACGCTTTGGGATTATTTAAAAATGTAAAAATATATTTGGTATCACCGCCTGAGCTTAAAATGCCACAAGAAATTCTACTTGACATTAACGAAACAAATGTTACATGGGAAGAAGTGGATTCTATTGAAAAAATTATTGATGACGTTAACGTTTTATATGTTACAAGAATTCAAAAAGAGCGTTTTGCAGATATTAACGATTATTTAAAAATAAAAGGTGCATATATCGTGAATAAAAAAATGATTGAAGGAAAAGATCTGATTGTAATGCACCCATTGCCTAGAATTGATGAAATCGCCACAGACGTCGATAACACAAAATATAACAAATATTTCACCCAGGCAGCAAATGCTGTTCCTGTTAGAATGGCAATCTTAAAAACATTAATAAAAAACAACCCTAAATAGTGTAGAGGGTTGTTTCAAGTAATGTTTCATCACATTGAAGCTTAATAATATTTGTTCTACCTTTTCCACGACCACGTGAAATAGTATTTGTTGAAATTATACCTAATAATTCAAGTTCATTGATAAAGTCAAATATTCTTCTATAGGTTACAGCATCTTTTTTAGAGATTTCCTTGTACTCATCATATAATTTTCCAGAAGATATTTCTTCACCTTGTTTTGTTAAGTTTAAAATAGCTTCCAAAACCCTTTGTTGTTGTAGTGGTAAAGTGGAAATAATTTCAATTACTTTATTGTGTTCAATAGTATCTTTGGCCTTTCTGACATGCTCGCTAGTCACTTTTTTTGACTCTTCATCAAAAGCTATTTCACCAGCGCTTTTAAGTAAATCAAGAGCATATCTAGCATCACCTTCTTCTTTAGCAGCCATAGCTGAACATAAAGGAATTACATCATCATCTAAAACATCATCCTGGAAAGACAATTCAGCCCTTTCAGATAAGATATCTGACAATTGATTTGCACCATAAGGTGGGAAAACTATCTCTTTATCATTTAAACTACTTTTTACCCTAGATTTAATTAGATTTTTAAAGTCAAGATAATTACTAATACATAAAACAGAAACATTATCAGTTCTGGTTAATGTATACAAGATCCCGTCACCATCTTTATCGAGTAAAATATCTATTTCGTCTAAAATAACAATTAATTGTAACTTTTTACCATAAGTATTTCTTAATCTAAAAGTATCTCTAAAAGTATTTACAACTTCAGCTTTAGTCCATCCACGGTTAGGAACAGTACGACCAAGCCTATTACATATTTCTGCAATTACTTGATACTCGGTAGTGTAATCTGTGCATCTTATATGTTCAACCCTTACAAAAACTTTCTTTTTATTTGCGATTTCAAGCAGTTGTTCACGTGCAAATTTAGATGCTGCTGTTTTACCTGTTCCTGTTTTTCCATAAAGTGTAACATTAGATGGAGTAACATCACTTAAGACATCTACCCAATATCTAGCTATCTGTCTAATTTGATCTTCTCTGTGAACTAGTTTTTCAGGTAAATATCTATGATCCAAAGGTTCTTTATCTTTAAAGATACTTACGGATGAAAGGTTTTCCCAATTATTTTCTAAGTCTTCAAAAACATTTGACATTATACCACCACAATAAAATTATAAAAAAATTAACAAGTATAATTTCCAGTGTTAATAGTATTTTTGACC
>JAEIGA010011082.1_pt1 | contig 13685 bp, 9 predicted proteins | sample 9270691 | NCBI WGS metagenome assembly JAEIGA01 (sample SAMN17057246, study PRJNA624740) | gut metagenome | biome: biome; isolation source: fecal sample | host: Bos grunniens | place: China: Xizang | collected 2019
AATCCTGCAGTTGCCGGTTTGTTTTATTCGGCAACTCCTGAGCAATTAACCGAAGAAGTCGATTTTTATCTCAATACAGATTATCAAAAACATGCTTCGCAACCACGCATGATTATTGTTCCGCATGCAGGCTATCAATATTCTGCTTCGGCTGCGGCTCAGGCATTCTTGCCGTTAAAAGACTATGCAGATAAAATAAAAACCGTAATTTTAATCGGCACTTCTCACTATGTTGCGCTTAATGGTGCGGCTTTGCCCTCGGCAGATTATTTCAAAACTCCGTTGGGAAAAATTGCCGTAAACAAAGAAATAAGTCAAAATTTGCAAAAGAATAAAAATATTATCGTCAGCACAAAAGCACATGAAAAAGAACATTCACTTGAAGTGCAACTTCCTTTTTTGCAAAAAGTGCTGAAAAAGTTTGATATTGTTCCGTTGGTTTACGGAGATGCAAATCCGCAAACTTTAGCCGAAGCTTTGCAAAAGTATGTACGGAAACCGGATGTTTTATTGCTCGTTTCTGCAGATTTATCACATTATCATAATTATAATGAAGCGATTGAAATAGATGATGAAACGGCAACAAAAATAGCTAACGGAAAAGCTGATGTGGATTATCATCATTCTTGCGGTGCGACCGGTATTAATACCGCAATGATATTGGGGCAAAAATTAGGATTGAAACCGGAAATTTTAGCTCTAATCAATTCAGGAGATGTAAGTGATGATAAAAACAGAGTGGTCGGTTACGGAGCTTGGTCTTACAGTGAAGATGGCATAAAACCCTCAAAGATTGACAGAGAAACCGAGGGATTGAAAGGATTTGTACAAGAGTTCGGAACACAGTTGCTGGGAGCTTCACGAAAATCTTTGGAAATGGCAGTTAATGATGATTTGTATCGTCCGTCTCGTGATGATTATGACGAGCATCTGTTTGATAAAGGAGCGGTGTTTGTAACTTTGCATAAAAATGGAGAATTGAGAGGTTGTATCGGTTCTTTATATCCTCGTCAGGCGGTTGTTGCCGATGTGGCGGCAAATACTTTTGCGGCAGCGATGGAGGATACTCGTTTTGCACCGCTTTCGGCGGAAGAATTACCGAATATTAAAATTTCAATCTCGCTTTTAACCGGATATGAAAAAATTTATTATAAAGATGAAGAAGATTTGTTGAATAAAATTATTGCAGGAGTTGACGGAATTGTTATCAGAGACGGGGACAGACAAGGTTTGTTTTTGCCGTCGGTATGGGAGCAACTTCCGGATAAAAAAGATTTTTTGAATAATTTAAAATTAAAGGCAGGAATGAGCCCGAGTTTTTGGTCAAATGATATTAATGTTTACAGATTTAGAACAGTAGAGGTTAAAGAAAATGGATTTTAAGATTAAATACAGCGAAGAGCAACTTGCGGATATGATGCAAAACAAGTCTATCAATATCGAACTTGTAAACAAGGATTTTGCCGGATATCAAACTTTATCTGATGGTGACAAAAAGGCTTTGCAACATTTGGTAAATGCGGCAAAAATGATGAATAATGTTACTTTGGAACAGGATAATCCGTATAACTTGGCAGCTAAAAAATATTTAGAAGAAAATGCAGAGAACAATTCTCACATTGCAAGGGCTTTGGAAGTTTTTAATTCCTTAAACGGTGTTGCCGGATTTAACGGTGTCGATGAACATCCGGTTGAGATTTTTGAAAATATTACTTTGCTAAAGGGACGTAATTTTTATCCTCAAGATTTAAAAGTAGAAGAATTTCACGATATTCTGATAAAAATGCTTAAAAGCGGTAAAGTAAAAGAAGTGCAAAATATTTTAAGTGCCAGAACAATGGTTCGTCGTGATGGTGATGAATTGAAGGGGATTGATTATACAGAATATTTTGCCGATGAATTTTCGTATATCGCCAATGAGTTGGAAGTTGCGGCTTATTATACAAGTAATAATGAGTTTAAGGAATATTTGGGTTGGCAAGCACAAGCTTTTTTACAAAATAACGAAGATATGGATATGCTCGCCGATAAACATTGGGCAATTATGCAAGATACTCCGCTTGAATTTACGGTAAGTCGAGAAAATTATGATGATGAAATAACTCCGACCATTTATGATAATGAAGAACTTGCCGAACTTATAAATATTCATAAAATTGAAGCTGTTTCTAAAGATATGTTGGGTGTGAGAGTAGGTATTATCAACAAAGAAGGAACGGATTTGATTTTGCAATTCAAACAACATATTCCCGATTTGGCACGTTTGATGCCTTATGCGGATAAATATAATCAAACAATTTTATCCGGCGAAGAACTGAAACAAACAATGGTCGATGCCGATATTGTTGAGTTACAGGGGGATTATGCTCAATGTCGCGGTGGTATTACTACGGCACAAAATTTACCGAATAATGATAAGCTATCGGTAAAAACTGGTGGCGGTCGTCGCAATGTTTATCATCGTCAGGTAAGAATGAGCGGAGATAAATCTAAACAACAAGCAATATTGGATAGGCTGGTAGATAAATCGTTACATCAATATTTTGATAAAGAAGCCGACCATCTGTTTGTTATCGGACATGAAAACGGTCACTCCTTAGGGCCGGGAAGCGAATATCAAAATGCAATCGGAATTTATAAGCACATAATTGAGGAACATAAAGCGGATACCATTTCTCTGACATTTATGCCTTATTATGTGAAAAACGGTGTGATTGCCGAAGATACATTAAAGAAAATATATGTAAGTTATATTGTCGGAAGAATGTTTTTAGCTGCACGTCCTCATCACATGTTGCCTCACAGAATGGGAGAATTGATACAATTTAATTATTTGCTTGAGCACAAGGCAATCAGTTTTAATCAAAAAGGTCTTTTGCAAATAGATTTTGATATTTTGGACAACGTATTACATAAAATGCTTGATGAAACCATTGCCGTACAATTATCAAAGTCTCCGGCACAGGCAGAGAGTTTTATAAATAAATATACTCAATGGGGCGAATATTCCGTAAAAATAGCAGATGTTCACAAAGAATTGGGACTTAAACCGTATAAGAAGATTGTTCGTTATTTTTAGTATAGGCAAAACTGATAAAATTTGCTTGCACAAGACGGCAGTTTGTAACATTATAAATCCTGTTTAATAATAAAAGGATTTTGAGTGCTATGTTTAAAAAGTTAATGGACGGGGAGATAGGATTAGCCAGTACTTTTTGGAAGTTTGGCGTTCTCGGTTTGCCCATAATTACTTTCTTGAGCCGTTTTTTCGGTAAAATGCTGCTTCATAAGCTCAAGGGATATACTATTCTTTCTTATTATGTATCTCCGAATAATCCTATCGAAACATCTACGGTTGTTTTGACAATTTTGTATTTAGCTTCTTCTTTTTCAATGATTTTCTATTCTTTTTCTCTTTTATTGGGAACATGGAGAAGTTCTGCAGAATACAATCGTAGTTTATGGTTTCGACATTTAGCAAGAATATTTATGGTTTTGATGGTATTCTTTGCTCTTAAATTTACATTTAAATTTTAGGAAAAAATATGAAAAAAATTTTACTTATATTGGTTGTTTTCGTAATTGCCGGATGTGCGGCCGGAGAGTTAAAAGAAAATCGCCGTCGTTTATATGAAATGAATTCCGACAAGGAAATTTGCGAAAAACATCCGGAACGTTGTATCAGCGGTGTTTCTTGGTAATTTAGGAAAATAATATGATTAGTCCGCAATTTGTACATTTGCGAGTGCATTCGGCATACTCTCTGTTAGAGGGAGCAATGAAGATGCCCGCACTTACCGAAAAAATTGCGGCGATGGGTTTTCCTGCCGTTGCGGTAACCGATACTTCAACAATGTTTGGAGCAAAAGCTTTTTCGGCGATGGCTCCGAAATGCGGGGTTAAACCTATTTTGGGAACGCAGATGTATTTGCGTAATCCCGATGCAGATGATGTTCTCAAATCTAAAGGAAAAATTGTAGAGCCGGATAAGATTGTGTTGCTTGTTCAAAATCAAGCAGGTTATATGAATATTATAAAACTTATGCAACAATCTTATTTAGGTGGCCTTACTTCTATGGCGGAAAAACCGCAAATTACACTTGAAGATGTAAAAAAATATAATGAAGGATTAATTGTTTTAACTGCCGGTGCCGATGGTCAGGCCGGGCGATTAATCCTGGAAAATCGTATTGATGAAGCGGAAGATTTTATTCTGCAACTCAAAGAAGTCTATGGTGATCGTTTGTATATGGAAATCTCTCGTATCGGCTTGGATAAAGAAACTAAAACCGAGCCGGTATTTTTGGATTTTGCATATAAACATAATATCCCTTTAGTGGCAACAAATGAGGCATTTTTCTTTGATGCCGAAATGTATGAAGCTCATGATGCTTTGGTTTGTATTGCCATGGGGGAATATGTTGCCAATGAGAATCGTCCGCACTATTCTCCGAATCAACGTTTGAAAACGACAACAGAAATGCTGGAACTGTTCAAAGATTTGCCGGAAGCTACGGCAAATACGGTTCAGATTGCAAAACGTTGTAATTTTATGTTGGAGTTTGTTGCTCCGTTGCTTCCGATTTTTGAATGTCCGGAAGGGAAAACTCAAAATGAGTATATTCGAGAACAGGCATATATCGGTCTGAATAAACTTATGAAATTAAATGTTTATTTTGAAGGAATGACCGAAGAGCAAAAACGTGAGATTGATAAAAAATATTATGCGCGTCTTGAATATGAATTAAGCGTTATTGAGAAAATGGGATTTGCCGGATATTTTCTTATTGTGGCGGATTTCATTAAATGGTCAAAAAATAATGGCGTTCCTGTCGGGCCGGGACGTGGTTCCGGTGCAGGTTCTATCGTTGCTTGGTCTTTACGTATTACCGATTTGGATCCGTTGAAATTAGATTTACTTTTTGAACGTTTCTTAAATCCCGAACGTATTAATATGCCGGACTTTGACGTCGATTTTTGTCAGGAGAATCGTTATAAAACGATAGAGTATGTACAAAATAAATATGGTATAGATCATGTAGCACAAATTATTACTTATGGTAAATTGCAGTCAAAAGCCGTAATCAGAGATGTGGCTCGTGTTTTGCAGATGCCATATTCTCAAGCGGATAGAATAAGTAAGATGATTCCGCCTCCAGTTCAAGGAAAACAACCCAGTTTGAAGCAAGCTCTTGAGCAAGTTGCAGAATTAGAAGAAATGCGACAAGAGGACCCGCAAGTTAATAAACTTTTTGAAATAGCGATGAAGCTTGAGGGATTGTATCGAAATACCGGTATGCACGCAGCCGGTGTGGTTATCGGTGACAGACCTCTTGATTTGTTGGTTCCGCTTTATAAAGATCCGAAAGCAGATATGCCGGTTACTCAATATGATATGAAATATATTGAAGAAACCGGATTGATAAAATTTGACTTTTTGGGATTAAAAACTCTTACAACCATTAAAAAAGCTGTTGATTTAATAAAATTAAATCATGGGGTTGATATTGATGTCGATACTTTGCCTTTGGATGATGAAGCTACTTATGAACTTTTGCAAAGAGGAGATACCGCCGGTGTGTTCCAATTTGAATCTGCCGGAATGAAAGAAGTACATAAGCAGATAAAACCTGACCGTTTTGAAGACCTTATCGCTATTGTGTCGTTGTATCGTCCGGGACCGATGGATAATATTCCGAGCTATATTCGTCGCAAACACGGAGAAGAAGAAATTGCTTATCTGCATCCTGATTTGGAACCTATTTTGAAAAATACTTACGGTATTATGGTTTATCAGGAGCAGGTTATGAAAATTGCTCAGGAATTAGCCGGTTATACTTTAGGTGCCGCAGATAAGTTGCGTAAGGCAATGGGTAAAAAAATTGCCGAAGAAATGGTAAAACACCGTGCTATTTTTACCGATGGTGCGGTTGCAAAAGGAATTGATAGAGATACTGCAACAAGTATTTTTGATCAAATGGAAAAATTTGCTTCGTACGGATTTAATAAATCTCACGCAGCGGCATATTCTTTGATATCATATCAAACCGCATATTTGAAAGCTCATTATCCGGTAGAGTTTATGAGTGCGACGATGACAATGGATATCATCAATACCGATAAGTTAAAGTTTTTCAAAGAAGAATGTAAAAAAATGGGAATACAGGTTGTTCAACCTGATATTAATAATTCCAGCTATGAATTTACGGTAAAAGACAATAAGATTTTCTATGCTTTGGCTGCGATAAAAGGTGTGGGTGAAGCAAATATGAGAGCTCTTGTTGCCGAGAGGGAAGCTCACGGTAAATTTAAGGATATATCTGACTTTATTCACAGAATGGATATAAAGCAAATAAACCGCAAACAACTTGAACAACTTATAAAAGCAGGGGCATTTGATTGTTTAGATAAAAATCGCGGAAAATTATTTGCGAATATAGATAATATTATTCAGCACATAAGTTCAAGTTGTGAACTCAAAACAAGCAGTCAAACTTCTTTGTTCGGAGCTGAAGAAATATCTGCACAGGTTCGTCTGAAAGAAGCTCCCGATTGGCCGGAATTGGAAAGACTTAATCTTGAAGCTGAGGCGATAAGTTTTTATTTATCTGCGCATCCGTTAGACAGCTATCAGGTAGGTATGGAAAAGTTAGGAGTTAAAAGTTGCAGTGAAGTATTTCGCGGTTTGCAAGTTGGGGATTCTTTGCGTGCAAAACTGGCCGGTTGCGTGAGCTCTTTTTCAAAAAGAGTTTCACAAAAAGGAAATAAATTTGCTATTCTTGGTTTAACCGACAGTACCGGCGGCTTTGAAGGATTTGTATTTTCTGAAACACTCAATCGTAGCGAAGATATTATTAATTCAGGATTTCCGCTATTGGTAAGTGCAACAATTGAAAAACAAAGCGAAGACGGAAGTCCTCGAGTTTTAATAAACAGTGTTGAAACTTTGGATAAAGCTATTGCAGATGTTTCAAACGGTATTATAATTCATATAAGCGATATTGGAGCCGTTCATCCCGTACGCGAAATTTTGCAAAAGGATAGAAACGGACCTAATAAGGTTTATATTAAACCTGAAAACAACGAATGGGATATACGCATAGAGCTGTCCGGAGGTTTTGCGTTTGCTGATGACGGGATAATCAGTAAAATTAAGGCAGTCAAAGGTGTTACAACAGTAAAGGAGATTTAACGATGAAAGAAAAATTGCTTCAAATTGCCGAAAAAATTCAAAAAATCGGTGATGAAAGAATAAGCGAAAATAAGGGAAAAAATGAAATATCTCTTTCTTCTTTAACATTTTTGCCGTTCGGTTTGTGGATATATTATATCAAATCATTTGCTGTTTTGTGCTGTATTTTTGCACCATTAATGGCTGTTTTGTCTTTTGCTACAAACAATAGCATAGCTTGCGGATACCAAGAATATGCTGAAGTTATTCCGTTTAAATGCGATACCCAAAATATTGCTTTGTATGTGACATTTTTCTTCTTAAGACTTTTGATGATTTGCGTATTTTTGAAATCGTGGTATCGTATTGCGGTTAAACATGAATTTATAAATGTTCGAGAAGTATTGCTTATCAATAATCAGGATTGGAAATTATTTGCAGCCTTTGTTCTCGGTATTATGGTTAATCTTACTCCGGTCGCTTCTCTTGCGTTATTAATTGCAAGAGTACCCAATCCTAATTGGATAATAGAAAGCATATATTTTGCAGTGGTTTCTCTCGGGTTCTTATTGCCTTTGTTTGCTGTTCGTTTTTACAGCAGTATTGCATTTATTTTGAACAATCAAAAATTTCCTTCATTTATAAAATTTTTGAAATCAGCATCTGATAACGGGTTGAAATTGTTAGTTTCGGTGGCTGTTATGGCTTTGTTCTGCTCTATTTTAATGTTATATTTCAGCAATGTTATGGGAGCAATTTTACCGATTAATTTCTGGGTATTCGGTATTTTGGGCGAAGTTCTCTATAATGTTGCTTTGCTCGCGGTTATGGTGTTGTTAACTAACTACACCGTTGTTCAAAAGGCTGAAATTTTTAAGGGTAGTGAAGAATAAACTTCACTACCCCTTCAATTTTGCTCGAATTTGTTTCTATAAAATTTTTATAATCTCCGGGATTATATCCAGTTTATATACATTTTCGATTTGAGCAGATTTATTATATTTATCGTCAGCATCTAACGCATAAATATTCGGTTGTTGAGTTGCAAACTCATAGCCGATGATAATTTGCTCTGCATTGTTTTTAAGTTTTTGCATCAAGTTGTTGGCTTCTGCTATATTATGACGAATCAGCCCCTCACGTTTTGCAAATAATTTGCTGTATGTGAAGATGGTATATATCATTGCGACAATGATTAAAGCCGAAACGAAGTGAACATATACCGTCATCATTAATATTGAAATAGCAATCAATATGACTGCAAACAGTTTTAGAGCTCTTCTGATCCATTTGTTTTTGAGGTTTATATTAAAAATAAACCAATAAAGAGCAATGGTTATGCTTGTGGAGAATAATACTCCGAATGTTTTTAGCATATCGATACTCAGATAAGATATAGCTAATTCGACTAAAATTACCATCAATGCGCTAAATAATACATATCCGGCGTTTAGCTTTAATAATAACCATTTCAAACGTTTGTTTGTGTCTTTTTCTACAAAATCATAAGCTTTTTTTAGCTTTATTGCTACTTCCGGAGTAATGCTTAAAACAACGTCTTTATTTGTGAAAATTTGTTTTAATGCTTTTGTTTCCGAAGAAGTTAAAGACTTAAAGTTGTCTGTTTTCTTTATTAAAGAGATGCCTTTATCGTCTTTGTTAATGTTGATAATGCCTCTCTTGTACATATCCAATAAAAATGCACCGAAGGAAACTTTGTCAAATATTCCTTTTACTAACATTCTGTATAGAGCAGGTGTTCTTTGATATTTTATTTTGGCGTTATCTGTTGCGGATTTATCGATATTTTTCCAAGAAATCAGGTAAGCACACAAAATTGCACCGAGACCGAATAAAGCAAATAAAATATCACCGTAATCTTCCATAAACCACTTAAATTTCTTGCCGAAATCCGGTTCGATAAAACCTTCTTTTGGGATACGAACCAACATGTGCATTCCTTCTCCGGCAAATAACGGAAGAGCGGATTTGAAACCTAAAATATTGTTTTGCGGATTTAGAGTGATAACAGAGCCTTCCGTTGTTATATTGTTCGGCAAAAATCCGGTCATAAGGGTTTGTCCCAAAGGACGAACATTTATCGGAAGTCTGACGGTTGCAATAGCATTGGTAACAGCCAGATTCCAATAGCTTCCGGTTACGTCCCAATAAAATTCGTTAAAGTCTTCATAGTACCATAATTTACGGTCAAGGATATAATCGAACTCATAGGTGTAAATTCCGTTTTGTAAAGGGAATTGCTTTTTAGGTGTAATTAAAAAACGGTCAAATTCGTCTTTCAACACATATTCGATTTCAGTATTGTTAATCTTAACACTGGTTAAATAAGGGATAGTGCTGTTTTTTACATTTTCACGAGAGATAGAATATTTCGGTAATGCTTTTGACAGACCATATTTTAATTTTTCTCCGTTTGCAATAACCGTAACTGTTTCTTTAATTCTCACCAATCCGTTCGGCATAATTTCAATTTTGCTTGAAAGATAAGGGATATGTTCCTTTGCCGGGGCAGAGATTGTTTCTCCGTTAGGAAGCTCAACATCAATAACATCGAAACCAAGTTGTTCGACCGGACGATTACGATATTGCTCCAATGCTAATTCGGAAGCTAATTTTGCTTCGAAAGGAGCAGATGTAGCAGAAGCTTCCGTAGCTGTTGACGGCAAAATATCGGCAGGCTTTTGATGATTATTAAAACTTACTTTATCAAGTGCTTGTTCGTATATTTTTTGGAAAGTTGATTTTTCTCCCTGAGCCTGTTGAGCTAAAAACTCATCACTTCTGATAATACTCATACCGGAGTTTTGATTAACGAGTTCTTGAGATGTTTTGGTCGCTTTTTTAGCGCGTTCTCTGATATATTCTCTCAACTCATCACTATCTTCGGGAAGCCCCGGGTAGTTTCGCACTTGGTTGGTAGGACTATTTTGTCCTTGCTTCATTTTTTCAAACTCTATCGGGTTTTTAACTTCTCTTGTTCCGGCAAAAACAGATGTTGTCAAAAAACAAGCACTAATGAAATATATTGCAAAAAAAAGTTTTTTCATAAAATACCGCCTTTGTTAACAAATAAGATATATTTGATAATATAGAATACAGTTATTAAAAAAATGTTAGAAAGGAAAATATAATGAATAATTCTAAAGTTGCTGCCGTTGTTTTGGGTGCAGGTAAAGGAACTCGTATGCAATCAGATCTTCCGAAGGTTATGATGCCGTTGTGCGGAAAACCTATGATACGTCATATCATTGATGCAATGGAAGAAATGAAAGCAGATAAAATTGTAACCGTTATTGCTCCGGATGGAGATTTGGTGAAAAAAGAAGTTGCACCTCACAAAACTTGTGTTCAGCACCAACAACTCGGAACCGGAAATGCCGTTTTATCCGCTCGTGAAGAAATCGAAGGTTTTGATGGTGATGTTTTGGTTATTTTCGGTGACAATCCGATTACAACAGTAGCTACATATCAAAAAATGATTGAAAAACGTCGTGAAGGATATGCTATTGTTGTATTAGGCTTTACACCTGCTGATGCTGCTCGTTATGGTCGTTTGAAAATTGAAAACGGCGAGTTGGTAAAAATTGTAGAATTTAAAGATGCTACCGATGAGGAAAGGGCTATTAAATTATGTAATTCCGGCATTATGTGTTTTGACGGAAACGTTATGGTTGATATTTTATCCGAAATCGGTAATGAAAATGCTGCCGGAGAATATTATCTTACAGATGCAATCGCAATCGCTCGTTCAAAAGGTATGAAATGTGCGGTGGTAGAATGTTCTGCCGAAGAAGTTGCAGGAGCTAATACTCGTGAAGAATTAGCTATGTTGGAAAGCTTTTTAATGAAAAGACAAGGAAATAAATAGTTGATTAATTTTATAAAATATCATTGGTTCGGCCTTATTATGTCGTTAATTGTCGGTGTATTTTTGGTCGAGTTTTTCTTGATTTTGTTTGCTCCTCATTATGATTTACAAAAAAGAGGTTTTGTTCCCTGTACCGAGGCTATGGCTGAAGATGTTGCAAATTGCAACGGAAAAAGCTTTTGTGTTATGAAATCTGTTATAAAAAATATGGCTTGTGATACAAAAGTTATCGGACACGGTTTTTCTGAATGGGTAAAGGGGAATCAACCTCGTCCTTGGAGTAATTATTATTTTATTCCGGAATATCCGCAAGTTGAAAATGAACCGGATGAGGAACTTCTTAAATATTATGAAGAAAATCCGGATTTAGCTGAACAAATGGCAGAATTAAAGAAAAATTATGAAGAACTGGAGAAAAAGTTAGATGACGAAAAATGATAATTTGCCCGCTTGGGATTTAAGCGACCTGTATTTAAGTGTGGAAGATGCAAAAATAAATACGGATTTAGAAAAATATCGAAAATTTTGTAAAAATTTTGCTCGTAAATATAAAGGAAAATTAGGAACACTCAACGGAGATGATTTTGCTAAAGCGTTAAAGAGTTATGAAAAACATTCATCTTTAGCCGGCAAAATAGGCGGTTTTGCGTATTTGAACATGGTTACGCAAATGAAAAATCAACAGGCGGTAGCATTTTATCAAAGTATAAATGAAAAGCTTACCGATTACAGCAAGCCATTGGTATTTTTAAGTTTAGAAATTAATTCTTTGCCACAGGAAAAAATTTCCGAATGGTTTAAGAATAAAAATTCTGCATTTTATCGTCCTTGGTTAGAACGTATAAGACGTTTCAAAAAATATGAATTGTCCGAGGCTGTTGAAGAAGTATTGTTAGAAAAATCTCTGACATCTTCAAGTGCATGGGTTCGTTTGTATGAAGAAACATCTTCTCGCTTGGTTTATACCGTTGACGGCAAAAATTATAATGATGCCGAAATTTCCAAACTTTTACTTGATAAAAATGCCGATTTGCGTCACGCGGCAGGAAAGGAAATTAATCGAGTAGCGAAAGAAAATTCGGAGCTTTTTACTTTTATATATAATATGGTTATAAAAGATAAAGCGATTGAAGATGATAAAAGAGGTTTCAAGACTCCTATATCTTCTCGCAATATGTCCGAAAATGTAAACGATGAAACAGTCAAAGCCTTGGCGGATACGGTTAGAAAAAATTATGCTTCAATTGCTCATCGTTTTTATAAGTTAAAAGCTAAGTGGCTTAAAATGGATAAAATATCATATTGGGACAGAAATGCTCCGTTGCCGTTTAGTGCAGACAGTAATTATTCTTGGGCAGATGCAGTTGCTACGGTGCTTGAGGCTTATAAGGAATTTTCACCGAAATTATATAAGATTGCCAAAGATTTCTTTGATAATAACTGGATAGACGTTCCTCCTCGTGACGGGAAAAGAAGCGGAGCTTTTTGTGCTCCGGTTTGTGCAGAATCGCACCCGTATCTTATGCTTAATTTTGCCGGAAAAAGAAATGACGTGTTGACACTTGCCCATGAATTAGGTCACGGTTGTCATCATCAAACCCGTACTAAAAACGGAGAATTAAATGAGTATTCTCGTATGACTACCGAAGAAGTTGCTTCGGTTTTCGGAGAAATGATAACTTTCCAAGCGATGGTTAAAAAGCTTCCGGATAATGAAGAAAAACTTGCGTTGATTGCTTCTAAAGTAAGCGATATGATTAATACTGCCGTACGACAAATTGCTTTTCACTTTTTTGAAAGCAGGGCACATGCCGAACGTAAAAATGGAGAGCTGAGTACAGCTCGCTTAAATCAAATTTGGCAAGAAGAAATGCAAGCCAGTTTGGGCGAATATGTAGAAGTAGGAGAGGACAGTGAATATATTTGGTCGCAAGTCGGACATTTCTTTTTTCTCCCGTTTTATGTGTATGCTTATTCTTTTGCAGATTGTTTGGTAAATTCTTTGTATCAAATCAGTCAAGAGGGCGAGATATCCGATTTTGCTGATAAATATATGGATATGCTCTCTAAAACGGCAATTACAGATTATAAAAAATTGCTTGCTCCGTTTGGCTTAAATCCCGAAGATATTACATTTTGGGATAAAGGCTTGAGCTTAATAAGCAGTTATATTGACGAACTGGAACGACTCGATAAAGTTCTTAAGTTATAATCAAATAAAAAGCTCCTCATTTGAGGAGCTTTTTATTATCTGAAGAACAACTCTTTGGTAATACGTTTTGCTTTTGACATATAGTGTTCTGAGGCGTTGTCCGTTCCCAAATATGACAGAGCAAAGTTTGTAACCATGAATCCGAACGGATTTTTTAGCGAATCTTCGTGGTTAACTTTATTGAATTTTACATATTGAATACGCATTGTTGCACGCCAAATACTGGTGATGGGTTTTTCTCTTGACGGAACATAATCTAACGTACGGAACTGTGTTTGCCACAAACCTCTGGTTAAAGGACGTATCCAGTCGATTTCAACGTCTCTCATCATATTTTTACTTTTGAATTGGTGCAAATTGTATTTTGCATCATATTTAGAAAACTGGTGAAATACGTCAGGGCTTGATAACCA
>JAEIGA010011083.1_pt1 | contig 13684 bp, 8 predicted proteins | sample 9270691 | NCBI WGS metagenome assembly JAEIGA01 (sample SAMN17057246, study PRJNA624740) | gut metagenome | biome: biome; isolation source: fecal sample | host: Bos grunniens | place: China: Xizang | collected 2019
AGATAGGCCTTTACCAAGTCATCGACATTGCCACTGCAACCACGTATCACTTTTATTCCGTTGTCCTGCAACACATTCATTGCACCGTTACCAATGTTGCCGGCAAGCATCACTCCAACACCCTTACGGCGCAAATCGAAAACGACACCCGACTTGCATCCACAGCCTTGAGGCGAGGGGAGAATCTCTTTCATCCTTACATCACCATCCACAATCGTGAATATCGTATAGTGGTCGCAATGTCCGAAATGGTTATCAACAGCACCACCTCTTGTAGGAACAGCTATCTTCATGTCACATCAAAATTATCTATCAACAATGCTTTGATTCCAATGAGAAAGCAAAATTTTTTATCTCTTTATCATTCGGGCAATATACTTGCCTATAATATCAAACTCAATGTTCACGACAGTGCCAACCTCTATTGTATGGAAATTGGTATGCTCGTGAGTGTAAGGGATTATTGCCACCGAGAAAGAATCGTCTGTAGGTTCGCACACGGTGAGACTTACACCATTGACGGTAACAGATCCCTTATCTACGGTCAAATAGCCCTTGGCAGCCATCTCATCATCCTTGCGATAGCGGAAAGTATAGTACCAGCTGCCATCGGCATCACGTACAGAGATACATTCCGCAGTCTCGTCCACATGCCCCTGCACTATATGACCATCGAGACGTCCGTTCATCATCATCGAGCGTTCTACATTAACCTTGTCACCAACCTTCAGCAACCCGATGTTGGAACGCTGCAATGTCTCGGTCATTGCAGTAACGGTGTACTCATCACCTGTAATATCCACCACAGTAAGGCACACACCATTGTGCGACACACTCTGGTCTATCTTAAGTTCACCCACGAACGAACAAGTGAGGGTTAGGTGCAGATTGCCCTGTTCGCGCACCAGACGTCGTACCGTTGCAAACTCCTCTACTATACCTGAAAACATAATATCCTGTATTTAATATATATTTAATAATGTGTAACGCGAAGATAGCACAATTTCGTCACACAGCAAAACAACCGCATTCAAATGCACAAAAAATGACAGACGCGCCCTAAACAGGGCGCGTCTGTCATATCACAGAAACTGTATATCACTTTACGAGAATCTTTTTTCCGTCCGAAGTAACGTAGATACCGTTCTTCTCGGGAACAACAACTCTTACACCATTGATGTCATACAACACCACCTCGGCATCCTCGACATCAACACCATCGATTGAAGTCACAGTCTTCTTGTCTGCAAGATACACAGTCGACACGCCACCTACTTCACTTTTAAGCAAATAGCTCTTGTTTGCAGCTACAATAGATGTATTAGTAGGAGCCTTGAGGGTCATAACTGCACCACCGACTGTTGTCGCAGCAGCAGTAACCAGGAACTCTCCCTTTGTAAGATTGGTTCTGATAGTTGTTCCATGCAGAAGATTGTTCTCTACCGGCAGAGTATTGTCATCAGGGAACAATGCTACATTGTAATCGGCCTTCTTGGTACCCACATATATTACAGGCATGTAAGCAGGAACAACTCCACCCTTCACCTCCTCGATATAAGCATAATCATACTCCTTGGTATCATATGTCCATTTACCGGTACCTGTAACCACATAGGCTGTGAGTTCCTCGGGAATTGCCATTGCAAATGGATAACACGCAGCAAGAATCTTTGCTGTTGGTATAGAAAGCTTGAATTCCTCTACCTTCTGCACCTTCCAAAGATTGCTCTCATCGGTTCCACCACCGAATTTAACACCGGTAATCGTGCTCGAAGCTGCAGTTATATAATCGTTGCTGCCGGCAAGTCTGAAGGCATACAATCCCTCCTCCTCATCCATACACACTGCCTCGAGAAGCGAAGCCTCACCAATCTCTTTCAAAGCGGTCATATTCTCACCCGATGCACAAGAGAAATAGAGACCTGTCTGCATATTTTTCAGATAGTAACCACCATCGGCCTCTTCCCAAAGCCAGACCTGAGCTGCAGCACCGGTAACATTCGCCGCTGCACGTTCTATGTTCCATGTTATTTCACCGTTTGTTCCACGCTGTGTGGTTGTACCGCAAGCCAATGCTGTACCCTCATTCTTTGATGAAATATTATAGTAGAATCCAGCATCCAGTCCCTTCACCTCCTTTGCCTGACCATAAATCATCTTACGTGTACCGTCATAGCCGACAGCCACGATGTATGCCGATTCGCCGGTAAAAAGCACCTTTGTATCGGTGTGTGAATCGTAAGTTGCATCAAGGCCAAACATAGTGATGTGTGTAAGATTACCATAACCGTCGTATGTCTCGAACGCAACCGCATTCTTCACCTTTCTGCGCTCAACACGGATAGTTCCGTTACCCAGATCCTTGCAGCCATCTCCATACGTACTTGGCACCTCAAGCTCAAGACGGTCGCGGTAGATGCTGTAGTTATGTGCGTTGATGTAGTTGATTTCCTCATTTGGAGTAGGATAACCCTGCTCGCTCACATGGTTCTTGAGGTTTGCAATCATCTCATCCGAAATCACCAACCAGCCCGGAGAATAGTCCTCGATATAGGCATTGATAGGCTTCAGCATACCTGCCTTCTCAAAGAAAGGAAGAAGGTTAAGGCCTGTACTGTCACACGCAAGTTTCATCCAGTTCACCTGCTGCTTGCCTGGTGTATTGTATTTTGAAGCATAGCTGTTGTCTTTGCGGATACCCTCGATGACCATCGGGATGATATCCGGCGACTTGGCAGCCATTGTACCCCAAAGATTCAACTGCCAGAATGGAACCAACTTCACAAAGTGGTCATAGTTGCGGCTTGTGGTAGTCACAGTACCGATACTATTTCCATTGGCATCATATCCTGTCACAGTCTTCTCGGCAGGTACTGTTCCGTGATAGTCAGGACCATCCTGCAACTGCCATGAAACTCCCTTGCGGATACCCTCTTCGAAGTATGTCTGCATGCGACCACCACGCGTTCCCGAATAGCTGTCAATACCAGAATACTCATCCTCGAGACGCATCCAGTCCTTATTGCCCGAGAAGTGGAGCTGTGCCCACGATGCAGAGATATTATTTGTTGTCTCTCCACATCCCGGCCATTTGAAACCTGATGGCATCTGGTTGTTGTGTCCCCACTCATGACCCACACCCCAGAAATCAAAACTCTTTGAATCGGGTGTCATGATGCCGCCCAGACTACCGATGTTACAGTACGCGCCCTCGCTGCCTGCAGCCATGAAACCATATGTTGTTGCATAGAACAGCTGGCGGTTCTTCACCTGGCGACCATACTTCTCAAGACCAAGCATGTCTCGCTCGGCCCACTGCACCTGCTCATACATTGTCATTACAGAGTCCACATTTGTGGGGCAATGTTTCAACCATGAGCATACAGGGTATGCCAGCTGCGCATGGCGCGAACGGGTAATGAGAACAGTCGAGTCATTTGATGCACGGTTCTTGAGCAATGCTTTCCAATCATCGTTGGTCATTGTCTCCTGATCCCAATAGCCCTGCACCGGAGCATTCACAAAGTGAACCTTTACATTAGGTGCCTTTTCAAAATCATCGGTATAATAATTGACGAAGACATTACCCTCGGTCTGCGCTGTAATCACATTAAGACCGTTACGCAATGAATATGCGCTTGAACTTTCATTCACCACCCAGTTCTTTATCTTTACACCTACAGAATACTCACCAATGCCGCTTGCAACAACGATACAGCTCTCGCCGGCCTTCAAATATACACCGGTAGGATTCTCATAATTGTTGTATTGACTGCTTATCTTGAGATTGTTTCTCAATGTCGATGTTGTCATGTAGGCCTCGTACTCGCCGACGCGGAACTTCTTGTAGCCTGCAGCATCGGCAAGCAGGTTATCAACGAGTTTTTTCACATCTGCATCGGCAATGCCGTTGCTGCTTGTCACGCCCGGTTTGAGAACCGTGTAGAGGTCATCCTCGAAATACTGTGCAAAAGCCTGCTTCTTTGTATTGTCAATCGCATAAGCCTCTATCTCGGCAGCCGAAGCATAATTGCCGGCACCGCTCCTGATTGTGAAACGCACGCGACCACACTCTACTCCGCCATCCGGAATGATGAAATCATACACAGCACTTGCACCACCCAATTTGTAGGTAGCAATTTTTATAAAATCGGTACCATTGGTTGTTGTGGCGTAAGAGAGTTCCACATCGTTCCAGTTACCGTTTGAAGTTCCGTCCTGACGTGGAATGTATCTCACATAATCGACATGCGAAACCTCTTTCAAGTTAACAGTAAAGGAAACCGGGAATGTTGTTTTTCCACTCGAGTATGGACTATGCCAAAATGTGGTAATATCACCATCGACAGCCTTGGCAGCACCAAGCTCTCCACTTTCTGAACTGGCGGTATACGCACCACTTATTGCCACCTTTTTATCTTGGGCATTCACACCAAGCACTGCAGCAGCAAACAACATCAAAAACAGGAATCTTTTCATATAATTTAAATTTAACATTATTCAGTATTCCAAAAAACTTTGTAAAAGTAACACTTTATCATGAATTATAATAAAGAATACGGCAAAATAATAAAACTTTTAGGGGAGCGCATGTGCGCTCCCCTAAAAGTCTGATATTTAAATTTTTATTTACACGATGAACAACAGTTCCCTGTACTTGGGCAGTGTCCACAGCTCATTGTCAACGACAAGTTCAAGCTGATCGATGTGCTGACGTATCTGCTCCAGCATAGGAGCCACATTGTCGTGGTATGCTATAGCCTTCTCACGCTCGCATGCCAGACGGTTGGCAACTTTACGACGCTCAACAAGTTCGGCAACAAGGCGACGTATTTCTGCAACGTGTAGCGCCATCTGCTTCACGAGTTCAATATTTTCTGCCGAGAGACGGTCACCCTCTTCCTTGCCTATCACCTGCTCCATCTTTATCACATTATCGAGCAACGAACTCTGATACTTTGTTGCAGTAGGTATGATATGGTTCAGTGCCAAGTCACCAAGCACGCGAGCCTCAATCTGTATCTTTTTGGTATACATCTCCCACTTTATCTCATTACGTGCGCGCAATTCAGTCTCGGTCATTACATCCATATCACGGAACATCTTCACGCTCGCATTGTCGAGGTAACGGTCAAACACCAACGGTGCGCTTGCCTCGCAGTCAAGACCGCGCTTTGCAGCCTCCTTGCGCCATTCGTCACTATAACCGTTACCATCGAAGCGCACAGGCTTGCTGTACTTTATATATTTGCGGATAATCTTTACAAGAGCATCCTCCTTTGCCATACCACTGTCGATAAGCGCATCAACCTCGCTCTTGAAGATGGTAAGCTGCTCGGCCATTGCTGTGTTCAGTGCAATCATAGCAGATGCGCAGTTAGCCTCGGCACCGACAGCACGGAACTCGAAACGGTTTCCGGTAAAGGCAAACGGCGATGTACGGTTACGGTCGGTATTGTCTATCATCAGCTCCGGTATAGCCGGGATGTTCAGACGCAGTTCGCGCTTGCTCAGTATCTTCACAACATCGTCGGTTGTTTCCATATGGTCGAGCACCGATGAAAGGTGAGAACCAAGGAAGCTGGAAATGATGGCAGGTGGTGCTTCGGCCGCTCCCAAACGGTGTGAGTTGGCTGCAGACATTATACTTGCCTTGAGCAAGCCGTTATGACGGTAGATAGCTGCAAGGGTATTCACCACAAATGTTATGAAACGCAGATTATCCTTGTCATTTTTTCCGGGTGCCATAAGAAGCACTCCGGTATCGGTACCCAACGACCAGTTATTGTGCTTTCCGGAGCCGTTGACACCCTTGAAAGGCTTCTCGTGCAACAACACTCTGAAACCATGGCGACGCGCAACCTCTTTCATCAGCGCCATAATGAGCATATTGTGATCCACAGCCAAGTTACACTCCTCGTATATCGGTGCAAGTTCGAACTGGTTTGGAGCAGCCTCGTTATGACAGGTCTTTGCAGGGATACCCAACTTCATGGCCTCTATTTCAAGTTCCTTCATGAATGCAGCCACACGCTTGGGTATAGAGCCGAAATAGTGATCCTCGAGCTGCTGATTCTTCGCGCTGTCGTGTCCCATGAGTGTACGGCCGGTGAGAAGCAAGTCGGGACGCGCGAGCAACATTCCCTCATCTACAAGGAAATACTCTTGTTCCCAACCCAAATAGGTAGTAACCTTCTTCACATTCTTGTCAAAATAACGGCACACATCGGTCGCAGCCTTGTCTACCGCACGCAGCGACTTCAACAGCGGTGCCTTGTAGTCGAGAGCCTCACCTGTATATGAGATAAAGACCGTTGGAACGCAAAGCGTGTCATCAATCAAAAAGGCAGGGGAAGTAGGATCCCAAGCACTGTAACCTCGTGCCTCGAACGTACTGCGTATACCGCCATTGGGGAAAGACGAAGCATCAGGCTCCTGCTGCACAAGCAGCTTGCCCGAGAACTCCTCCAGCACACCACCCTTGCCATCGTGCTCGATAAAGGCATCGTGTTTCTCGGCTGTTGTCTCTGTCAGCGGATGGAACCAATGGGTATAGTGTGTAGCACCATTCTCTACAGCCCAGCGTTTCATACCCTCGGCAACACTGTCTGCAATAGAGCTGTCCAGAGGTGCATCGTTATCGATAACATCAATGAGTTTGTTGTAGACATCTTTGGGAAGATACTTGAACATCTTTTCGCGGTTGAACACCTTTACACCATAATACTCCGAAGGACGCAGCTTGCTGTCAGGAACCTCTACGGCATTCTTGCCGAAAGCGGCAGTAATCACTTCAAAACGTAGCTTTGACATTATAATATATGTAATTTGTTATCACCTGCTCATTGGACATTTGCCAAAAAGAATTTGCACTTACTTTTTGTAAAGTCCAAAACCAAGTACAAATATAACAGCATACTTGCACAAGACAAAGATTTTTTCAAAAAACAGAAGCAGACAGTGCAACTTTTCCATAAAACAGCATGCCAAAAACAAAAAAAGCACGTAAAAACGGGGAACAAAATGCAAAATCTGCAAGCAAAATCGAAAAACAGGTAAAAATAAACCGAATGACATATTTTTAGCAATAAAACATAAAACCCCATCATTTTAACAACAATACAAATAAATCAACTCCTTTTTGTTAGAACACAAAAGCAAGATAATTATAGAGTTCTACTGCGTTCGACAAGAATTAAAGAAAATATATATCGCTTTTTTTTGCCAAAAAGATCATTTTATCTAAAAAATAGATAACTTTGTGAGGAAATGGCAATACAAACAGTGTTGCCACAGACAAACACAATATTACAAAGAACACATATAATTAACCAAAAATATTATGCTTAAGCAAATTATTAATGCAAAAATCCTCACTCCACAAGGTTGGTTGAAGGATGGTTCGGTAATCATCAGAGACAACAAAATTCTTGAAGTTACCAACTGCGACCTCGCTGTTGTGGGCGCAGAAGTTGTTGATGCCAAAGGTATGTATGTTGTACCGGGCGGTGTTGAAATCCACATCCACGGTGGTGGTGGTTGCGACTTCATGGAAGGAACAGAAGAGGCTTTCCGCGGTGCAATTGCAGCACACATGAAACACGGTACAACAAGTATCTTCCCCACTCTTTCATCATCGACAGTTCCAATGATTGAGGCTGCAGCCGAGACTTGTACAAAGTTGATGGCCGAGCCAAACAGCCCGGTATTGGGTCTTCACCTCGAAGGACACTACCTTAACATGGCTATGGCAGGCGGTCAGTTGCCCGAGAATATCAAGGATCCCGATCCAAACGAGTATATTCCTCTCGTAGAAAAATGGGATTGTATCAAGCGTTGGGACGCTGCTCCCGAGCTCCCTGGTGCAATGCAGTTCGGTAAATACATCACATCAAAGGGCATCCTTGCATCAGTGGCACACACCCAGGCCGAGTACGATGACATCCACGCAGCACGCAAGAACGGATACACACACGCAACACACTTCTACAATGCTATGCCAGGTTTCCACAAGCGTCGCGAATACAAATACGAGGGTACTGTCGAGAGTATCTATTTGCACGAGGACATGACCGTTGAGGTTGTTGCCGATGGCATTCACGTTCCACCGACAATCCTGCGTCTTATCCACCGCATCAAGGGTGTTGAGCGCGCCTGCGTGATTACCGATGCTCTTGCTTGCGCAGCAAGTGACAGCACCACAGCATTCGACCCACGCGTAATCATCGAGGACGGTGTATGTAAGCTCGCCGACCGCACAGCACTTGCAGGTTCGGTTGCCACAATGGACCGCCTCATCCGCACATTGGTACAGAAGGCCGAAATTCCATTGGAGGACGCTATACGCATGGCTTCAGAGACTCCTGCAAAGATCATGAACGTATATGACCGCAAGGGCTCATTGCAGAAGGACAAGGATGCCGACATCATGATTCTTGACGACGACTTGAACATACGCGCAGTATGGGCGATGGGTCAGCTCGTAGACGGCACATACAGACTATAATTGCAGGAAACACCTATAACGCTCGACAGTCCCGTAGCCAACAGCTACGGGACTGTTATTTTATAGCTAAAAAACGAAACTGTTCCGCTGTTTGTTATATGTATGAGATATATAAGGAGATTGACAAAATTTCCTATAAAGAGATATCCAAACTGCGAAAAGCGATATTCCGACCTGTTTTTTAACAACTCCGGAATAAAATTTAAACAGTTTCTAACTTTTTTTGTTAAAATCGAGAAGAATATAAACAATAGTTATGACTATATTTGCAATGTATATGCCACAAGACATTACACTGCAGCATAGCAGCAGAACAAAAACGATAGACCAATGACAAAGAATTACAATACAGCAGGGGAACAGAATCCGTTCTTGACAGGCTACGAAACACCATTCGGAGCCATACCATACGACCGCATAACCTTGGCCCACTACATACCAGCCGCAAAGGAAGGTATAAGACGCGAAGAGGAAGCCATCGATGCAATATGCAACAGCAAAGAACCCGCCACATTCGCCAACACCATTGCTGCATTTGACCGTGCAGGGCTCATGCTCGGCGATGTCATCGGTGCCTTCAACGCTGTTGCCAATGCCTGCAGCAACGACGAGATACTGGCCATTGAAGAAGAGATACAGCAACTTTATACCGTACACAGGAACAATATAACACTGAACGAGAAACTCTTTGACAAGATAAAAAAGGTGTACAACGGAGACAAGAGCGGCCTCGACACTGCACAGTTGCGACTTCTTGAACAGACATACGACAGTTTTGTACGTAACGGAGCAAATCTGCAAGGTGCCGACCGCGACACATACAGGCAACTAACCGAAAGGCTCACCATCCTTGGCATAAAATTCCAAGAGAACAGCATTAAGGACACAGACGGATATACACTGCACACAAGCGACAGTGCCGACATAGCAGGCCTTCCTGCAGATGTCATAGAGGCTGCGCGCAACACCGCAAAAGAGAACGGCAAGGAGGGATGGCTCTTCACCCTTCACCGCCCCAGCTACCTGCCATTCATAACATTCTGCCGTAACCGCGAACTGCGCCGTCAAATATATATGGCATACAGCACCATAGGAGCCAAAGGCAATGAATTCGACAACAGGGAAATAGTCAAAGAAACAGTAAACTGTCGTCTTGAACTGGCCCGACTGTTGGGATACAACACCTATAGCGACTACGTGCTTGCCGAGCGCATGGCGCAGAACACCGATGCAGTGTTCTCCATGCTGGGCAAACTCACATGGTCGTACCTTCCTGTAGCACGCAAGGATATGGAAGAGATAAAAGCTTGCGCACGCAACGACCAAGGCGATGATTTCGATTTCCAGCCCTGGGATTTCGCCTACTACAGCGAAAAGCTAAAGGAGAGCAAATATAACCTGACAGACGAGATGATACGCCCATACTTTGAGCTGAACCAAGCCATATACGGAGCATTCTACCTTGCCACCAGGCTCTATGGCATCACATTCAAGCAGAACCATGAAATTCCCCTGTTCAACCCCGATGCAAAGGTATGGGAAGTCTATGACTACGACGGAACATTCCTGGCACTGCTCTACTGCGACTTTTATGCACGCAAAGGCAAACATGCAGGTGCATGGATGGACAGTATAAAACCGCAGTACAAAGACGAGGACGGCACAGACCACCGTCCCCACATCACCTTGTCGACAAACTACCGCAAGCCAATGCCGGGCAAACCCACACTGCTCAACCACGACGAGTTCAACACATTGATGCACGAGTTCGGCCACTGCCTGCATGGAATACTCTCGAACGTCACATACCCCAGCCAGTGCAGCCCCAATGTACTTTGGGACTTTGTGGAAATGCCTTCACAGATAATGGAGAACTTCGCAACTGAAGAGGAGTACCTCAAACACTTCGCATTCCACCACGAGACCGGTAACAACATACCTGCCGACACCTTGTTGAAGATACAGCAGGCACGCACCTTCAATGCCGGCTACCAGTGCATACGCCAGGTAGGCCTCGGCCTCATCGACCAGGCATGGCACAACATTTCACAACCGTTCGAAGGCGATGTACTCGAATACGAACACCAGGTAACAGCAGCACTAAGGGTGATGCAACCTATAGAAGGAACAGGCATAACGCCACAATTCGGACATATCATGTCCGGTGGATATGCAGCAGGATACTACAGCTACAAATGGGCCGAAATGCTCGATGCCGATGCTTTTGCACGCTTCAAGGAAGAGGGAATCATGAACATGAAGACAGCACAGTCGTTCCGCGACAACATACTTGCAAAAGGAGACAGTGAACACCCCATGGAGCTTTACCTGCGTTTCAGAGGACACAAGCCACAGATTGAACCACTGCTCGAAAGAGACGGAATAAAGACTATTTGTCCACACCTATAAATACTGCAAAAGATGAAGAGAATCATAAAGAGAGCACAAAAAGCGTTATTGGCATTGACAATAGTAACCATTGCTGTCGCATGTACCAGAGAGGACGACATCAACGAGATATTCCTCGGACACAAATGGAAACTGGCGTTCATAAATGAAGGCAACGAGAGACGATGGCCTACAAACGGAACGACATATGAAATAAGCTTTGCAGCGAACAACTTCAACGCCACCACGCCAAGCGGTGGAAAGATAACAGGACAGTGGCATGCCGACGGTGTATCGCGCACATTCCGCAGCACCAACGTGAGAGTAACGAATGTCACAGCCAAGGACACACTTGCACAACGCATGATAGACATCATCACCAATGCGCAGGAATATGACGGAACAACAACATATCTTAAGATAATAAAAGGAAACGACAATTACATACAGTTCAAATGACAATGGAAGAGAACACAAAGAAACAACACGACTTGGACATGCGCTACATGCGAATGGCAAAAATATGGGCCGAGAATTCATACTGCGAACGCCGCAAGGTAGGAGCACTCATCGTAAAGGACAAGATGATAATTTCCGACGGTTACAACGGCACTCCTGCCGGATTTGAGAATATATGCGAGAACGACGAAGGCTTTACAAAGCCATACGTGCTGCATGCCGAAGCAAATGCCATCACAAAGATAGCCCGTTCCAACAACAACAGTGCAGGTGCCACAATGTATGTCACCACATCGCCCTGCATCGAGTGTGCCAAACTTATAATACAAGCCGGCATAAAACGTGTAGTATACGGAGAACGCTATCGCCTGACCGATGGCATAGACCTGATTGAGCGTGCAGGAATTGAAGTAGTATACCTTGATATGACAAATTGCGAAAACTGTAAGAAATGAGAAGGCTCACCCCAATACTTGTAACAACCGCAAGCCTGCTGTTCGGATATCTCCTTGGCGAGATATTCACCACCAACCACATAAATGAGCAGATAGACGAAAAAATAATAGAGCGCATTGCCACACAGAGCGAGAACAAACTAAGCGAAGTGCTCAACCTCGTCAACGCATGCTATGTCGAAGATGTAGACACCGACTCCATCATAGAGAAATGTCTGCCCGAGATACTTACCGAACTCGACCCGCACAGCGTGTACATCCCGAAAGAAGATGTCGAGGCTACCAATTCTGAGCTTGAGAGCAGTTTCAGCGGAATCGGTATACGCTTTACCATACAGGAGGACACCGTAAACATCAGCGAAATAATCCGCGGTGGCCCATCTGAAATGGTAGGATTGTTGGCAGGCGACCGCATAATCAAGGTCAACGACACACTGTTTGTCGGCAAAGACGTATGTACCAATGAACAGGCCATGAAAAAGCTCAAAGGCCCCAAAGGCACATTCGTAAAACTCGGCATACAGCGATATGGCGAGCCCGACCTGCTCGATTTTGTGATACGCCGCGACCACGTTCCGGTGGAAAGCATCGAAGCCTACTACCTCATTGACAACAAATGGGGATACATACAGGTCGAGCGTTTCGCCGAGAACACCTTTGCCGAGTTCATGCAGGCAATGATAGAGTTGGCCTACAGCAATGCCCAAGGCTTCATCATCGACTTGCGCGGCAACGGCGGCGGCTACCTGGGGATAGCATTGGAGATGGCCAACCAGTTCCTTGACAAGAACGACCTGATAGTATACACCGAGGGCGAACACAATGGAAAGAAGGTAGAAGTAGCCAACGGACACGGAATGTTCCGCAATGCACCACTGGTGGTACTCGTTGACGAGACATCGGCATCGGCCAGCGAAATCATTGCAGGAACAATACAGGACAACGACCGTGGAACAATCATAGGCCGCCGTTCGTTCGGCAAGGGTCTTGTACAACAGCCCATTAAACTGAAAGATGGCTCCCTCATACGACTCACCATTGCACGCTACCACACACCGTCGGGCCGTTGCATACAAAAGCCCTACAGTAAAGGCAACAAGGACGAGTATGAGAAGGACCTCATCGACCGTTACAACCGTGGCGAATTCTTCTCGCAGGACAGCATACACCAGAACGAGAACCTTACATACAAGACCAAGAAAGGACGTACCGTCTATGGCGGTGGCGGCATCATGCCCGACATATTCGTGTCGAGTGACACCACAGACACCACCCCATATGCCCAGGAAGCGTTCGCACGTGGACTCATAGCACAATTCTCGCTCAAATACAGCACCGCAAACCGCCACAGGTTTACACAGTACAGTGGATATGAAGAACTGGAGAAGCGACTCGATTCGGAGCAGATACTGGAAAAGTTTATCGATTTCGCCAAAGAGAAAGGACTCAAGCCCAACAAAGCAAACATCGCAAAATCGAAGAAACTGCTTACACGCTCGCTCTACTCGAACATCATATACCAGCTACAGGGGATGAAGGAACACGTAAAGTTTGTCAACCGTGAAGACTCTACAGTACTCAAGGCTGTTGACATCCTTGAACAGGGCAAAGCATTCCCGAAGATAGAAAAAAATGACGCTGATAAATTATCAAAAAACTCCATAGCCAATGGCCAAGAAATGTAAAAACGACATTTCAAATTAAAATAAAAGTTGTATCTTCGCAAGCAGAAACAACAACGCGGTAATAGCTCAGTTGGTAGAGCATTGGCTTCCCAAGCCGAGGGTCGCGGGTTCGAGTCCCGTTTACCGCTCCTAAAAGGGTAATGGTCGCCATATCAATGGTGGCCATTAGTCTTTTATAATAGATAACGAGA
>JAEIGA010011084.1_pt1 | contig 13684 bp, 5 predicted proteins | sample 9270691 | NCBI WGS metagenome assembly JAEIGA01 (sample SAMN17057246, study PRJNA624740) | gut metagenome | biome: biome; isolation source: fecal sample | host: Bos grunniens | place: China: Xizang | collected 2019
AATCCGTCGGAACTGCTGTTGAGCGACCGTCATTTCGGTATGAGCGGTGTGGCCATAGCCTCGGCAATAGAGGGTGTGAGTCCATTCCTCATCGAGACGCAGGCGCTTGTGAGCACAGCGGCGTACGGAACGCCTCAGCGCTCGGCTACGGGCTTTGACATACGTCGTATGAATATGCTGCTTGCCGTGCTTGAGAAACGTGTGGGCTTCAAACTCGCGCAGAAGGATGTCTACCTGAACATTGCAGGAGGCCTGCGTGTCAATGACCCGGCAATAGACCTGTCGGTAATCAGTGCAATCCTCTCAAGCAATATGGATGTCGAGATTGAACCTACAATATGTATGGCAGGCGAGGTGGGCCTTTCGGGCGAGATACGCCCGGTGAACCGCATCGAACAACGTATTGCTGAGGCTGCGAAGCTGGGCTTCAAGCAGATTGTTGTTCCCAAGAGCAATACCAAACGCCTTGATACGGCGCGTTTCGGCATCGAGGTGCTCCCCGTGAGCAAGGTAGAAGAGGCCTTCCGCCTGATATTCGGATGAGTTTTTTTGGAACTGAAATGTGAAATGCAGGTCCGTTTTCACGTTTCCGCTTTCCGTTTTCCGTTTAATAGTATGGTACACGAATTTCAGATAAGAGTGCAGCCGCACGAGGCTGCCAATGAGCAGTCGCTCAAGCGTTATATCGCCCGTGAGAAGGGCATGGATGAACGCACCATTACGGCAGTGCGTCTGTTGCGTCGCAGCATCGATGCCCGTCAGCGCATAATATATATGAACCTTACCGTGCGTGTCTTTGTCAATGAGATGCCGCAGATGGATGAGTATGTAAGCCGTGAGTATGGCAATGTCGAGGGTAGGCAGCCTGTCATTGTGGTGGGCGCCGGTCCTGCGGGTCTCTTTGCAGCGCTCAAGCTCATTGAGAACGGTATCCGTCCCATCGTTGTGGAGCGTGGCCGTGATGTGCGCGCACGAAAACTTGACCTTGCGCAGATATCCCGTACGCACAAGGTGAATCCCGAGTCGAACTACTGCTTCGGCGAGGGCGGTGCTGGAGCATATTCCGACGGCAAACTCTACACACGCAGCAAGAAACGTGGTAGCATAGAGGGCGTGCTGAATATCTTCTGCCAGCATGGAGCGAGTCCCACGATACTTGCCGACGCCCATCCTCACATAGGTACCGACAAACTGCCGCGTATCATCGAGAACATCCGCAACCGCATAATAGAGTGTGGCGGTGAGGTGCGTTTCGAGACACGCATGGAGGAACTGCTCATCAAGGACAACCGGGTGTGCGGAATACGTACCGACAAAGGAGAGATACTTGCGCCTGCTGTTATTCTCGCTACTGGTCATTCGGCGAAGGATGTCTACCGCTCCCTGCATGCCGGGGGCATAGCTCTTGAGGCAAAGGGCTTTGCTGTTGGAGTGCGCCTAGAACACCCTTCGGAACTCATTGACCGCATACAGTACCACTCGCCCAATGGACGCGGCAAGTATCTTCCGGCAGCAGAGTACAGTTTCACGACACAGGTCGACGGACGCGGTGTCTACAGCTTCTGTATGTGTCCCGGTGGAGTGGTGGTACCTTCGGCATCGGCGGCAGGCGAGTTGCTTGTCAACGGAATGTCGCCTTCTCACCGCGGCGGCAAATGGAGCAACTCGGGAATGGTTGTGCAGATAAACCCCGAGGATGTGCTGCATCCCGATATGAAAATAGATTGTGATGATATACTTCCCGTGCCCGATGACTCCCCGTTGCGTGTGATGAACTTTCAGGAGCAGCTGGAACATATCTGTTGGGTCATGGGTAACCGCAAGCAGACTGCTCCAGCACAGCGCATGACCGATTTTGTGCGTGGTAAGCTCAGCTACGATCTCCCGCATAGCTCATACGCTCCAGGGCTCATCTCCTCGCCGTTGCACTTCTGGATGCCCAGGTTCGTCTCTTCGCGCCTGCAGCGCGGTTTCGAGCAGTTCGGACGCATGTCGCGTGGCTTCCTGACAAGCGATGCTACCATGATAGGTGTAGAGACACGTACCTCTTCGCCCGTGCGTATCGTGCGCGACAATGATACTTTGCAACATGTGACCGTTGGAGGACTCTTCCCTTGTGGCGAGGGTGCAGGCTATGCCGGCGGTATAGTCTCGGCTGCGGTCGACGGCGAGCGTTGCGCAATGGCAGCAAAGGAGTATGTGGGGAATGTTTAAGGGTTATAAGTGACGGGTTAAGGGAAATTTGTACCTCTTCTTCATTATACACTACACATTACACGTTACCCACCAATAGCCATTATACTGACAGCGGAGCACCATAGAAAGTGCTCCGCTGTCAGTATAATATGTATGCTTCGTCATACAATCCAGCTGCTCAACAGCTCCATGTCGCTTTCAGGGGTAATCTTGAGGGCTGTCGCTGTGGCAGGGACCAGGATGCTCTCGCCTTGGCGCACTGTCATGCAGTTGCCTTCGTTGTCGGTGATGGTACCGTTGCCCTTTGTGCAGATGATTATTACAAAAGAGTCAAGCTGTGCAAGCTCCATCTCGTAAGGTCTGGTGAGCTTGTAGAGTGATGTGGTGAAGTAGGGGCACGATACAAGCTCGGTACACTTGTCATTCTCTGCCACATAGTGTGTGCGGTAGTCATCCTGCACGCTGTAGTCAATGACTGCCTTGCTCTGCTCGGTGTGCAGCTCGCGTGGGTTGCCGTTGGCGTCCACACGGTTGAAATCGTAGATGCGGTAGGTGATGTTTGATGTCTGCTGAATCTCTGCAATGAAGGCACCGGCACCGATGGAGTGGATGCGTCCTGCAGGCAGGAAGAAGAGGTCACCGGCCTTGATGTCATACTCGGCAAGCAGGTCGGTGATGGTGTTGTCGGCAATGCTTGCCTCATACTCCTCGGGTGTCACCTGCTTTGCAAAGCCTGAACGGAGGCTTGAGCCCGGGTCGGCGTCAACGACGTACCACATCTCGGTTTTTCCCTTTGACTGGTGGCGCTCCCATGCCTGCTCATCGTTGGGGTGAACCTGTATTGAGAGGTCCTGACGTGCATCGATGAACTTGATGAGCAACGGGAACTCCTCACCGAAACGCTCGAGATTGGCCTTGCCAAGCAGGGCTGCACCGTCACGTTTGATGAGTTCAGGGAGCAGCATGCCTGCATCGGGGCCCTCGGCAACAACCGACTCGTTCTCCTTTACACCTGAGATTTCCCAGCTCTCGCCAACTGACTTTGCGTCAGAAACAATTCCTTTATAAGGGATGATTTTGTCGCCACCCCACAACATTGATTTTAAAATGGGCTTGAATTTGTACATATATGTAGTATTTTAAGGTTTTTTGGCGTCTAATATGTGTGCTGCTTCTAAAAAACAGCGTGTTTGGCAATATGAATCCAAATAATTTTTAAAAGTACACTATTTTTTGAAAAAAAGCAATTCGCAGTGGATTTATTCTTTATACAGACAATTCATCTGTTAATGACTGTTAAAAAATAGGGGGGGGGTAAAATGTTTTACGCTACAGATATATTTTACTACTTTTGTGGAGAATGGTGAATGTCCAAAGTTTAATGCTAAACGTTTTACAAGCGCCCATTAAGGACCTTGGAGCCTTTAGAGACCTTTAGGCCTTTATAAAATGGCGCTATAATAATATATTATAATGAATATGAAAAAGAGTATCCTTCTGTTGTTGATGATGATGGTGTGTATGTGTGCTGCGTCCCAGGGCATCGGTGGGCGTGTAGTGGGTTCGCATGGCGAGGCGGTGCGCGATGCCAACGTTGTGCTGCAGCGTAGTGACTCATTGTTTGTGGATGTGGCTGTTACCGATGAGGCGGGTTGTTTCGGTTTCGTGCACTCGCTTGACAGGTTCAGGCTTGTAGTGCATCATCTGGCTTACCGTAGCAAGGAACTTGTGACTGATACTCCCGATGTAGGGGACATTGTACTTGAGCCGTCTGATGTGGAACTCGGTGACCTTGTGGTAAGCAGCGAGCGTCCGCTGGTGAGGGTAGAGGACGGCAAGCTTGCCTATGACCTTGAGCAGTTGACAAAGGATAAAGTGGCGAACAATACTTACGAGGCACTGACAAAACTGCCCGGTGTTATTGAGAAGGAGCAGAAACTATCCCTTGCCGGTGCGGGCTCTCTCACGTTGCTTATCAACGGCAGGCCGACGACGATGACACAGGAGCAGGTGACTGCTCTGCTCAAAAGTACGCCAGTGGAACGTGTACAGAAGGCCGAGGTCATGTACAGCGCTCCTCCGCAGTATCACACACGTGGCGCAGTGATAAATATTGTTCTTAAAAAGGACACGCAGTACTCGTTGCAGGGAGAGGTGGGTGCCACCTACCGCAACAAGTTCTACAGCGAGGGTGAGGCACATGCCTTTCTGCGTGCTGCGACGCCCAAGCAAGCCTTCGACATCATGTACAGTGCCAACCGTCTCTCCGATGTGCAGGATGTTGATATGCGCTCGCTACACACCCTGAACGGGGTGGTGCACGACATACGCCAGATGCAGAAGATACGTGGCAGGGCATGGCTGCATAATGCGCGTGCATCGTACGAGTACAGCTTCAATGACAAGAACAGCCTCTCGTTGGCCTACAACCGTCAGTTCAAGAGTGACCTTGACGCAAGGACGCACTCAAAGGGTAACTTCCAGATAGCCGACAATGTAAAGGATGTCGAGAAGGACGATATGCATAACTTCTCGTTGCAGGCGTCACTGGGCTTCGGCCTCTCTGCCGGTGCCGACTACACTCTCTACGAGAGCAGGAGCAGGCAGACGATGAGTGTGGATTATCTCGACGGCAATGTGGCATCGATGAGCCAGAGTGCAGGTCAGAAGGTGAGGGCACTCAATGCGTATGCCGACCAGACGCACTCTTTGGGCAAGGGGTGGACACTGGGCTACGGTGCGTCGTACCGCAACAGCGAGAGCGATGATTACCAGCGCTATGATGTGGAGAGCACCATAACTGGTACTGCTGTCGATGCGTCGCTGTCGGAGCATACAGCCGAGGGTTATCTGTCGGTGGGCAGGCAGTCGCCCATGGGTCTCTCGTTTACCTTGTCGGCAACAGCCGAGTTCTACAAACTCAACAACAGGGAGCGCTGGACTGTCTATCCTCAGGCATCGCTGACGTATATGAGCAACCCCGACCATATATTCCAGGGAACAATGCAGGTGCAGAAACTCTATCCGTCTTATTGGCAGATGCAGGATGCTGTCGGTTATATCGACGGTTATGCCGAGCTGCATAACACATCAGGCCTTGAGCCGTCGAAGCTATACTCGCTCAATGCCAACTATATCTTCAGACAGAAATATGTATTCGGTGCTTTCATGACATATAACCATAATATGTTTGCACAGGCAATGTACCAGTCGAAAGAGCGCCTGACACTCATATACCAGACCCACAACTGGGATTATATATCGCAGACAGGTCTGCTGGCTGTTATCCCATACAAGCCTGTGGAGTGGTTCGATACACGTGCCACCATTGTGGGTGTCTACGTATCGCAGAGGTGTGACGACTTCTTCGATATCGGCTTTGAGGACAATAGTTTTGTCGGTATGCTCACCATGGACAACAGCTTCCGTGTGAACAAGGATCTTGTGTTTGAACTTAACGGATTTGTGCAGACTCCAGCCACGCAGGGCACATTCTCCATCGAGACAATGTGGAGCGTGTCGGCCGGCGTAAAATGGAACTTTGCAAAGGGCAAGGGAACTGTCAGCTGTTACTATAATGACATCTTCAACTCAACCATCGGTGACATGAAGATGAACTACAAGGGACAGAACCTGATAAACAGGAATGATTTCCACACACGAAACTTCTCGCTTTCTGTAGCATACCGTTTCGGTGGCTACAAGAAAAAAGAGGATAAGAAGGTTGATACTTCAAGATTCGGACATTAAAAGGGATAACGTTTTATGATGAACGATTAACGAGCGAGGTTAGGGGAAGAGATAAGGTTTAAAACTTTGTTGCACATTAAACGTTACACGTTTTATAAGCGCCCAATAAACTCACTAAAGACCATTTAGACCTTATTTATTGGCACTGATAAAAACACAAAAGGCGGCAGTTTATAACTGCCGCCTTTTGTGTTTTTATTATAAGAACTTTACTTTACAAAGAACTTCTTGCCGTTCTTGATGTAGATTCCGCCCTTCTGTGGCTGGAGAACCTTGCGGCCTTGTAGGTCGTATATAGCTCCGTTGCCATACTGCTCTGTAACCTCTGTGATGCACTCGATAGAGGTGGTCTCGCCGTCGGCGTCAATATATACAGTGTTGTCACGCTCAAGCACGAAACTTTGGATTGCCATACAGCTTTGGCCTGACATGTTCACGAGCAAGCCAAGAGAAACCTTTGTCTCCTCGGTGAGGCTGAACTCGATGAAGTTAGACATCACGCTGCCCTTCTCGGCCATCTTCGTGTATGTGATGGCGTCGTCAAGGTCGGCTGTGTTAGGCAGACCTGTGCCCTTGGCTGCAACAACGTAACTGTTGCCGCACTGGCCTTCCCAAGTGCTGTGGTAGTTGACGGTTAACTTGTAGTTACCCTTAGGAAGTGTCACTGTCTGGTATGTTTTGTGGTCATTCAAAGAACCGAAACCGTCCCATGTTGTGGTGAAGGTCATACAGTAGCCCTTGTTCTTGTCTACATGTGCACCGGTTGTGATAGTGCCCGATACAGGAGCATTCTCGAGGGTCCAGTCGTTAATAGCGTAGAAACGGTTAGCGATGCTCTTGTTCACCTGGTTTGCTGCATTGTACTTGAACGATGCCTTGTAATTGGTGAGGTATTCGGCTGTAACATCGCCGCTGGTCTCTGCAGCTTCGGTGTTCAGACAGAACACACCCTTTGACAATCCCCATGCGTCGCCGTCAGGGCCGAAGCCGCTACGGACACCGTTATTGCCGTTTGCAGTGCGGTCGATAACATCGCCGCCGCTCTGGTTGAAGTCGTAGTAGAGCAGCAGGTCGCTGTACTCGGCAGGGTTCTCGATTGGTCCGTTGCATACTGCGCGGAGTTCGTCATCCTTTACAATCTTGCCCCATACGCGCAGCTCGTCAATCTGACCGTTCATGACGGCATTCTCAAGGCCGATGGAGAATTTGCTCAATGACGGGATAGATGCGCTGCTCGATACATAGCTTGTAGAGAAGTGTTCGCCGTCGCGGTAATAGTCTACAAAACCGTTGTCTAATATTACTGCATAGTGGTGCCACTCGTTGGGGATTACATAGTTCTGCTGGCTTTTGCCTGTATAGCCACTTGCAGATGTGTGCATAATACCCTTTTCGTCAGCATGTATCATGAATGTTGATGTTGACTCACCAAGTCCGAGGCAGTTGTTGCCAAGCTGGTCGGGGCACATCCACCACTCGACGGTGAGGACATTCCTCTGTCCCGAGAAGCCGTTGGTTGTTGCTGTGACCCTTGCATTCTCGCGGCCGCTGAAGCTGAGGCCGTTCTTGCTGTCGGCATTGCATACGATGATACCACGCTCGCGTGTGTAGCTGCCCGAGCCAATCTCGTTGCTTGCCTTGAGGGTCACGTTGTATACGCCGCAGGCTGTGGGTGTGAAGCTACTGTTCTGTCCGTTGATGACATAGCAGTTCTTGTTGCTCTCTATTGTCCATTCCCACTCGGACGGGTTGTATTTTGACTCGTCCTTGAGGTATGTCTTCTCGCCCTTGAGGATAACGGCGGGGCTGATGCTGAAAGCAGCTACAGGCTCCGACTCGAGAATCTGTACCTCAATAGATGATGTGGCGCTCTTGCCGCTTGTGATTGATGTCACCTTGAGTGTGGCAGTCTGCTTGCCCTTTACCTTGTATACGGCGCTTGCGTGCAGGCCTGTGAACTGCTCGACCTCGGCACCGGGGAACGACCACTCGTAGAGCTGTCCGAATGCCGGGTTCTCAACGATGAAGTGTACCTTCTCGCCCATTACAATCGGGTCTTTGCTTGCGCGGAATGTAGCGTCGATAGGCTTCTCGGCAAGTATATTCACAGTGAGCTCGCTTGTAGCCTTGTTGCCCTCACTATCCTCGACGGTGACGGTAATCTTCTGCTCGCCGGCAGTCTTGAATGTAACTGTAGGCTTGATGACATTGAGGTCGGTTACTCCGGCGTCCTCAATGTTCCAATAGAGCTTCTTCGCAGAGTCGCTGTATTTTGCCGACAATGTGACAGGTGTGCCCACATAGATGTCGTTGCTCGGCGCGTTGATTTCTGCCGACAATGCAGCAGTGCTGCTGCCGAATGTCTGTGTGTTGTCATCTACGCTGTAACTGCTGTTGAGTATTCTCGCGTGGTTGCTTCCGATGTAGTCGCGGAGTTTCTCCTCGCCGTCAACAGAGATGAGGTCTCCCTTATAGTAGCCGATGAGGCCTTCCGGCATCAAGTCGCCCGAGAACTGTGCGTTGTAGCTTGCCTTGATCTCCTCGGCTGTACGTGCCTTGTCCCAGAAACGAATCTCGTCGAAACTGCCGTCGGTGAAATTATTGTTTGACGATGAGGCTGTGAAAACAAGCTCGCCGAAGCCGCCGATACCGCTGTAAGTCTTTGATGTTATAGATTTTTTTGGTACTCCGTTCACAAAGACAGTAAGTTTGTTGCCCTTGACAACAATGGCAATGTGTCTCCAACGGTTGGTCTGTAATGTTGATGCGCCTGTTGTCAGTCGGTTGCTTGTATCCCAACCTACAGTGAAACCACCGTCACTCTCGGCGTGCATCATGAATGTGCCCCATCCCGGACCAGCACTCTGGTTCCATGCCTTTACAGAGTTTGGCTTTATCCAGAACTCGATTGTGGCATTCTCATACTTCTTGTCGAATATGCCAGGGATACCCATACCTGATACCTTGAGGTTCAAGGTCTTGTTTTCCGTCTGCTCGGCTACTGGAGCTGTTACGGTTGTCATATAAGACTCGTACCCCTCGCTGTAGAGTGCTGTCACGCCGAACTGTCCTTCGATTGCGATAGTCTCGGGAATAACGTATGTTGTGGTATTGCCATCAACCTCGGCTACCTTTGTTGATCCCTGGTAGATATTGTACTTCTCAATGGTCTTGCCACCGTTTATTGGAGCTTCCCATGCAAGGTTGTTGCCTGTGATGCTAACATTCTGCGGAGCATAGTAAGGCTCACCGTAAACTACAACAGAGATGATTGTCTTTTCACCGGCATTCTTGATTGTAACGCCGTCCGACGGAATGACGAATGGCGTCTCTACACCGTCGGTCTCATGCTCATAGTCGATGATTGAGGCTGCGTGTATCTTACCCTCACCCTGTGCCCAGTCTCTTGTCTCAACAATGAAGAAATACTTCAGAGGCTGGCTCTTGTCATAGCCTGCACTCATGTCAGTGAGGTCGTAACCGAACTCCATAGGCTCTTTGTGGAGCTTGCCGTCGGCCCAGCGTCCGAGCATAGGAATCTCGGGTGCAGGGTTTGTGTTTCCGTAGTTACCGTCACCGGCGAACTTGAAGTGCTCAAAGGCAATTACATTGTCAGGCTCTGTAGCGTTGATGTCTGTTGAGATACCGGCCGAGAGCTTGATCTCGCTTCGGCGTGAATACTCCATCTCGAGCTTGATGGTGCGCAATGGGCGGTAGTCTTTTCTTACCTTGTAAATCTCTGGTGCCCACCAGTTGCCGGCAAAAACCTTGTTGCCGTTTACAACGTTTGATGATGCGCCTCCGTATGCGTAAGGACAGTAGATGAAACCTCTGTTGCCCCACCACTGGCCCCAGGAGTTCACGATAATCCATGCTCCTACCTCATCTTTCTCAACCTCTCCTGCAACGCCGTTGCCGTCGAGGTCAAACTCGATGCGGTCGTCATAACCTACGATAGTGAGTGCGTGGTCAACCTGTGTACCCCAGGCCTTGAGGTAAGCCTTGCCTGTCACGCCGGCAGCCTTGTTTGCTTCGGTGCTTGGAATCTTACCGTCATATACACCGTCGCTGCTGGCAACGCCGATACCGCAGATACCGCCGGCCTTGAAACTTGTGTCACCGTTGTGGTTCCACAGCCAATTCTTTACTGCCTCGCGTCCTTCCTCTGTACCCACGTGCAACGGGAAGTTTGATGGAGCATACATTCTGTTGTGCATGGCCTCGAACCATTTGTCATAACCCTGCATCCAACCGAAGTCATCGTCCTCGCACACCTGGTTGCCGAAGAGTGATGAGTATGTCTGTCCGCCGTATGTGGCAGCCGAAGGAACACCGATGCTTGTCACAAACTGGTCCTTGCCGGAGTTACCGTTGGTGAGCAACCATACGAAGTGTGAAGGGTAGTAGTTCTCGGGAACCTTACCGTCGAGGTCGCGGTATGCGTTGAGCTCGTATGTGAACATGTAGCTGATACGTGATGCCGAACCGCAAGAACCGCCGTCCTGGTTGAATACCGGAGGGAAGAACTTGAGTTCTGCGTTGTTTACGTATGCAGGACGCTGCTCGGCAGGAACAGCGTCGGCACGTGCTGCGCTCTTCTGCATCGATGCATACTGCATCAGTGACCAATCTGGATTCTGCTTGTCGCTGTAATCAGGGTACTTCTCCCTGTTTACAGAGACCTGTGCGCTGAGGCTCATAGGAAGTGCTACTGCCACGGCCAACAGACTCTTAAGGATTCTACTGGTTTTCATAAGTTTTATTGGTTTAATAGTTTTTTCAGTAATTGATTATTCCACAATTATCTCGTCGGTGAAGAGCCAGCCGCGCTGTGGGCCGCTCTTTGCCTGGTAACGTATGTAACGGGCATTGCTCTTGCCGCTCCAGCCGTAGTTCTTGTATGATAGGCCCTCGTCGCGTACCACTGTATGCTCGATACGTGCCAGCTCGTTGAACTCCACGCTGTCACTCGATGCGGAGATGATGACCTCTGCGGGGAACCATACGTCGGGGATGCACATCTGCATGAAGTCGGCAGCCACGCTGCTGATTTCCTTCTCCTCGCCCAGGTCGATGACAACGTCAACGCCGCCACGGATGAAACCCTGCCATTTCTTGTCGGTATATGTCCAGCCGCCACGTACTCCGTCGGTCAACGCCGTGGCACCCCCGGCATTGTAGCTGTCGTTGAAAGGAGCCTTCTCGGCGTATGTCACGGTCTTGCCCTTTGCAAGGTGGTCGGCCTCGCTCAATGTCTCCTTGCGTGGGCCGAACTCTTTAGAGAGGTCAAATGCGTTGTAGCCTTTTGCACGCAGTGCGTCGACAGCCTTCACTGCTCTCTGCTTGAAGTTGTCGTAGTCACGCTCCGCGGGGTTGCTCCAGCCAATCTCGGCAATAGCGAGGATACGTGGATAAATCATATACTCCACAAGTTCCTCGGTGGGGATGTACTCTACCCACAGGTTACCCTGTATACCGTAGATGAGCTTTGCCTGCTCTTCGCTGAGTCCCTCGGTGGGGTTGTATGAATATACCTTCTGCAACGGCATATAAGGACCGAATGCCATGGGCTGTGTGTGCGGTGCATCCTGGTAAGAGTCGAGGTAGCAGTATCCGCCCGGGGTCATCACGGCCTTGTGACCGCTGTTCACAGCTGCGAGTCCGCCCTCTGTTCCGCGCCATGACATCACTGTGGCGTTGGGAGCCAAACCTCCGTCAAGAATCTCGTCCCAACCGATAATCTGGCGGCCTTTGCTGTTCACGAACTTCTCAATGCGCCGGATAAGGTAGCTCTGCAACTCGTTCACGTCGGCGAGGTTCTCCTCCTTCATTCGCTTCTGGCAAAGTGGGCAAGAGGGCCATGATGCCTTGCCGGCCTCGTCGCCACCGATGTGGATGTACTCCGACGGGAACAGCTCCATTACCTCGGTGAGCACGTTCTCAAGGAACTCGTATGTCTTCTCGTTGCCTACGCAGAAGTCGGCCTGTTTGTATGGCTCATGGGTACATGAGAGCTCGGGGTATGCAGTGAGTACCTCCTCGCTGTGTGCAGGCATCTCAATCTCTGGGATGACGGTGATGTATCTGTCAGCAGCATACTTCACAATCTCGCGTATGTCGTCCTGGGTGTAGTAGCCGCCGTGAGCCTCGGGGCTTCCCTCCTCGGCGTAGAGGCGGTCGCCGAACCACCAGTCTTTCCAAAGCGGTTTGCTGCGCCAAGCTGCGAATTGTGTAAGGCGCGGGTATTTCTTGATTTCGATGCGCCAGCCTGCCGCGTCGGTGAGATGCAGGTGCAGACGGTTCATCTTGAAGTGTGCGATAGCGTCAATCTGCTTCTTCACGAACTCCTTTCCGAAGAAGTGACGGCTCACGTCAAGCATCAGACCGCGGTATTCGAGTTGTGGCTCGTCTGTGATTGTTCCTGTAGGGATTGTGCCCTTCTCGTCAAGGAGCTGAAGGATTGTCTGTACACCGTAGAAGAGTCCGGCACCGCTCTGTGCGGTAATCTTTACATTGTCTTCGGTTGCCTCAAGGCGGTAGCCCTCGGGAGAGGTAAGGCCTTCAACGGCGGCAACCTCAAGAGTAAGGCTCTTGTCACCCTTCTCGGCAAAAGCGAGGGGCGATGCCGAAAGGTAGTCGGTGAGGATTCTCTTGTCCTCGTCGCCGGCAATGATTTCAAGCGCCACGTCGCTGTCAAAGGCAAAGCGGTCGCTTGTCAGTTCTACACTCTGTGGTACGGGGAGTACATCACACTTGTCTGTGACAGGTTCCTGTACGTGCGCGCACGCGTAAAGAAATAAAAGGGTGAACGCACCGATGATGGTCTTTTTCATATTTATGGTAAGTTAATGTCTTATAAGTCCAATTGGATGAACATTTACAAAAATACATATTTTTTTGAAAAAACATTGAAATATATTTGGAAAGTATGAAATATGTGTTTTATATTTGCGGTGTACTAATAAACTAATACACTATGATTGAAGTCCAGAATTTATCATTTTCTTATTCCAAGGATAAGGTGCTCGACGATATAAGTACCACCTTTGAGCAGGGTAGAATATACGGATTGCTCGGAGCCAATGGTGTGGGTAAGAGCACTATGTTCAAGTTGTTATGTGGCTTGCTTACAACAAAGCAGGGCACGATTGATATCGACGGTTGCTCGCCTGCCGGTCGCAAGCCGAGTTTCTTGTCTAAGATATATTATGTCCCCGAGGATTTCGAGGGTCCTGATATGACTATAAGGAACTATGCAGCCGGGGTATCGCAGTTCTATCCCAATTATGACAACACTCTGTTTGCACGTCTGCTGTCCGAGTTCGAGATTGATGCCGACCGCAAGTTCACCTCTCTCTCGTTGGGACAACGCAAGAGAGCAATCCTTGCCCTGGCACTCTCTTTGAAGACCGATTACCTGTTCCTTGACGAGCCTACCAACGGTCTTGATATCCCAAGCAAGGCAGAATTCCGCAAGATGGTGGCTGCCGCAATGGATGACAACCGCACAATCATTATCTCTACCCATCAGGTAAGGGATGTGGAGAACCTGCTCGACCATATCATGATCCTTGACAAGCAGGCGGTGCTGCTCGACAAGAGCGTGAGTGAGATACAGAGCGAGTATCTTTTCGACATTTCAGTGACTGCTCCTGCCGATGCACTTTATGTTGAGCCCGGCCTCGGTGGATGCTGCTCAATCAGCAAGAACAATACGGGCGAGGAGAGCCGCATAAAC
>JAEIGA010011085.1_pt1 | contig 13684 bp, 7 predicted proteins | sample 9270691 | NCBI WGS metagenome assembly JAEIGA01 (sample SAMN17057246, study PRJNA624740) | gut metagenome | biome: biome; isolation source: fecal sample | host: Bos grunniens | place: China: Xizang | collected 2019
AGTGTTAGACTATATCCGCGAGAAACGCAAACAAGGTTTACATATCTCCTATTCCTGCGAGGGCTTTATGCCAGAGTATGAGATGGAGATCCGCGACCACTTGTTCCATTGCGCTGCGGGTATAAGTATAGCTTCGATCTTGGTAGATGGTAGTATCTCGGCTTGCACAAGTGTGAGAGGCAAGTACTACCAAGGAAATATTTATAAGGATGACTTCTGGGAGGTTTGGGAGAATGGCTTCAAAGATTACCGCGACCGCAAGTGGATGAAGCAATTAGAGCCCTGCAAGGACTGCAAACTCTTCCGCTATTGCGAGGGTGGAGGAATGCACCTCCGTCGAGAAGACGGTGCGTTGATGCTCTGCCACCACAACAAACTACAAGGGGAGTGATATCTCCCACGGATTACGCGGATGATTTTAAAATAAAACAGAAAATAATATGAAAAAGAATGTATTTTGGGCACTTTTTGTCCTCGCAATGGTATTTATAGGTTGCGAAGCGAATGTACCTGCAGACACATACCAAGAAGAAATGCAAGTGGCCATAGAGTTGGCGCAATTGGTCAATTCGGAAGATTACGACAAGATTTTTCATTTGTTAGATAAAGTCACGCCTATGGATGGAAACACTGTGCGAGTGGTGTTGCCTGGCGAAATAGGAGGTGTCGGAGAGTATGGTGATGGTACGAGTGCGATAGGTGTGTTTGATGCGAATGATAGTATTATCACGGATAGTTTTGTAGAAGATTTTTGGACCTACTTGCAAGTAGAAAACTCGCAAATAGGTGCATGGCAAGCCTATCTTGTTGCTAAAATGTGGCATTATCTGCCTTTGATTTGGCATTCTAACTATTCTTACCGTAGTTACATCTATTCTAAATCATCTAGCGGATTAAAGGCTGCACGTCGTCATTGTGTGGTAGGTTGGAACAAGGTGGTTCCTTCTATCAAGCACGAAGGTAATAAGTACCTAATTAGCGTGTGCTATTGGTCAGAGTTCGGTGGTTTGATCCGCGAGAATTGTTCCGTTAGTTTTGATGGTGATTCTGTGACTATTGCTACGCTTAATCAAGAGGTTTTATATGAATATGATTGTGGTATAATGTTTTAAGTAGAATTGTGATATGAAAAAGGTGAGTCACAAATTCCGCGTGTGGTTTAACGCGATGATTGCAGCTGTGCAGGGATTGTTTGGTATTACATCTTGTATTGCACCTGTGATGTATGGTCCTGGTGTGCCAGAAGATACGATAGAAGTGGAAGGTGAGGTGACCAACGAAGAGGGGGAACCATTAGAGTCGATGCAAGTGGTGATCAATACTGCTCGTGTTCGTATGAATGATACGATTTACACCAATGCTGAGGGAGAAATAGAAAGACACTATGGATTTCCACAAACAGCCAATGATACTTTGCTAGTAGAAGTAAACGATACTACTGGAGTGTATGAATCAGAGAAAGTGGCTGTACCATTTGCTGAAATGACCAAGGAAAATGAGACCGATTGGGAGAGAGAATATTCGGTGGATATCAAGGTGCAACTAAAAAAGAAGTAGGAAAAGTTTAACTATCCCTTAACCATCGTATAACAACAACCCTTGCGCAAAGGTAGCGCAAGGGTTGCTGATTTGTAAGTATGCTTATAAATAAATTTGCGAATTAATGAGCTTCTTTGGAAGCGTTGATGATTTCCATAAGGGAGTCTGCTTGTAATGTATAGTCATAATAACTACCTTCGTATTTGATAGGAGATGAAGAACTGCTGCTCATACTAGTGTAGTGCATATAACTGCTCACATCATTTAGAAACATACGATATTCTTGAGGAACCTCGTAAATGGTGTCTAATAGTCCTATTTTAACAACTGGATTAAAGACGCTATAAGCATGATCGTGAATGCTAACAAACTGACCGTCTTGAACTTCTACAGTACACAGGAATGTTCGTTCACCAGGAATCAAAAGGATCGAATCGTTCTCGGAATGGATGCGACTAGTATCTCTTTCTCCGTAGAGAGTGATTGGTACATCAATGTTACTGGTAATAAATACCATTGATAGAGGTTCTCTCGTGCACGATGCACAAATTACTACGATTGCTAACATGAGCAATGAAAAATAAGATTTTTTCATACAATAAAAATTTAAAAATTGTTGTTAATTGTGTTGCAATAGTAGTAATTTTTATCTCATAGGCAGAATCTGTTTTAAGAATTTGACTGCAAAGTTAGTGATTTTCTTTGAATTATGCAAATATAAACTGAAAATTGTTTAATTTTTCTCTTGAACTTCAACCATAGCATTAAAGACACTATAATCCGCTACGCTGACAACGATTGGCATTTTATCTTTGCGGGTGATGATGCACACATCCATGGGGTCGGTGATCAAAGACAAATGTTTGCCACATTCTTTGCTAGTAAATAATCCGAGATTGCCAAAATATCCACCCGCACCCACAATACGACGAGAGTCGATACCATGCGGGTAATGCTCTATTTTTACGATTTCATCGGCAGGGATATTGATTTTCCAAGCAAGTAAATGGATGTTGATATCCGTTTGATTGACAACTACTTTGCGTGGAAACATGCAGATGGTTGCCAGAGTAACTACGGCCAGTAGAGCGGCTACTAGCAGCAGGTATGGCAGATGCAGTTTCATCCATTCGTGGACTAGTAGGGCAATTCCGCCCAGGATGATAAAAGTAGCAATGATGGTAATCGATTTGATGGCTGCACTGAGTGGCAGAAAATTTGTAGTTTCCATATAACTAGATTTATAGAGGTTAGTATTCGTTGTGTAGATACGCAATGATGTTGTTTTGCAGGTGTTGATACAAATCGGCAGATGATACGCCTAATTTCTGAGCTATTCGCTGTTTGTAGTTGCGGATGCTCTTTTCGGAATAGCAGATATATTGTGCTATCTCATCGAGTGTCAGGTGGGGATACACTAGCAGGTATGTGCAAAATTGCACTTCTCGTTCCGCCAATGGTGTCTGCTTTTCAAATACTGTGATCCAACCATTTAGATGAGGATCAATGGTGTGCACCATCTGGCGGGGGCTGGTCCATGCTTTATCTGGACTAGGGTGTAGCGCTCGGATATTAGTCAAACGTTTATCTAGATTGTATAGTTGTTGTTGCCTTCGGAGCGCGGCTTCTTGCTCAGCCATGCGTCGTGATAATTCGTCGATCTTCTGATGTGCTGCTTGCAAACGAATGGAATTTTGTTTGCGATAGGAGAACACGGCAATCATCACAATCGCCACGCCCAACAGCATGATGAGCATGTTGAGGATCTCCGCTACGGGTATGTTAAGCACTTGCATTTCCATTTCGTTTGCAAAGGTAGTGCTTTTTTCGCAAACTTGCAAGTATCAAGTCGATTTGTACACGCAGAAAAATAAAACGTCTCTGAAAATCATGGGGTTAGGTGGACATTTGTATACGAATAGGGTGAAATAGATAATAATCTATTATTTTTAAAAAAATAATGCTCGCTTTCTTGCATATGTGCATTTTTTGTTGTACTTCGAACATCTGCCTTGGCGCTTGCATCCCTTAATTCCTCGCACGCTAATTCCCTCGTAGCTACTTTCGCATCATGCAGCCCTCGTCAGAACTGACATGCAACAATGAACTCGCTTGGCTCGTTGAGGTTGCAGTCGTTCTTCCTCTTCCCACAAAGTCGCGAACTTTGCGGGAGCCCTTTTTGATGGGTTATCTATCTCTTTTTTGCTTTTAAAAGTAAACTTTTACGTCAAAAAATTTGCATATGTGCATTTTTTGTTGTACCTTTGCAAGCTGAATTATAACACTCACTGAATAACAACAAATACCATGTATATGAAAAAACTATCTTTACTACTGATTTCCGTATTGACATCTGTGATGAGTTGGGGTACTGACCCTAATGTAGATTGGAAACATTCTAATCCCTACGCCTATGACCTGCGTGTAAGTTATTCGCAGGATATGCAGACAATGACTTTTAGTTATATCCTAAATGATAATGCCATAGATAATAGTGAGCTCTGTAAAGAATTAGATACGGATGGTTTGCGTGGAGTAAAGGTCTATTTCTATGATAAGGATGGTAATCGAATGCCCGATCAAGTGAATGGACAGAATCTAACTCAACCTGTGCCCGGTGCCAGTGTAGTGAAGGGCAAGTATTCTTTCTCTAGAAGTGCTTCTCTATTTACGAAAGATCAACCTTATACATGGGTGGTAGAGGTGCATGGTAATGAGAAGCGCACCAAGCCACAGTTGGTAGCGTCGTCCACCAATGTAGAGCAATTGCCATGGAATGCCTATGGTGTAGCAATCAACAATTTGCCAGATCGTAGAGAGTTTGGTCAGATGCTTGTTTCTCGTGCAAAACAAGTGAGTGATTCGTATCCATGTAATACCTTGTTGGAATATACACCACAATTAACCTATGTCTGTCGTCACGACAAAAATGTGCACAATGGCAATACGGGTTCATACTTTGCAAAGAATAGTCCTAACCGTGAACCTAACCGCGTGAAGATATCAGAGGATGGTCGTGTGTTTGTTAGTAGTTATCACCCCAATACAGCGGCAACCGTATTGGAGTATCTAGGTGCGAATAAATATCGTGCTGTGATAGATTTTGACAAGTCAGCAAATACCGATGCTTCCAATGCCAATCTAAATCGCCGCGTGATTGGTATGGACGTGAAGGGTAAAGGCGACAATCTGACTCTTGTATTAGCTTGGATAGACGCCAATGGCTACAATGGCAACGAGGCGAAGATAGAGATCTATGAGTACGAACTAGGTAGAGCTAACAGGGATGGTTTTGCTGTGTTGGCGCAAGTAGTGGGTCAAGACGGTCATGGCCGAACCAGTGCCTATGCGCACCCGATTGCTGAGTATAATGCTGGTGCACTGATGTGCCAAAGTTTTGCTAATGGCGACTATAGTGAGGCTTTCGGTTTTGTGGATGTGGCATACGATCAGTTTGGCAATGTGTGGATGAAGATTGACTATGCTGATACTGCCAATAAGACTCGTGGTAAGATCGTGTGGTTTAAGAAGGATGGTACGGCTCAAAAAGAATATACGCTAGACGACCCTCGTGCTGACGGTTTCTATGGCGGTAGCGCAGTATACGTGACCAAAGACAATGTGCTCTTTACAGGTACAGGTGATGGATGTATTCAGGGATATGATGTAGATGCAGATGGTAACCTGAGCAAGAAAGCGGATTGGAGAGTTGTGGATAATTCTTCTTCTACATCTCGTATTGGCCGCTGGGTGACAGGCTTTTGCATGGATTATGCTGGCAACCTGATTGCACTTACGGAGAACTCATGGACTAGTGGCGCAAAGGAGTTTCGTGCGGGTTTGGTAACTATTGCATTGCCTTATGCTGGGCAGAGCAGTACTCCTTCTCCTGTGATAAGCACTTTTACTGCTCAGAACACCAATCCTATTCCAAACATCTTGGCTACCGACCTGAGATATGAGTGCAAAGATGATAAGAGTATCTTTAGTTTCTATGTGAATACCAAACCTAAAGTAGCACAGATCCGTTTCTATGAAACCAAGGCGAACATGCTCAATAGTGTGAATATAGTGCATGGTGATCTATATGATGGTAAAAACATCCACAAACCAAGCTTCGTGTACAATGTACCAGCTTCAGATCTCAAGCAAGGTAAAATCACGATCAGTCTAGATATGTGTGGCGGCCAGTTGTCAGGTGCGCTTGATAGCGAAGGCTGCTATATCACCAACAATGCTTTGCCTGCTGGCGAGTGGTATTGGAGTGTGTACGTGGAAGCTCCAAGAAGAAGCACGCAGTTTGGTGTGATGTACTACTTGGAGGGTAAGACCGACCCTAATGACGGCGACCAACGCCGATACATCACGGTTAATAACTACCCAGAGACCGATATGTTCGGTTCGCTGATAGTAGGCTACAATGCGCGTACTACCGACGATGCTACCCGTGGCAACCGCGGATTGCATATCCATAGCCTAAGCGATAATGGAAATAGCAACGACGAGAAATCGGATATCACTAGCACTACACGCTACACCTTGCGCACGACATACCTGAATAAAAACATGTCATCAGGTATGATCAACTATCCTCGCCGATTGACCGTAGCGCCTGACGGCAAGGTGTTTATTGCAGATGAAGGTAATTATGGAAGTGGTGGTGGTGCCACAATCCAGTATTTCAATAGAGGTGGCGTAAAGATGTGGGATCCTGAGAATCCTAATAAGTTTACTCTCTTTAACGACAATATCTTGGGCACTTCTACTGGTGTCTCGTTCTGGAAACATAGCTCTGGCTGGAAATTGTATGCTGCTAATACCTACGATGAGTTCGTTCGTCATGGCAACTCATATACGGGTGAGCCTTCCGTTCCGGGTACGAAGGATAAATATGATAATAGCAACGATGCCTTCGGTCGTAATGGATATGTGGAATACGATTTGACTAGCAATTTCGCTAGTTCTGATCGTCGCCAGCGTCACTTCAAGAAAGGTGATGCTAGTGGTAATATTGGTATTGTAGCCATGGACAAAGGTATTTGGTTCTGCCAGCACCGCGAGCATTCTGTTGCTGTTAAATTAGCCGCAAAATCAGGTAGTGCAGCCTTGGCTGACAACTTGGATTCATATATATTGTCATTCTTACCATATGGAGATGCCAACAAGACATGGACATCGTGTACAACAAATGGTATAACAACCAAGTGGGTACTCCAAGACGGTTGCGAATTCTCGCAAAAAGAGAATTCGCCTGTACAAGCAACCCCTGGTGGTGGTATTGCGTATAGAAAATACAAAGTGGCTGGTGGAGCGCAAAAGGAGTACCTCTTTATTCCTAACCACGATGGTAATATTGCTCGATTGGAAATTACTGGTTGGTCGGGTTCTGGAACTACAGCTACTCCATCAGTTCCTGTAGACAAGATCAAGATCTTCACAACTCCTGAATATCTCAAGATTGACAAACCTGTCGTAACAGGTGTTACATGGCACACATCATTCATCACCTCCATGGAGTTTGACTATGCGGGTAACCTAGTTACCACAGCGGGTAAGGGTAACCATGATGCACCACAAAGCATCGTTATCTACACCATGCCTTATCCTGACCGTGTCAACGCCCAAGAGATTCAGGCTCCTAATAGCTGCGGACATATCGTAGAGCGTATGTCGCAGACCTACAATGATCACAACCGCGTGATTAGCCAGTATATCGATGGTGGATATCGCAATGGCAAGAACTGCAGTGTGGACTTCTATCGTCCAATGTTGACTGGGTCGTACAATACCATCTGTTTGCCATTCTCATTGAGTGCTGAGCAGTTGGCTTCTTCGCCATACAAAGGTGCAACCATTATGAAGTACACTGGTGCTGAATATAAAGAGGTCAACCAAGAAGATATGGTATACCTCAACTTCGAACAAGTCAGTGAGATTGTGGCTGGCGAACCATACTTAATTCAATTGGCTAGTGGAAAATCTATTAAAAACGTAGAGCGCTTCAAGGATGTGCAAGTTACAGCACCTGCTCCAGAGGAGAAAACAGCTACTACTGTCAATGGTTGCTCTACTGCTACCGCCTACTACCAAGGTATCTTCGACCTAAAGAGCTCATGGCTGAATGCAGAGGGCAAGAGCATCTTGCCTATTCTCATCATGCTCGATCAGAACTACCTAGGCGAGGTGGCTTATCCTGATGCCATGAAGGGATTCCGTGCTTACTTCAAGGTGGACGGCCTGCCATTGGGTACACAATCGGCTATCGTGGCCAAGAAAGATGCGCCTACTGGTCTGTACGATGCTGCGGGTAATGCAGTAGATATAATGAAGTACGTGCGCGACGGACGCGTGTACATACGCGTGGGCGACGAGACATACACACTCACAGGCGAGAAAGTGAAGTAGGGTGTGTGGGCCGTTGACCTTTTCGCTTATTCGCCATCGGCCGGCATAGAGTGCCTATAGGAAATAGCACGCTCGCGAGGCGAGCCAAAAAATATTAACTATTAATTATTGACTGTTAACTATTAACTTCCTTTGCGCAATTGGCGCAATATGTATCATGAAAAAACTATTACTATCTGTAATGATCTTCTGCATGGCGCTATCGGCTAGTGCCATCAAAGTGTACATCGATCCTGGCCATGGTGGCTGGAATGCGGACAGCCGCAACATGCTGACTATCACCCACCCATCCTACAACGATACCGCAGGATTTTGGGAGTCCAACACCAACCTTTGGAAGGCCTGGTACTTTGAGAAGAAGCTCAAAGATGCTGGTTATACCGTGATGAAATCACGCAATAGCTGCTTCTACGGCGAGAACCGCGAGTTGCACATTATCGCACAAGAGTCACAGTCTTTCGGCTCTGACTACTTCGTATCCGTACACTCCAATGCGCACGTGGATGGTTATACCACTAACTATCCTGCCCTCATCCACAAGGGATACGACAACTCTGAGACCAATGCAGGTAGTATAGCTGGCGAGAAATCCTTGTGGCCACACCTCTTCGCCATCTGGTCGGCTGGCATGGAGTACAACTCCTATTATTCCGAGACAAGCATGTGTATCCGTGGTGGACTCAGTATGAACGGTTGGGACTATGGTGTATTGAACTACCAATACCGTCCTGGTACCTTGGCCGAGGGTTACTTCCATACCTATCAGCCAGCACGTCACCGTGCGCTCAATACCGACTGGTGCCGACAAGAAGGTCTGCGTTTTGCTCGTGGTATCAAATCACACTTCGGTACAGCCAAAGAAACCAAAGGATATATCATGGGATACATCCGTACGAAGGATCAGCAAATCAACCAAACCAACTATACGGGTCGCTCTGGCAACGATATCTATCTGCCGCTCAATGGCGCTCAAGTAGTCTTGCGCGATGCCAGTGGCAAAGTGGTAAAAACCGACTCATACAACTATGCGGCTAGTGACAAAGATAATATAGGAAAATCCATCTATACCACCGATGATGAGTACAACGGCGTCTTTGTATACGACGATCTTACTCCAGGCAACTATACCCTCTCTATCCATAAGGTTGGGTATGCCGATGTGAAGCAAACCGTAACCGTAAATGCCGACCAAACGACTTATCTGCAAGTGTTTATGACTGCGGGCCAAGGCACTACACCGGATGTAGGCGAGGCTATGGGTATTTCGGGTCTCAACCCTTATGCTTACGACTTATCTACTTCATGGAACGAGAATACCCAGCAACTCACCGTGAAATTCTCGCTCAATGCTGACGCCTATGTAGATGGCGAGGGGGGCTATGCTGATGGTGTACAGATCCACCTTTCTGACGACAAGGCTAATCCTAAGAAATTCTATATCTATGGCGTAGGCAAGAATGATTGCCGTCAAGGACAAAATAAAACTTTTACTATTGATCTTTCTTCTGGACTTGATAAACATGGAAAGGAGATTCCAAAAGGTAAAGAACTTTATGTCTCTATTGCGGTGCAAGGCGATCGCAGCAATACTGCTCCACGTGAGTATAGTCTATCTCACCGTGTATATTGCCCATTTGGTGTAGCGGTTGATAAGAACCCTAACTCTAACAACTTCGGTAAGATCTTCGTCAACGAGGGATATCAATACGAGCAGGGTGGAGATCTTGCAGGCTACTTTACCAAAGGTAAAGCAGGTATGTACGTCCTAGATGCTGACTTCCAACAACGCAATACCAATCGCTATACAGGTGGCTACGACTTCTCATGGTTTGTCATCGATCATACCTTCAGCGGACTAGCGCGCAAGGGTTATCAACCATGGCGTGTACGTGTATCCGAAGAGGGACGTATCTTTGTATGCTCCAACGATATGCACCAACGTCAAGCTACCGATGCCAATGGTAACCGCGATGGTGTAGCCGTTTGGGAGGTGGATCGTAATGACTTTAATAAGTGGACTCCAATCCTACATGGTACTCGTCGTGCAGACTATACCTTTACCTACAAGGATATCAATGGGGTAGAGCAATATATTGGTCCTGTGTGCGGTATGGATGTCAAGGGCAAAGGCGACGACCTCACTCTCTTGCTCTATACTGTCAACAAACCTGCTGTTCAGCTTGATATGACAGGTTTCCGTGCATACGAGTACAATGTCAAGACTGGGGCACTCAAACCAATTCCAGCCTTTAACAATGGCGGGTATGGACTCGTGTTCGAGCACGTGACTCTGCGCTATGGACTAGATGGTAGCTACTGGTTCGGCGGTAACCGTGCCGATGGCAGCGATGGCGTTGAGGGCAATGGTAAGACCAAAGAGCCTAACCTCGGACACGTGAAAATAGATGGCACAACAGCCGACTATACCAACTACAACTCTGAGTTCTACGGAGGTGCAGGTCTGTTGATCTATAAGTCCACCTACAATAATTCTGCATGCAATGCTAATAACCATACTTGGATGATCAAAGGTAAAGATAATGGCGGTAGCAGCAATGGTTTGTTCGACGTGTTCATCGTCAACTCTACCGATGGCGGCGGCGCTGGCGTTACTCGTATGGATGGCAATAGCGGTCGTCCTAACTGGCAGAATATCAATGTGTCTGGCATGGGACGCTTCCTCAATGATATGGCTATCGACTATGCCGAGAACCTCTATATCGTGGGTAGCAGCAATGGTATGGTTCGTGCGTTTGCAATGCCATACTGTGGCGAGAAAGTAACCACCGTACGCGATCAATTTGCCTTTGAAATTCCTGAGGAATTCACATGGCACCCATATCCAACGGGCTATCAAGTTACCAATTTGGACTTGTTGGATCAATTTGTAGAAGATACAGTAGGTGCTGATTTGGCAACACTCCTCACTAGTGCAGAGTCCAATTGGAAATGGCTAGGTGATTATATCAAGACCGTTGATGCAAACGCTACATGGGAGCAAGCAACTGCGGATTTCTTCGCAGCTCAAGGTGCGTTTGTTACGGCAGGTCAACCCGCACAATGGGAGAAGAAATGGTGGGATGCTACTTTCCCAACAGAGGTGGCCAACGGCACTCCATTGCCAAAAGTAAAACGCCATGGATGGGCACTCGAAGACTGGCGCTATGGTAACGAGGATGGTTACTACTACTTTAGCGAAGAATCCAAAGTAAAGAATAATGCGCTAGAAGAGGGCAAACTAGATAGTGCTCACGTATGGGTACGCTGGGTAGAAGCATGCCTCTACGAGGGATACGAGAGCTATCGTCAGTCAGGCGATACCAGCGCCATCGATATACGTGATTGGACACTCAATGCGACCGAAGACTTGCTATTGCTCATTGATGGAAAGACATTGGATTTACCAGTCAAACATACGTTCAATACAGGTGTTTACAACGCCGTGGCGCTGCCATTTGATATCAGTCGCGAGACTCTTTTGCAAGTCACTGACGAAGCAGGTAACCATATATTCGACCCTCAACAAGGGGGCAAGATGCCTAAGGTCTATCTATATCAATCGTATGATGTGGTGAAGCTAGATAGTCTATCTGAATTGCAATTGACGGTACAACTCTTGCCAGCCAACGAAACCATTCCTGCCAATACACCATTCTTGCTTGTTCCACAACAGCCTATTGAAGGTAAGATTATCTTTCAGGATGTAACTGTGGTGAGATATGGTGAAAAAGACTTGCTAGAAGGCGTTAATTTTATCGGTTGGCATAGCCCTAGTCAATTGACTCCAAGCGAAGATAATCAGACACTTATAGTAGCGGATGATGGCTCCCTCGTTCCTGTGACAGAAACCATTACACTATATGGTGAGAGAGCTTACTTTACGGTAGATGCTACAGTTGGGGCATTTGATTATGCGACAATTATTCCTGTGGCGAATATGGTATGGCACCCATATCCTATCGGTTATCAAATCACCAATCAAGATCTACTCGAGCAATTCGAAGAGGATATACAAACCAATTCATTAGTTAGTCTCTTAACCGATGATTCTTCTACCTGGAAATGGCTCGGCGATTATATCCTGGCCGTTGATTCTACGATGGCAGCAGAAACATGGGAACAAGCTGTCAATGACTTCTTTGCGGCTCAAAACGCTTTTGCTACGGCGGGTCAACCCGCTCAGTGGGAGCAATATTGGTGGAACGCCACTTTCTCTACTCAATTGCTCGAAGGAGCTCCTATGCCTAAGCTCAAACGACATGGATGGGTATTGGAGAACTGGCGCTATGGCAACGAAGATGGATACTACTACGAGAGCGAAGCATCCAAAATCCTCAACAATACCTTTGACCAAAATCACGCTGATAGCACCCATATCTGGGCTAGATGGCTCGAACTACGTGTGATGGAAGGTTTCGAAATGTACAATCACACCGCCGACACCAGCGCCATCGATCTGCGCGGCAGAGAAATCACTGCGCAAGACGACCTAGTACTGCTCCTAGATGGCAAAACCACGGATATGGCTGTTACGCGTACTTTGACAGGTGGAGTCTATAACACCATCTCACTGCCATTTGCAATCAACGAGCACACTATCAAGCAGGTTACGGATCGTGAGGGCAACTATATCTTCAACCCTGAACAGGGTGGATTGGCACCAGAAATCTATATCTATGATTTTGCCAATGTAGTTACCAATAGCGATGCTGACTGTGAACTTCGACTGCAGTTCCACCTGCTCAAGGATGGAGAAGATATTCCTGCTAACCAACCATTTATCATCAAACCGCAAGCGGATATCACAGAGGATATGCTCTTCACAGAGGTGACCATCGCCAACCCTACAGCGGCTGACTCTTCTGTCGACGATGTACAATTCCTGGGACTATTCATCCGAGCAAATGTCACTCCTCAACAGGATTACCGACTCATTGAAATCGATGCAGAAGGCAAACTACAAGAACATACTTCTGCGGTCACACTCAATGGATTGAATGGATATTTCCTCGTATCACCATCCATCGTGGCATACGATTATCCTGTCATTTATCTCGATGCGGGACCTGCTACCAATATCCACGACATTCCGCTCCACTCATCACCTATCAAGGTGATTCGAAACAATCAGGTATTCATCCTACAAGGAGAAAATGTATACACTATCACTGGTAAGAAACAATAATATTAACCCATAAATTTAAAATGATGAAAAAAACCTTTTTGTTGTTTACCGCATGTGCGTTGTGCATGTTGGTAAATGCACAGATACTTCAGGTACTATCTGTGCAAGAACTCCCTGCTGCATCCTACGAAGATGCACGTGTGGCAGGTATTAGTCCTAAGGGCGACTATGTCCTTCTGACCAATGGTGCTAACCAAGGTTTGAAACGCTACGACCTCGCTACAGGTTTTCTGACCAATCTCACTGACGCTGAGGGAGCAGGTTTCAACGTACAATTTAGTCAGGATGGCAATGAGATCGTCTATCGTGAGCGTTTCACTGGCGACGACAAATTGCGCTACAACAACATCGTGCGCACCAACTTCCAAGCCAATACCAAACAACTGATGGCATCCAAGCAAAAGAGCAATGAGATGCTAGTCGATCCTGCAGCGTCTATCCAACTCATCAACTCGGAGTGTATGATGCATATCGTTAAAAACGGAAAACGTATCCTAATCGCTCCTCAAGGCAATGACGTCAACTATATCTGGGCTTCGCTCTCACCTGACAAAA
>JAEIGA010011086.1_pt1 | contig 13683 bp, 10 predicted proteins | sample 9270691 | NCBI WGS metagenome assembly JAEIGA01 (sample SAMN17057246, study PRJNA624740) | gut metagenome | biome: biome; isolation source: fecal sample | host: Bos grunniens | place: China: Xizang | collected 2019
ATGGCACCGAGCCTATCAGACTGACGACTCATAATGCCCGTGCGGATGAAGTCAACGGTCGCAAGATGGAGGAACTCCCTGGAGATCCGTATTCATTCATTGCTCAAATAGATGGAGATTTTCCTGAAAATGCCTATCCGGCAGAGGAAGAACTCCAGCTTAAGCCGGGTGCACAGGTAATGTTCATAAGAAATGATTCCGACGGCAATTATTACAATGGCAAGCTCGGCAGGGTGGAGAAGGTGTCAAACGGAGTTGTCACAGTATGTGACCGTGAAGGGAAACTGATAGATGTGAGCCATGTAGAATGGCCGAACTCGCAATACGAACTGGATGAAGAGTCTGGCGAGATATGCCAGAATGTAATCGGAACATTCAGACAGATCCCTCTTAGGGTCGCATGGGCAATAACCATCCATAAGAGTCAGGGCCTTACCTTTGACAATGTCATCATAGATGCAGGTGCGGCCTTTGCCTTCGGACAGGTCTATGTCGCCTTGTCCAGATGCCGCTCCCTTGAAGGTATCGTGATGGAGTCTCCTGTGAGGGCTTCCATCATATATGGTGATGAGCATGTGTCAGCGTTCAATGCCGCTGTTCCGGACGCATCTTCTGTAGCGGAAGCCTTGGATGACGAGGAAAAGGGATATGCATTTGGCCAGTATCGTGACATATATGAGTTAGGTCCGGTCTGCCAGTCATTCAGATACCTTCTCAATCTGTGGAACGGGGTCCTCAAGGATACATATCCGTCAGAATATTCCTCTCTGCAGGATGCCTATAAGATTCTTTATGAGGCCTCAAAGGTGGCCGAGACATTCCGTGCACAGATAAGGAACATTGAAAGCCGCAAAGGAGATGCAGAGGATCCGTATCTGAAGGAAAGACTGACAAAGTCGTCAGGATATTTCCTGCCTCTGATCAGGGATGTACGCGAGAAATGCTTGTCTGCAGACGGTCTTGAAATAGACAACAGAGAGACCAGAAGCAAACTGAAGGAGGCTGTGGATGAGGTCATGACAGCCTTGGACATTGTCTGCCGTTCATTGGAGTGTTTTAACGACGGCATCTTTGACGTAGAGCGCCTATGCCGCATAAGGACAGAGTGCAACCTGATGGAAAGAAAGGCGGCACCACGCAGGAAACTGCGTGAACTGAAACCGGCAGAGGACGGTAAAGGTATTGTGAATGAGGAACTTCGCGAAAGACTCCAGCAATGGCGCTCAGACCGTTTCAAGAAAGACAATGTTCCGGCATATACGATCATGCATCAGGAAACTCTGCTCTTGATCGCCTCTGTCATACCGGTTACAAAAGAGGAACTGCTGTCCATCAAGGGGTTTGGAGAGACGAGGTATAAGAAATATGGTCCTGAGATCATCGCGATATGCCGGGAATATAAGGAAGCCCCTGAGGGACTCATATAACCTATATCAGTGACTCGTATATCCTTGTGACTTCACGCAGCACCGCTTCCGGATCTGCGATGATGTCCTGCAGGGCGTTCAGTCTTGCAGCATTCTCACTCCATGGAATCCAGAGTTTAAGATATCCTCCTCGTCCGTATTTCTCGTGGAGATGATCCACAGCTCGAGCAATGTGTCCGTCCCTGTCAAGGCCGGGGTAGTGCTTGAAGCCAAACTGAACGGTTCTGCGGATGATTGTCTCGCCGTCGATAACCCTGTCGGCTTCGGCCACTATCATGCCGTAGATGCTTCGAGGTGCTCCTTTGCCGGAAGCCCTGTGGTCTTCTACCGCCTGGGCTACGGTCTCGATCTGCTCAGGGCTGAACCATTTCCTTAGATTCTCGTCTGCGCGGATGATGACTCCTGAATCCATGTGGTGGTTGTCGCGACCGTTGACCAGGCCGAGATCGTGGCATGCCGCCGCTGCAAGCAGAATGTTTGCGTCGATTTCGGTCTTCCAGATCTGCTCTGCTTCTTCATGGGATGCAACCCATGCGTCCTTGCCTTCCATCAGTAGCATGGCCTGCTGTATCACGGTCATGGCGTGATCTTCCTTGTGCGCATCGTCAAAGTTCCTGTATCCGGGAACGACCTCTTCGAAGATATATTTCTCGATTTCAGGGTTCAGCATATTCGCGGTGATGTCTTTAGATAACTTCTGCAAATCTACTAATAATTATATTATCTGCATCACACAGGTCCTTCCGGACTTTTCCATCCAGCTCTTATGCTGCTCCAGGCATGATTCGTCCTCGCACACCCAAAGTATGTCTGTCCTGAATCCCTCAGGAATGACAGGCTGAGGAGCGTATCCGTCAGTCAATATCACAAGTCCGTCATATCCGTTCTCGTGTGCGTAATTGACAGGCTCCTGGAATGATGTTCCTCCTCTTCCAAGCACGGCAACGTCTCTGATCACCTTCTTGAGGTTATGCACGGCTCGGACCCCATGGTCGAACTGGATCACGTCTATGGACTCGAATCCATATCGGAATGCGCTATTGATTACGCCGTAGAAGTATGCAAGGTTCTTGGTTGAGATCGATCCTGAAACGTCTACAGCCACGAGAAGCTTGGTGTCGAATTGACGGACACTTCCCATGTTGTCGAATCCAGTCCTTCGGTTCGGCTTCATCCTTGTGAGCTTTCTCCTTGAGGAGATAATGCTTGCACGGAAGCCCGAAAAGACATTTCTCCAGTTGATCTTGGCCATGAGACTGGCCTTTAGCTTCTCTGCAAAATTGCCTCCGAGTGATCCCCAGCTCTTGGTGGTGCTGATCACCTCGTTGATCATCTGTATGGTGAGTTCGTCCTCCTCCCAGAGTTCTGCCAGATCCCTGAACCTCTCCCTCTTCTCCTCACCCTCACCACTGCCGCTGCCGTTTCCCTCTCCGGATCTGTCCTGCCTCTCCTGCTGCCGCTCGATTGTGCGTGCATACCATTCGTAGTTCATTCCGGATATCAACCCCATTTCCTCCGGGGTCTCGATCCTTAAACGCGGGTGCTTGTAATTGTCGCCGATGACAAGGTTGCTTGCCAGGCCCGTGGTACTCTGGCTGCAGCCTTCGGGACGGCGCTCGTAAGGGTGCTTGAGCAGAAGCCTTACAGCTTCTGCCCTCAGCGCCTCTTCCAGCGCCTCGTCGCTCATTTCCCTGACGAAGTCCGGGTGGTATTCGAGTCGCTTTCTGCCGCTTCTGAGGGGACATGCTATCCGGGTGTTCGGTATGAGTTCGTGGATGCAGAGCACCTGGAAGAGCGGTGGTTCGGTGATGAACCATCGCTCCAGAATTCGTGTATACCTATCCTTCATTCTATTTTATTCCTTTTACGTAACGGACAAGAAGCATCACAAGTAGCGGAGCCTTGGTCGCTATGAAGCTGATCGCCTGCTGGTAAGTCTGCTGGACATAGATGTTTGCGAAGTGAGCGGCGGCCTCCTTGTGGTTCTTGGTGAGGTACTCGAAGTAGTCCATGAGGTTTTTGGTGTATGTCTCTACATCCTTTTCCCTCACTTTCTCCACCTCAAGATGTCTGTAGATGCCTTCGTTCACGACGGACAGCTGATGGATGCCGTAGTTGGCAAGCTTATCCCTCACCTTGGCCTTGTCGAATCCTGTAAGGATCTCTCGTCCGGTGATGAGTTTTCTCGTAGCCGCATTCTGGATGAATGCCGATGCCGCCTTTGGGCCTACGATTGATGAGATGATCTTTGTGTCGATCTCCTTGAGCTCATCCTTTCCTTGGATGATGTCTGATACTCTCTTCCAGGCGCGGCGGTCAGGGGTCTTGTCAAGGCCTGTGTCCGCACCCTCCTTTGCATCCGGGTCCTTGTCAAGCCAGATGCGGTTCTCGTCGATGAAGGTGATGACGCGGGAGTCCAGATTCATCTTCCTTGCCCAGAGAAGCCATTCCTCGGCAGTTGGCTTGAAGTTCACGATGTTGAATCGTGACACGAGTGCCGGGTCGAGGTCTGTAAGCTGGTACTGGTCTCCGGCATTGACCGCGCTGATGATGCGGCTTCCCTCAGGAAGCATCTTCCCGGCAAGCTTGCGGTTGAGTGCAAGGTCCATCACGGTCTGGAGGATCTCAGGACGCGCTCTGTTAAGCTCGTCAAGGAAGAGTACGATCGGCTTGCCGTCTACAGGAAACCAATATGGTGGCATGAAGTCTGTCTTCCCTGTCTTCTCGTCCTTGCATGGAAGTCCGATAAGGTCTCCTGGATCAGCCATCTGGCCCAGGAACAGAGCCACTACAGGCATCCCTTTTTCCTTGAAGAACTCAGTGAGTGTCTCCGATTTTCCTATTCCGTGGTTACCCACAAGCATGATGTTGTGTGAGGCCGGGGTGGCCTCAAGGAGCTGCTTGAGCTCGGTGATGTTTACTGAAATGTTACTCATATATGTATATATCTTTCGTTCTTGTTTCTGTTGCAGCGGAACCGCACGGCTGCAGAATGGCATCTCGACTCATATAATACTACATGAAAGAAATTGTTTTGTTAGCCTATTATTGTTAATTTTGCTTGACTAATCAGCATACTATGATACAGAATCTCACATTAGATCAATTCATCAGCCGTTATTATGACGATGCAACCCGCGCATTAAACAAGATCGTATATGACTATGTGCAGGCCAACAAGGGGATCAGCCCATATATTGACCTGGAACTTGTAAAGCAGCTTACCATAATATATTCATTGGAAAAGGTCTATCTTACCTATGATGTCGACAGGGAGGGTGCGGCCAGCCTCCATACATACCTTAACAAGGTGATGTTCAACTGTTTCAGAAGTGAACTCATGAAGCAGTGGACTCAGGTCAAGCGCAATCATCCCGAATTCGTCAAGGTAAAGGACAAGGTGAGGGAGGACATGACCAGTCCGGCTGTGATCACCGCTGCCAAGGTTGCCGGCGTTGACGGCATCAAGAGAGAAGCGCACACATACATGGATGCGTACGGTGTATATGAAAGGAAGGAGGAAGTGATCGATCGTCTTATGGAGTGCATAAAGAAACTCAACCCTGCCGATCAGGTCATCCTGGATTGCTGGATGCATGAGAAGAGGAACTATGTGGCGGCATCCCTTGAGAGACTTGGCATTGAGAATACGGCCAGGTCTCAGAGCATGATCCGTCAGAGATTCGACAGGATCAAGGACAGATTGGCGAAGATGCTTGGAGGCTCCAAGCCTGATTACAGGGACATCTATATACCTCGAGGAGAGGCGGCTAAGGATGCCATAAGGATAGAGCCGGTAGAGAGGAATGTCGCACGCCGCAGGGCGAGGGCGGTAAAGAAGGAGATGAGCGCTCAGATCGACTACAAGAAGATTGCAGAGAAACTTTGTAAGACAGATATCTGATCATATGCCCCGCAGCGATGCGGGGTTTTTTCATAACGTGGCACACTTCTTCCCGTATAAAGATAAAACAAAATGAAAGATGGAAAAGAAGTGTATCGTTATCCCCGATGTTCACGGAAGGAAGTTCTGGAGAAAAGCGGTCAGGGGAAATGAAGATAAGAGGATAATATTTCTGGGCGATTATCTCGACCCATATTCTTTTGAAGGTGTGAGTTACGATGATGCCTTCAACGAGTTCAATGACATACTTGCCTTTAAGAAAGAACATCCGGACAATGTGACTCTTCTGCTCGGCAACCATGATATGGGCTACCTTGAGCCGGACATCTGCGAAGTCAGACAGGACTTCGGCAGGCGGGAATATTACAGGAATGTGATCCTGGCGAACATCTCGCTGTTTGATATGGTTGCAGTGGAGCAGATGGGAACTCAGCCGGTGCTCTTCTCTCATGCCGGCATCAGGACAGAATGGCTCAGACACAACGACTGGCTGTTTGACCGGAAGGATTTCAGGCCTGAAATCCTGAATGAACTCCTTCATGATGACGAAGGACGTGAGAACCTTTTCATCACTCTGGCCGATGTCTCATATCATAGGGGTGGGTACCAGAAGGCGGGAAGCGTGATCTGGGCTGATGTTAATGAGTTCATATACGGCAGCGATGAACTGCCAGGATATGCACAGATCTTTGGCCATACCCTTCATAAAGGAGGTCCATGGGCCATCGACAGGCATCTGTGGTGTCTGGATTGTGCCAAAAGTTTCATTGTAGGCGCATCAGAAGCGGAAAATGCTTTGGAAATTACGGAACTTTAGTGGCGTTTGTGGTTAATAATTCCTAAATTTGAAAATCAATCACAAATGACAACAAGACAGTATGTTCGGTTTCGATTACAATGAAGCCTTTGACAGGCTTTTGGATTATTATTATAGCGAATGCCCTGGCAGTATAATGCCGCTGTTCCTTCTGTATCTGGAGAGGAGCAGCAATAAGGGGGCTCCTAAGGTCTATATTGAGGAGATGATGAGTAATCCGCTTGACTGGAAGGACGATCCTGAAGGCAAGTATACATCCCAGGTACTCTCCCAGTTCACCAGAGATGATGCAGAGGAACTTGCCAAGACGGATTCAGCCGGAAGGTATATGTTGGAGAGATGGGTGTGCAACGAGATGGACCATATGGCTATCGTTGTCACATGTGAGGACAGGAGGGCGCAGGAGATAAGGGTGGAGTTCCAGAAGATGGACGAAGCCTTGGGTGAGAGCATGCTCAAGCGCAAGGCTCTCTTCAGTTTTGTACAGGGACTCGCAAGCATTCCGAACGACGTCCTTGCAGAGAATTTCCTTGACTTTGCCAACAAGATCCTTCTGAGAGCCAATGTCCTGGATGAAATGGAGGATTACGATCTTTCCATGTTCGAAAAGATGGCCTTCGGTCTTGAAGGTTCAAATGTCCAGGGCAATGTCTTCATCGCTCAGGCTCAGGCACCGTTCCTTGCAGCTACTTTTGACAAGGCCAACATCATCACGGAGACAGCGGGAACAGATGCGGAACTTGATTCCATGGTCAGCTACCTGCTCCTCAAGGGTAACGGATGCGAAAATGTGACATGTACATATGTGGACAAGCCATTCGTTGCCGGTGACGGTGAGAAGTATGACCTTGTGATAATGAACCGTGCGAAGCATGATGCCGATACCCGTCTTTCCGACTGGCATGAATGCCTGAAGAATGTAATGGACAATATGTCTGATACATGCAGGTTCATCGGTCTTGTCGAGAACAAACAGCTGTTTGCACACCTTGACAGGCAGCCTGTCTTCAGGGAGTGCGTGGACAGAAAGGAACTGGATATGATCATACTTCTTCCGAAGAAGTACGGATGTTCCGTTGTCGCTCTTAACAAGGCAAAGAAGAATGAGGATGTCGTCAAGCTCGTGAACCTGTATAATGAGAATATTGACTTCGATACCACATATGAATGGCGTAGAAGCAAGTACAGGAAGATAATCAGGAGCAACTCGACACGGACCACGATAGAGTCGCTGCAGAAGGCTGGTTACAGGATCAGGAAGTTCTTCGAGTACAGGCTTCCTGAGATCGAGGGCTTTGAACTTGTTCCTTTGAGGACATTCCTGATGCGCATTACTCCGGCTTCTACATTCGGCGTGAACATGATACCGCAGGATGAATTAGTCTCAGTGATCGACAGGAAAGAGGATCAGCCATATAACCAGTTCCAATATGTGGTCCAGTCGAAGTATGTCAATACATTCTCGATATATCACAGCTATTACTATCTTGATGATGACACCCTTCTGGTAAGCTGCAAGGGGGATCTGAATCCGCTGCTCTATAGAGGTTTCAGGGATCCGGCATATGTAAAGGATGTCCTTGCATTTACAATCAAGGCCGGCATATATCCTCCATACATAATCAATGAACTTGGAAAATCATATGTGAAGACACAGCTGGAGCATTGGACCAGTTCTTCCGAAGGCTATCATTCGGAGGAGCAGATTCTGGATCTGAAGATCTATGTCCCTGTATGTGACGATCCGTATGCGGAGGAACAGAGGATCACAGAGAACGAGCTCAGCAGCTATGTCCTTCCGAATGGATTCCCTGTCCGTGATAATGAAGGAGGAGATACCTATCGCATAAAGAAATGTCTCGGACAGGGCGGATTCGGAATCTCGTATCTTGCTGAGATTGACAATGACTGGGCGGAAGAGGGACAGGAAGTCGTGCTTAAGGAATATGTTGCAAGGGGTTTCAGGGGCCAGGAAAGTGTAAGGGATGAGAACTACAGGGTGTCGCTGACCTTTGGAAGCCTTGAGGACGTGACCAGCGAGTCCAATACGTTTGTATATCTTGTCAAGTTCATCGAGGAAGGTCAGGTCATGAGAGCCTTCAGGAAATATCGTGGAAGCAGGATCAGGTCGGCATCGGAAGTATTCATGAATTCCCGTACTAACACATGCTATTATGTTATGGACTACTTCCCAAAGGGAACCCTTGAGGATGAACTGCATGAAAGAGGTGAGTTGGGTGAGGTGGAGGCTATCGAAAGGATCATGATTCCGCTTGCAAGGGCCTTGAAGACAATGCATGACAACAGATGGGTGCACCTTGACGTAAAGGCGGCAAATGTGATGATAGATCAGGACGGTTATGCGGTGCTCGGAGACCTCGGCATCTCTCAGCATTGGGATGAGGAAGGCAGAAAACTCACAAAGGGAGTCGCCGGTGTTGGAGGTGAAGGTTCGTCAGAAAGGCAGAGGGATTATATGGATGAGCAGTTTGCATCAGAGTTCCATCCGGAACAGGACGTCTACTCTATGGCGGCGTTGTATTACCGCATCATCACGGGCAATACAGAACATCAGAACTTCTGTGAGTCTGACCTTATGTTCTGTGACATCAGTGAAGAGAGCAAGGCGGCCATCATTGCCGGACTGACAGGTGGTGACACATTGGAGACTACACCTAAGTCTGTTCTTGAATTCATGAGGATGCTTCCTGGATGTCAGAACCTTGAACTTCCGGAGATATTCCCGTCGGAAGAAGAGGAAACGGCTGTCGATGACGACTTTGATTTCGATATGGACGAGCTTGATCTTCCGGATTTTGACCAGGATGATCTCCCATAGAGATCTGCTTGAAAATCCTGAAAACAAAAATTTTTGGTGTAGAACTTCGGTTTTACACCAAATTTGTATAGGCGTTTCATGACACTTTAAATTTTAGTGGTTATGAAACGTCTGAATTTATTTTTAGGAGCTGCGGCTCTTATCGCTGTCTCTCTGACAGCATCTCCTGCCGTGATGGCACAGGAAAACGGTAATAGGGATGAGGACGGCAAGGTTGTCCGTGGCCCTTATGAAACAAACAGGTTCGGGGACAACTGGTTCATCGGTGCCGGTGGTGGTATAAATGTCTTCTGGAACGAAGGCCTTGGAGCCGACAACATGAAGATATCTCCAAGTGTCGATTTCAATTTCGGAAAGTGGTTTACTCCTGCGACAGGAATGCGTGTGGGCTACCAGGGCATCTACTCACAGGTGAAGTCTGCCGGCAACCCCGAAAAGTTCGGCTATATGTACATCCACGGAGATTTCCTGTGGAACATGTCTGATGCATTGGGCGGATACAGGCAGACACGCTTCTGGAATTTCGTCCCTTATCTCCATGCAGGATATTTCCGTTCATACGGAATGGGCGATGACAGCTTCGCGAAGAACGAGATCGCTGCCGGCGCCGGTCTGCTCCACAATCTGCGTCTTGCGGAAAGATTCGACCTCATCATTGACATGAGGGCTACCGTTGTGGATGCCCATGTCCGTGAGGCCAGCGGAGTTGCAGTGCTTCCGACTGTCACCATGGGACTTGCGGTCGATCTCGGATGGCCTGCATTCATCAGGACTTCTACCGTGCTTGGAGAATACGAGGCTGTTACCGTCGACCAGATCGCAGCTCTTGAAGCTACAGCTTTGGCGCTGGAGATCGCGAACGAATCCCTTCAGGAGGAAAATGCCATGCTGAATGCTTCCAATGGAAAGCTCAGCAAGGAGATCAATTCATTGAAGGCCAAGGCGGGTACTCCATCGTTCTCGGCGACTGACTTCTTCAATGACATGGGTCCGGCAGTTGTATATTTCAACATCGGCAAGGCGGTTCTCGATGAAAAGGAAATGAAGCATATGGATTTCATTGCTGAAAATATCCTTGCAAAGGTGGACCAGGAAACAATGATCCACATCACTGTGGCCGGAACGGCTGACGGCACAACAGGTACGCTCAAGCGCAATCAGTATCTCAGCAAGGCGAGGGGAGAGTATGTGATGAACCTTCTTATCCAGAAATACGGCATCTCAAAGGATAGGATCATACTGCACCCTGAGGTGATATCCAAGCCTTCTGATCCGGCTTTAAGCCGCACGGTTACCATCACATTCTAGGAAACATTTCAAAAATAGACTTAAGAAGACGTCTCGCACTTGGGGCGTCTTCTTATTTTTATTACATTTGCTTTTTAAAATGAAATTCTAACAAAACAGATACAGATATGAGCCGTTTGCCAGCAGAATGGGAAAAGCAGAGCGGTGTCCAGCTTACATGGCCGCATTGCGAGACAGAATGGTATGAGCTCGAGAAGGTTCTCGAGTGTTATGTGGAGATTGCATCGACAATCCTCCGTTATGAGCCTCTTATGATTGTTACCCGCGACATCGAGGAGTGTAAAGCTGACATCCAGCGTATTTCCGAAGCCAAGGGTATCACCGTCGATGTTGACGCAATCCGTTTCTACGAGTGTCCGCTTAACGACACATGGGCAAGAGACCATGGCGGAATCAGCGTGTTCGGTGAGGACGGCCAGAAATATCTCTATGACTTTGTCTTCAACGGATGGGGCCTCAAGTTCGCTTCGGATCTTGACAATCAGATAACAAAGAACATATTCTTCCAGAACGCATTCCAGGATGATGTCTTCTGCGTGGATATGCGTCCATATGTACTCGAGGGCGGCAGCATAGACAGCGACGGCTGTGGTACGATGCTCACTACGACAGAGTGCCTCTGCTCGGTAAACAGAAACGAATACCTCAGCCAGGAGGAGATCAATGACGAATTATGTGGAGCATTCGGACTCGAGAGGATCCTCTGGCTTGACCATGGAACCATCATAGGCGACGACACAGACAGTCATGTTGACATCCTTGCGCGTTTCTGCTCACCTGACACAATCGCATATATGCAGTGCACAGATCCTGAGGATCCGCACTACGAGCCTCTCAGGGCAATGGAAGACCAGCTCCGCGGCTTCAAGACATTGGACGGCAAACCATACAACCTCATTCCGCTGCCGCTTCCTGAGCCGCTTTATCTCGATGACTACAGACTTCCGGCATCATATGCAAACTTCCTTATCATCAACGGTGCGGTCCTCCTTCCGGGAGCTGGTTCTCCGCTTGACGAGGTGGCGCGCGAGAGACTCCAGAAGGCATTCCCTGACAGGGAGGTGATCGTCATCGACTGCCGTGCACTCCTTTCGGGACATGGCTCTCTCCACTGCATCACAATGCAGTTCCCAGAAGGTTTTTTAAGATAATACATTACGACTATGAACATATTGAAAGTAGGAATGGTGCAGCAGAGCTGCGGAACAGACATTCCGGCAAACATCGAGAAACTCAAAGGCAACATCAGAAAGTGCGCTGAGCAGGGCGCACAGCTTGTGGTTCTTCAGGAACTCCACAATTCAGTGTACTTCTGCCAGCATGAAGAGGCTGCTCTCTGCGATCTCGCAGAGCCGATCCCAGGACCGTCAACTGAGACTTACGGTGCATTGGCAAAGGAACTTGGCATAGTTCTCGTCCTCTCGCTTTATGAGCGCAGGACAGCAGGCATATACCACAATACGGCTGTGGTGATCGAGAAGGACGGTACAATTGCGGGCAAGTATCGCAAGATGCACATTCCCGACGATCCGTGCTATTACGAGAAGTTCTACTTCACTCCCGGTGACATGGGATTCAACCCGATCGAGACTTCAGTCGGAACACTCGGAGTCCTCGTATGCTGGGACCAGTGGTATCCGGAGGCAGCACGATGCATGGCTCTCAACGGAGCGCAGGTGCTGATCTATCCGACCGCCATCGGTGGTGTGTATACAGATCCGGTAGAGGAGCAGAAGGTCCAGAGCGATGCATGGCAGCTTGTCCAGAGAGGCCACTCTGTAGCTAACGGACTTCCTGTGATCACTGTGAACCGCACAGGTCAGGAGGATGATCCGACAGGAAACACAAAGGGCATCAAGTTCTGGGGCCGCTCATTCGCTACAGGCCCTCAGGGTGAACTTCTCGTCGAGTTCGGCAACGATGAGGAGGGTGTAAAGGTTGTCGAGATTGATCTTGACAGGACAGAATACGTGCGCCGCGGATGGCCTTTCTTCCGCGACAGACGCATCGATGCATACGGAGAAACCATTCTTAAACGCTACGGTAAATAATATGGCAAACATCGGCACAACATTCACAAACTCGGGCAAGAAGGCCGTACTCTGCGGTTCTGGTGAGCTCGGAAAAGAGGTGGCTCTCGAACTTCAGCGCTATGGTGTTGAGGTAGTGGCTTTGGATAAATATGAAAATGCACCGGCTATGCATGTCGCACATCGCAGCCATGTGCTTTCAATGCTTGACGGAGATGCCCTCGAGGCGGTCATCAGAGAAGAGAAACCTGATTACATCATTCCTGAGATCGAGGCAATTGCGACAGACAGGCTCGTAAAGCTCGAGGAGGAGGGCTTCAATGTGATCCCGACAGCGATGGCTACACGCCTTACAATGAACAGGGAAGGAATCAGAAGGCTTGCAGCCGAGACCCTTGGTCTTCCTACTTCTCCATATCGTTTTGCGGAGACTCGTGAGGAGTTCGACAAGGCGGTTGAGGAGGTAGGTATCCCTTGCGTGGTGAAGCCGGTGATGAGTTCTTCGGGACATGGCCAGAGCACGATCAGATGTGCGGAAGACATTGACAAGGCATGGAAGATCTCTCAGGAAGGCGGACGTGCTGGCAGCGGCAAGGTCATCGTTGAGGGTTTCGTGACATTCGACTATGAGATTACGCTTCTTACAGTGCGCCACTGCGCCGGAACAACATTCCTCAAGCCGGTAGGACACCATCAGGTTGATGGCGACTATCGTGAGTCATGGCAGCCGCAGGCGATGTCGCAGGAGGCGATCGAGATGGCAGAGGCTATAGCGAAGTCAATCACTGACGCACTCGGCGGATATGGTATCTTCGGAGTCGAACTCTTTATCAAGGGAGATCAGGTAATATTCAGCGAAGTGTCGCCGAGACCGCACGATACAGGTATGGTGACAATGATATCTCAGGACATGTCGGAGTTCGCGCTTCATGCACGTGCTGTTCTCGGACTTCCTATTCCTGACGTGAAATTCTATGGACCATCAGCATCGAAGGCAATCGTTGTCGAGGGCAATACCAAGGAGTATGAGTTCTGCAACCTCGAGAAGGTGCTTGAGGAGCCTGGAGTCCAGATCCGCTTCTTCGGAAAGCCTGAGATTGCAGGTCACAGAAGAGTGGGTGTGATCCTCGCTACAGACGACTCGGTCGTTGCAGCCCTTGCAAAAGCCGAAAGAGCATACGAGAAACTTAAAGTTATAGTGAAGTAATTCACGATAAAAGCCACTGGCCCTAGTCCCTGACGGTCCTCCCCACTTCGCTGTTCACTGGGAACCTCCACCGGAGGTTCCCTTTATCGTTCACGACCTCCCTTTTCGGGAGCCAATGCCGTCCGAGACTAGGGCCAGTGGCTTTTTATAA
>JAEIGA010011087.1_pt1 | contig 13682 bp, 15 predicted proteins | sample 9270691 | NCBI WGS metagenome assembly JAEIGA01 (sample SAMN17057246, study PRJNA624740) | gut metagenome | biome: biome; isolation source: fecal sample | host: Bos grunniens | place: China: Xizang | collected 2019
GAGGGAGGCAAGTTGGCACGGAGATTATCCGGCGGCGGTGCCGTATTTCACGATTTGGGAAATTTGAATTTCACCTTCATTATGCCCAAGGAGGATTACGACCTGGACAAGCAGGTATCGGTGATCCAAAGAGCCTGCGCATTGGCAGGTATCGTAGCCGAAAAGTCCGGGCGGAATGATTTGCTGGCAGACGGGCGGAAATTCTCCGGCAATGCCTTCTATCAGAATGCTACCCACGCTTATCACCACGGCACATTAATGGTGGATGTGGACAAAGACAAGCTGGGCAGATACCTCAGTCCTCCCAAGGCAAAGCTGGAAGCCAAGGGTGTGGCATCCGTTCGCTCCCGGGTGGTAAATCTGAAGGAATTGGCTCCCGATCTCACCATTGATTTGATGAAGCAGTATATGGCGAAAGCCTTTGCGGAGGTTTACGGCGGTGATGCTTCTGTTTTGGAATTAACAGAGGCAGATTTGACCGAAATCGCTGCATTAAAAGAGAAATACAGCAGCTGGGAGTATCTGTTCGGTACGCCGCTCCCCTTCTCCTTCCAATGCGAAGCCCATTTTGGGTGGGGGCATATCCATTTGCAGTTGGATGCCAAGAACGGTGTGGTCACGGGGGCAAAGGTCTATTCCGATTCCATGGACTGGACGCTGCCGGAAACGGTGGAAAAAGCGCTGATGGGCTGTCGGTTCGACACCGCCCAAATGCAAGCAGCCTTAAGAAAGACTTCCCTGGAGCAAGCCATTCGCGATGATCTGTGTGATATGCTGGCGGAGCAAACTTTATAAGAAAACGGGTGCGTGTAATAACACGCACCCGTTATTTGTTTAGTCTTTCGCCGGTCTGACGGTTCTTGTCATAATTTCATTCAGGATCGCTCTGTTGGCTTCCAGGTCCGGAAGCAGCACACTACCCACGCCGATAATATATTTATCGGAGTATGTGCCGTCGGCAGGAATTCGGTTGGTATTCACCTGCATATCACCCAGCATAGGCACAAGATCCGTCAGGTAGTCCAGAATCTGCCGGTTGGTCAAATCCGTTGTGATCATAGGAAGAACCTTTTCCATCAGATTCTGTAACTGAGATAAGCTCATACCTCTGCACTTTTCAAAGAGGGCATTTATGACCTTTCTCTGGCGCTCCGTTCGGGTAAAGTCACCATTACCGATGGAACGGTTACGGGCATAAAACAATGCCGCATCACCATAAAGACGGTTTGTCCCGTTAAACACATCGTAGCCGTGGGCGATCATATAATTCGCCTCGGTTCTGCCCAGATAAATATCCACGCCGCCCATCAGGTCAATGACATCCTTGAAGCCGTTAAAATCCACTTCCACCTGTCCATCGACCTTGATACCAAAATTGTCCTGCATCGTTTTACCCAGCAGTTTCATGCCACCATAAGAATAGGCTGCATTCATTTTATCGCCACCGTAACCGGGAATTTGCACATACAAATCCCGCATAAAGGAAGTCAGCGTCAGTTCCTTGGTCTTTTTATTGACGGTACACAGAATCATTACATCGGACCGTTGCCGACCCTCGCCGGGACGGCGATCCTGACCGATGAGCATAATGTTGACAATATGTTCCTGGGTTTCCACAGGTTTCTCGTTCAGATTCAAATTCACATCGTTGGGATCAACGGTCTCACCGGTAAAACCGGTTTCCTCGGTTGCCAGCTGATCCTTTTGAAGCTGCTCGAATTCTTCCCGGGATACAGTGCTGTCGTCCGGATTTTTGTTGATAAGGCCCAGCATTCTTTCCATATATGCCGTACCGGCAATCAGCGCAATCAGGATCGCCGCCAGCACCACACTCAGCACAATCAGCATAACCCGTTTTGCTCTGGGCGAAATTCCGCTTCTACTCACAATTGTTCCTCCAAAATGCCGTATCCATTAAAAGAATGGCGCAAAAAAGTCAAACCAAGGGAAGATGCTTCCGTTTTGGTTCTGGTTTTGGTTGGATTCCGGTTGGGTTTCCTCCGGAAGTGTATCCTCAGTCTGTGCCGGCTTCTCGTCCAGCACTACGGTGAAGTATTCCTGTTTGCCTGCCCGATAGACGGTCACAGAAACAGACTCTCCTGCCTTGAACCGGCGGAGCACACGGGTCAGCGTTGTGACGGAGTCTACATCGTAGCCGCCCAGGTTCACAATGATATCACCGGCGCGGATACCGCCCTTCTGGGCGCAGTAACCCCGGATCGCCTCTTCAATATATGCGCCTGCAGGCAAGCCGTAGGACTGGGCAGATGCGTCCACATCCCGGACATATACGCCCAGGTATGCGCCGGTCACATAGCCGAATTCCTTCAAATCTGCCAAAATGCCTACCACATCGTCCATGGGAATGGCAAAACCAAGGCCCTCAATGGTAGCGCCGGAATTGCTATTACCGGAATACTTGGCGGTGGTAATACCAATCACCTTGCCGTTCATATCAAACAACGGACCGCCGGAGTTGCCGGAGTTGATGGCTGCATCAGTCTGCAGCATATTGATAACCGTGCCGTCGGTATCCACGATCCTATCCTTAGCGCTGATATAGCCCACGGTCAGGGTCGCAGTCAGCTCGCCCAGGGGGTTACCGATGGCCGCCACCTGGTCGCCTACCTTCAATGCATCGCTGCTGCCCAGGGTCACAAAGGGCATATTCTGCCCCTCTACCTTTAACAGAGCGATATCATTTGTAGAATCCGCGCCTACCACCTTAGCGGCCATTTCCTTTGCGCCGTGGGGAATCACAGTTACCTGCTTTGCGCCCTCAACAACATGGTAATTGGTTACCACATAGCCGTCAGCAGAGATGACAAAACCGGAGCCGGAGCCTTCCGCAACGCCATTGCTGCTTTCAATACGGGTATTCACCGCAACCACGGCATCCACATTCTGGGCATAGACCTGTCCCGGGGTCATAGGGCCGGTGGCAGGCAGCTGGTTTTGGATGTTCTCCTGTTTCTGCTGGGAATAGATCTGCTTTAATGCGTCAAACTTCTCGTTCATGGCATTTTCCATCTGCCCCATCCGGTTCTCCCAGTGATTGGAAACCAGCGCGGCAGTCACCACACAGGCGCAGATCAGCAGCAAAAATACCAGCAAGGGTCTGCCGCGACGCTTTTGCTTGACAGGCTTGGGCTCTTCCTTGATTTCGGGTTCTGTATAAACGCACTCATAGGGAGAATCCGCGTAGGGGGATTTCTTCTCCGGCTGAGAAACCACTTCATTTTCGTATGTATCCATAAGATGCTCCTAATTGACTTTTTTATCACAAAAATTCGTTATTTCGCTTCTATATCATATCACATTCCGTATTTTCGTCAAGAGGAATTTCCTACAATTAAAAAGACGGAATCGAAAATTCCTTTCTTACAAAAGGGTATTCCGATTCCGTCATTTTTATTTCATTGTGGTGCTGTTATTGAGAATCAAAGTGCTGTATGCAAAGAGCACATCCTGTCCGTGGAAGTCAATCGAATCCTTTAGCAGCGCGGAGCTGATATAACGGATATCTACCAGGGTAATCGTCTTGTAATCCTGCACCAGATAGGGCGCTAAGGAGCTGCCGAAGGAGTCACGGAAGAGAATCAGTTCCCGGTCTGTCGTTGCATTGGGATTCTCGATTGTCAGCAGCGACTGGGAGCCGGACAGGTAGACTTCATAGGGGTCAGCGGCGGAGAGCTTTTCCAAATCATAGATACTGCCGTATGCCTTTGTTTCGTGGTTGTATACCCGGCAGGATCTCAATACATTGCTTTCCATCAGATACAAATTCTCGGCCTTCATGGGCAGCGCAGCCTGTCCGTAATACACGCCGTAGAATTCCTGGGTGGCTAATACGGGGGTAAGGGTTGGCATTGCAAGACCCATACTGTCACACAGGGTTTTAACTGCGTTTTCTATCTTTTCCTGCCGCCAGTGGGTGTCGGTGTGGTAGTAATCAGAAACGGACAAACTCTTAGTAATGTCTACATATTCCGCCCAGGGCATACCGGCTTTCATTTGGGCAAACAGTTTCTCATAGTCCATGGCCGGATAACCGTTTTCCTCTGCGAGGTAGTATCCCTTGTCGGGGATCACGGTCATATAAATGTTGCTGTCTGTATCTTTCAAATATTGCTCATAAATAAAATTCAGTTTTTTGAGGGCATAGGATACAGACACATCGTTAAGGGGATATTCGATTTTGTCGGCATAGCCGTCAGCAAGATAAATGCCGTTATTGTCCTGCATTTGCAAAACTTTGTAGGAAAACAGGGATTTTAGGGTGCGGAAGCTGTCCCGGGCAGGAAATTGATCTAAGGTGAAGCTTTCAAATTTCTCCATAAAACTGCCGTTTAGCAGGGTATCTACGCTAACGGCCGGCATTTGCTGCAAGGGTCGTCGTTCCCACAGGGAAGTGTCCTTTTTCGGCCCAAACCAGGCAAAGCAGGAAAGCACTACCCATATACCAATGATGGCAGCGATCCCGATATTGCGAATATTTTTCTTCATTTCAATCTCCTCAGAAGCGGAAATACAGGAACGGGCTGAAGGAGCCGTCCACCAGATAGGCTGTACACAAAAGTAACAGGCACAGCAAAATAATCGGCTCCAAGATCGCGCCTATACGGGTGCTTTCTACCCGCTCTGCCGTCCTTTTTATCAAGGGGGTTGCCCCAAGAATGCCCAAGACAAAGAGCAGGCCAAAGCTACGGAGGTAGTACACCGTCTGACCGGTGATCACCGGCATGCCGGCAAAGCCGAACATACCCATCAGGTCCTTACCTGCTTGGGCAAGGCTTTCGGCATTGAACAGCACAAAGCTGATACAGATGATCAGCAGCACATACAGGTGCTTGAAGAATCCGGGGATTTTTCGCAAAAACGGAATCCACTTCTCTGCCAGCAGCATCACGGCGAACAAAAAGCCCCATAAAACGAAGTTCCAAGCTGCCCCGTGCCACAAGCCGGTAAGCAGCCAGACTGTCAAGATATTCAACACCCAGCGGGGTTTACTCACCCGGTTGCCGCCCATAGGGATATACACATAGTCCCGAAACCAGCTGCCAAGGCTCATATGCCACCGGCGCCAGAATTCCGTCACACTCTGGGAGATATAGGGATAGTTGAAGTTTTCGTTTAAGTGGAAACCGAAAATCCGCCCCAAACCGATGGCCATATCGGAATAACCGGAAAAATCAAAGTAGATATTCAGCATAAAGGCGACGGCATAGAGCCAGTAAAACAATACCGACGGCTCCGGGGACTGGCGGAACATTTGGATCAGCAAGGCAAACTGGTCAGCGATCAGGATTTTCTTTCCTAAGCCCACCAAAAACCGGCGCACACCGTAGGTGATGTTCCCCCAGTTATGCTGGCGGCTGTCCAGTTCCTTTGCCACATCTGCATACCGTACGATCGGGCCGGCGATCAGTTGGGGGAACAGGGTCACATATGCGCCGAAGCTGATTATATTCTTCTGCACCGGCACATTTCCCCGGTACACATCGATGGTATAGCTGAGGCTTTGGAAGGTATAGAAACTAATGCCCACCGGAAGCGCAAGGCGCAGCAGAGAAATGCGCAAGCCGGTAGCTTTGTTGAAGCTATGGATAAAGAAGTCAGCATATTTAAACACCGCCAAAAAGCCTATGCCCACTGCAACGGACAGATACAGCCACACTTTTTTCCAAAGTGTCTGCTCTGCCCTGCCGATGGCAAGACCGCACAGGTAGAACACAGCTATGGTCGCCAGCATCAAAAATACGTACTTCGGCTCGCCCCATGCATAAAATGCCAAGCTAAACACCAGCAAAACTGTGTTTTTCAAGCCTTTTGGCGCTAAGAAATAGCAGAGCATTACCGCCGGGAGGAAGTAATACAAGAAAGGAATGGAAGAAAATAACATATTTACTCCTTGTAAAAAACGGGCGTGCAGAACACGCCCGTAATACGAATCAGATGGTAAAATCCAATTTGCCGCCGCAAAGATTGGCAAAAGCGTCTACATAGGACTGAGCTGTTTTGCCCAGGCCGGTATCCACCATAATGAACATCACCACCTCCCGGTAGCCGGCTGCCATCACATCATCTGCCATGGCGCAGATCCATTTCCGGGGATCAATGTTATCCTTCATCCGCTGGGCAACATCCTTGGCGTTGGCGCCATCTGCCACCCGCACCATCACCAAAGAGAAGGCTTGGGCGCCGGTCATAGGCTCATAGGCGGCAGCGTCGGTAATGTCCTTAGCGGAATCCAGGCCGGTATAGCTTTTCAGCGCCCACAGGCCCTCTTCCGAGGTGTCCTTCAAGTCCAGGGGCATCATACCGCCCATAAACTCCGCAGGATTGGCCTGCATCAGTTTATTGACATTTTCTTCCATGGTGCCAGACAGCGCAGCAGAAGTTCCTTCTGTGGTGTTGGCAGTAGGGTCGTTGGTATTGTCGCAGCTGCAAGCGGTCATGCTAAAAAGCAGTACCATTACCAAAAGAATTGCGGTTAATTTTTTCACTGTTTTGTATCCTCCAATGATTGTTTTGCCAGTTTTTTACGGATAGTATATCCCAAAAACAGCAATCCAATACCCAGTAGTGCGCCGGATGTGTCAATCAACACATCTTTAAATGCAGGACCGCGGTTTGGCACAAAACACTGAATGGTCTCGTCAATACAAGCAACCAGGAATCCACAAGGAAAAGCTACGAGAAAGGGTTTCCGGAGCATACCGAATAACCAGGCGAACAGCGCACCCAGGCAGGCAAATTCCGTAAAATGGGCAAGCTTTCTTATCAAACCGTGTCCGGAATCCGGATCGGAAGAGCCGCCGGGGAAAATGAAGGCAAGGATATCCCGGACAAAATGACTGATCGCGCCGGAAACAGAGCCCGGCAGCAGCGAATTACCCCAAATAAAAAGGACATTCACTATGAGAAGTGCCGTACAGAGCCGTATTTTTCTATCTGTCCGTTCCATTACAGAACTCCCAAGTGCTCCAACAGAATTTTGACACCTAACAGGATCAGAATCACGCCGCCGGCAACCTGAGCCTTCTTTTCAAAGCGGTTGCCAAAAATATTGCCGATCTTCACGCCCAAGCCGGAGAGCAGGAAGGTAGTCACGCCAATCAGCACTACTGCCACTACGATATTCACATCACCTGCCATGGCCAGGGAGATGCCCACAGCCAAAGCGTCAATACTGGTGGCAACTGCCATCACAAACATGGTTTTCACGGAGAAATCCGCGTTTTTATCGCAGCATTCACATTCCTTTTCGCAGGCTTCCTTCAGCATATTGATACCGATTATTGCCAAAAGGCCAAAGGCGACCCAATGGTCAAAGGCCTCGATAGCACCGGCAAACAATGTACCTAAAAAGAAACCGATCAGGGGCATCAGACCCTGAAATCCACCAAACCAACCGCCACAAATGGCGCTTTCCTTCAGTCCTGCTTTTTTCACAGACAGACCCTTACACACGGACACCGCAAAGGCATCCATACTCAGGCCAACAGCCAACAGGAACAGTTCTCCGAAACCCATAAATTTCCTCCGCTTATGTAAAATTCAATACCGGCTCATTATACCAGTTGCGCTGCGGATTGTCAAATCCATACTCCATTAGAAAAGGACTATACCCAACGGCATAGTCCTTTCATTGACTCAATCCTGATTCAGATAATCCCGGCATTTAGCAGCAAATCCCGGATGTGCTTCCAGATAATCATATAGGCTTTCATAGGCCGCAGCTCTTGGCAGGCTGAATTTAGAAACCTCGCTGTTCTTTTCCCGTTTTTGCAGGTCTCCCACCGCGAAGTCTCCCTCCACCGATTGGCCGCTATGATAATAATCCCAAATATACGCCTTTGCAAGGTAATGCTTTGCGGCCCTGGCAACGGGAGGGTCTACATCATCGGCAAGCTTGACGATATAAGGAAGGCCCTCATCACCCAGGTTATACATTGCTTCCACATCCACGGAATGTAGTCTGCCATTCATATAGCTATCGTAATTATACCAAGCGCAGACACGGTTCACATTTACTGTCCCCAGGATCAGCACAACAAGGCCGGCTGTGAGTAGCGCGGTTTTCACGATATTGATCCTCACAATATAGATCCGCAGAATCACACTGACAAAAACCACCGCCAGGAACGCCATAAATGCGCTGGTGGTCAGTCGCAGGACTGTCATACCGTATGCATTGATATACAGCACCATTTTGGAAATGGCAGTAGAAATGATGACCAGCGTGAACACGCTGACAAAGGTAGTCAGCAGCTTGATCGGGTGACACACCTTGCCATTTTGTTTCTTTGCCAACAACATAGCCAAAAATACCAGCGCAAGATTGATGACCGCAATCACACACATTTCAAAAAAGCCTTTACGGGCATATTGGGCATAGGTAATTCCACCGTTGGGCAGAAAACCCTTAAAAGCGCTGAAAAAGTAAGCAAGCTGAGAAAATAGGTACAGCAAATAGCACAGGGATATGGCAGACAGGAAAGATACGATGTAGATATTCTCTATCCCTGCAAACTTCCCTTCCCGTTCCTTAACGGTACGCCCCATTTTTATGGAAAAGCCGTAAGATACTGCGAAAACGGATATCGCGATACCAAAAATCACTTTAAATACCGTATTGCCGGTATTCTCAAACATCCGGTCCATCATACCCCGGAAAGCCTCGTCCGAGGACAGCAGCAGCGGTACCACGACCACCAGCACAGGCACTGCGCAAAGCAGTCCAACCAGCACCTTTCCAATTGCCTTTTTGTTGCCCATACGGTCGGAAAACAGGGATTTTACAGTAATATCAATATGTTCCGCTGTTGCGACCGCCTTATAAAACAAACCCATTGTACCGCGGTTGCCCTTCGTCCCGCCACTGACAAATCCATCCAAGCAAGCAAGGGACAAAAAGGCGCTTATCAGCACACCGAAGAAACGAACGCTGCTGTTTGTGGTACACAGAAATACCGCAGCATTCGCCAAGGCCAGCACACCGCAAATCATCGGGAAAGCGGACACCTTACCGCCCCTGGCAAAATAAATCACAAAAAGGCAGAGCACACAAACAGAGGTAACGGTATACCCCAAGGCAAAGCCGCCACCGTATACGGAGAGGAGTACACAGGCAATTACCATACACAGGGCAAAAATGATATCTCTTTTTGCCAGGTCAAACAACGGTTTTGGCTCATTGAGCTGAGTCCAAAAATTGGGATCGTTATAGTCTTTTCTGTCGTTTTCCATACCCTTACTCCTTTTCTACATATTTGATAATATCGCCCGGCTGGCAATTGAGTGTTTTACAAATCGCTTCCAGTGTGGAAAATCGAATTGCCTTGGCCTTGCCGGTCTTTAGAATAGACAGGTTCGCCGGTGTAATGTCAATTTTTTCCGCAAGCTCCGCAGAAGTCATTTTCCGCATAGCAAGCATCACATCCAAATCAATTTCAATCATACGCTCTTCTCCGCTTAAATGGTCAATTCGTTCTCTTCTTTCAGCTGCACTGCGTTTTCCATCACATTTTTTACCACCCGCAGCATCAGTCCCATAAATCCGGCAGCAACACTCACAAACAAATAGGGTATGTAGAGTATGCCAGCTGCCATGGTAACAAGAGAAACAATAATGCAGCACCAGGAAATTCGGCGCAGATATTTCACATTGAGGGGAATGAAGATCGCATCATTTTTAATGTTCAGTAAAAGACGAATCAGACTGTACAGCGTCACAAAACCCAAGCAGGCGCAAGGATAAAAGCACACCTTAAACAGGACAAGCATTCGCTCCATAGCCTCACCGTTTTCCGACCACCCCCGGTAAATTTGAAACCACATTTTTACTGCCCACGGGCCTAAAAACAACCCCACCGTTAACACCGCGCACACAACAAAACACACGATCAGGGATAATGTTACCGATCTCTTTCTGTTCCACATAAGGAATACCTCCATTTCCTCTTTCTGCCATCATCATACCACAGAATTATCGTTTGTCAATAACAAAATTATCGTTTTTCGATAATTCCATAGGTTCGCCATCTAGCTGCAGGATTTGTGTTCTTGACATTTTCATCTTTTTCCTCTATATTGGATTGGAAATTGTCGTATTGGGAAAAGGAGGGGCAACATGAACCGTAAAGCGCTGAAAACCGTGTTTTTGGACACTGTTCCGGTACTTACCGGGTATCTGTTTCTGGGCGCAGGCTTTGGTATTCTACTGAACGAAAAAACCGGTCTCGGTATCGGCTGGGCCATCTGCATGGCCATATCTATGTTCGCAGGCTCAGGACAGTATCTGGCCGTGAATATGATCGCTGACCACGCATCCCTCATCAGCGCGGCCATCGCTACCTTTTTGGTAAATGCAAGACATATTTTCTACGGCATTTCCCTGCTGAAGCCCTATCAAAATGCAGGTCGCAAAAAGCCCTATATGATCTTCGCGCTGACCGATGAGACCTACTCTCTGGTTACTCAGAACGAGCCGCCGGAGGGTATGAGCAAGCACACCTACTGTTTTTTGGTGAGCCTTTTGGATCACATCTACTGGATTCTCGGTTGCGGACTGGGCAATGTACTATATACAATTTTACCTATCAGCTTTGAGGGTGTAGAATTCGTATTGACTGCCCTATTTGTGACTATGTTCGTGGAGCAATGGCTCAGCCACAAGAATCATCTGCCTGCAATCATCGGTGTAGGCGCAACAGTACTTTGCTTAGCGATTTTCGGCAGAGAGATTTTCCTTATTCCCTCTATGGCGCTGATCGCAATACTGCTGACTGTCAGCCGCAAGACCGGAAGGAGGGCCGAAAATGTATAATATCGCGCTTATTGTGGTGATGGCTCTGGTCACCATGGCCACACGGTTTTTACCCTTTCTGATTTTCGGAGAACACCGGAAAACACCGGAACTGATTCTCTATCTAGGCAAGGTGCTCCCCTGCGCCGTTATGGGTATGCTGGTGGTGTATTGTCTGAAGGATGTGACCTTCCTGCAAGCCCCCTTCGGTCTGCCGGAGCTGATCGGCATCGTCGTAGTGGCGCTGCTGCATCTGTGGAAGCGGAACAGTCTGCTGAGTATCGGTGTTGGCACAGTGGCCTATATGCTGTTGGTGCAACTGGTTTTCTAAATGCTTATAATACCACCCTGTGGCGAATGCCACAGGGTGGTATTGCATTATTGTCGAATATTGATCTTCTCTTTCTTCAGCATATGCCGATACACCCCAAAGGAAACGATACTATCAAAAGCTTTGCCTATGCCAAAGAGCAGGGCAATTCCGGTCAGCGTGGGTGTCCATACATTGGTTATATATAGGATAAAGGCAATTCCATAATAAACAGCGTTGGTTACCACGGATTCAAGCAGCATATAGTTGGTTTTTCCCATGCCATAAAATGTGGCATCGAACACATTTTGGATTGCATACAGCACATAAAAGCCTACAAGAAGCAGCACAAGGGAAAATAACTTTTCCACATCTGTAAAACCCAGGATATGGGTCATAAAGGGTTTCCAAAGAGGAATGCTTGCAAACCAAAATACTGAAATTACCGCCGTGATTGTAAAATATCCAAGAGAATTCCGTCGGATATTTTCTTTATCTGCGGCAATCTCCTGTTTGATCAATTCTCCCAGCTGCAGCACCGGCAGCAGAAGCCAACCCCATATAAAATTATTGGCGACCCAATATGTTCCCTGCTCCCCTACCACATTGACCATCCGGGCGATCATTACCATATAGGCAATATTCCGCACAAAGGATTCCAAGCCGGAAACCCCACCGACCTTGGCAAATTCCTTTGCCCAGGCAAAGTTCCATTTCTGCTTTCGGAAAACATGGATTCCCTCTTTGGCCAGCAGGCAGAGGCAGACCAGCAACAGAACCCCGTTAACAATGATATTGGAATAGCCGATTCCGTTTACCCCCAGGTTGGCAGAAACAGGCAAGCCGGAAACCAGGAAGGTATCGCAGACAAGGCTCAACGCCAAACGGGCGGCTGTGAGTATGTAAAGATATTTACTTTTGTTGACGGTCACAAGGGCCACCAAGGCAAATTGTGCCAAAACAGAAAAGATATTTGCTACGCTCTCGATGCGTATATAGCAAGCAGATGCTGCCAGGATGCTTGTATCCGTTGCCATCCACTTCAGCAGCTGTTCTGCCAGCACAAACACAACGGTAGATAAAAGCGTATACACCCCTAGGGACATCAGCATACCTGTCCGTACCCGGTTGGTAAAGGCAGTTTTATCCTGTCTTACCTTGCCGATAAAATAGAATAGTGGCAGGATCAAGGCCTCGCTGAGAATTTCATACAGCAGGTTCACCCAGGACAATTGACCGGCGATGGAGAATGACCATTCTCCCGGCAACTGACCCAGGAAGAACACCCGGACGGTTGTATAAACAGTAGGCGCGAGGCCTAAGACAAGAAGGGCAAAATAGAGTTTGTAATTAATGCCTTTCAGCGAGCATTTTAAGCGGGACAGCACTGTATAAGCACCCCTTTCTTTCTTCCTTTTCTTCAACGATTTCATAGTATGTTTGCTTATTATTTCCACGATTTCTTCTTGCGTGGAAGCGCTTGCCATTTGCTTTCCAATGGGGAAAGGCATCGGCTTTTTCTGCATTGGTTTTCCAGTGGCAGAGATTGATATTCTGTTTTATATCCTTACCACCGTCAGACAATGGACGAATATGGTCAATTGTAGGCTCATATTGGCTGTTTGCATTTTCACAAGCGGATTTCAACATCCGACGGCCTGCATAATCATAAGCTTCTTCTTGCTTGCCATAGATTTCATTCCACAATTGCTTCACTGATAATTTAGACATATATTTTCCTCCGTTTGAATTTAAGTAAACCTTAATATTGCACACAACAATAAGGTGACAGACAAAAATTTAAGAACCTCCTTTTTACAGACTCATGCCAACCAAAAACACCTGCAGCCAGCTAATGGTTGCAGATGCAAAAAAGCTGACAATAACCCTACAGTTGAAACCGAGGGGGTGTTACCAAGAATACGCAAAGCGCACGAACCTACCACAATTTCGTCAGGACTGCAGTAACTTTCACAAAGCTCCGGTAACTATTTTTCACTTAAATATAATATACGCCATTTTCGAACATATGTCAAGTATTGGTTTCAAAAAAGAAAGTGCTGCAAAAGCAGCACTTTCTTTTTATCTCAGATTAATCAAGGGGTTTCATTGTGGGGAAATGCTTTGAAGCCTTATCGTATTGCATCATATTCGCTCATATCCGTCTTTTGGCTGTATTTCCCCTTTGTCATATCGTATCATATTGCATCAGGGAGATAGCAAACTTTGTTGTCAACTTATTGTCATTGCAGGATTTTGTTGTCAGTCCTTACGCTGAGAACCCTTCTTAGAAAATATCCAGTTTTGACAGGTTTTCAAAGGTTTGTTGCTTCTTGCGTTCTGTGGCTTCGGCATACACGTCCATCGTCGTTTCAATATTACGATGGCCCATGATTGCCTGGATCACTTTCAGATTGGTTTCGTGTTCACAAAGCCTGGTACAGAAGGTATGCCTGAGATGGTGGCAGGAGAAATCCGGAAGAATAATCGGCTCACGGCGCTCTTTCTTCGCTTGTACAACCTCTTCCGAATTGTAGTTATGGACGATTCGTTTGATCGTCC
>JAEIGA010011088.1_pt1 | contig 13682 bp, 14 predicted proteins | sample 9270691 | NCBI WGS metagenome assembly JAEIGA01 (sample SAMN17057246, study PRJNA624740) | gut metagenome | biome: biome; isolation source: fecal sample | host: Bos grunniens | place: China: Xizang | collected 2019
AGAGGGAATCCGTTGAGCTTTGCGTCACGTCCGTATGGAGTTGTCGCAGTCTTCATTCCGAGGAGGGTGGTAGGTGCCATCTGACCTCCTGTCATACCATAGATACCGTTGTTGATGAAAATCACAACGATGTTCTCGCCGCGGCTGCATGCATGGATGATTTCTGCTGTACCGATGGATGCAAGGTCGCCATCTCCCTGGTATGTGAATACGTACTTTTCTGGCATGAGACGCTTTGTCGCTGTAGCGAGTGCCGGAGCACGGCCGTGAGCTGCCTGCTGCCAGTCTACATTGAGATAGTTGTATGCAAATACGGAGCAACCTACAGGGCTGATAGCGATGGTCTCTTCCTGGATACCCATCTCTTCGATTACTTCTGCGACGAGCTTGTGAACTGTACCGTGAGAACATCCTGGGCAATAGTGCATCACATTGTCAGTAAGAATCGGAGACTTCTTATAGACGATGTTCTCGGGTTTCTTGATATCTTCTATATTCATTGTATTTCCTTATTTCAGATTGTTGAACTTCTTGAAAGCCTCCACTATTTCGTCAGGAGTGAAGATGTTTCCTCCCTGTCTTCCGTAGAATCCTACAGGGCATGCGCCATTGACAGCAAGTTTTACATCGTCCACCATCTGTCCGAGGTTCAGCTCGATTGTCATCATGCTCTTTACCTGTCCTGAGAGCTCCTGAAGCTTCTTTGATGGGAATGGGAAGAGGGTTACAGGACGGAGGAGACCTGCCTTGATGCCTTCCTCGCGAAGCTGGTCAACCACAGCCTCACAGATACGTGAAGAACATCCGAATGCAACGAATACATATTCTGCATCATCAGTCATATAGGTCTCATACTTCACCTCATTCTCCTTGATGACTTCATATTTTGCAGCAAGCTTCTGGTTGAATTTCTCCTGTACATCAGACTCAAGAGCAAGTGAAGTGATTACGTTATATGGTCTGTCTGCTGTCTTACCAGTAGTAGCCCAAGGTGCAACCTTTACCAACTCTTCCTTTGTCATGCGAGGCTTTTCTGGACGAAGCTCCACTTTCTCCATCATCTGGCCTACGATACCGTCTGCAAGGATGATGACAGGAGTGCGGTATTTGAACGCGAGGTCAAATCCCCAGTCCACAAAGTCGTACATATCCTGAGCAGATGCCGGAGCAAGTACGATTGCATTGTAGTCTCCGTGTCCACCGCCTTTCACGCACTGATTGTAGTCACTCTGGCTTGGCTGGATAGTTCCGAGTCCAGGGCCTCCGCGCTGGCAGTTCACAACTACGCATGGAAGCTCAGCTCCTGCAAGGTAGCTTAGTCCCTCGCACATGAGACTGATTCCTGGAGAACTTGAAGAAGTCATTACCTTCTTTCCGCAGCATGCTCCGCCATAGACCATGTTGATTGATGATGTCTCACTCTCTGCCTGAAGAACGACCATGCCTGTTGTGAGCCAAGGTCTCTCTTTCATGAGGGTCTCCATTACCTCTGACTGTGGGGTGATCGGATATCCGAAATATCCGTCAGCACCGTTGCGAATAGCCGATATGGCAATCGCTTCGTTTCCTTTCATCAAAATTTTCTCTGCCATATCCCTTAGATTTTAACTCTGTAAACAGTGATTACCGAATCAGGGCAGACTACAGCACAGTTTGAACATCCGATGCATGCGTCTCCTACCATCTCGGCATAATGATAACCTTTACTGTTGACCGTTTTAGCAAGCTCGATGCTCTTGGTCGGACAGTTCTCTACACATACTCCGCAGCCTTTGCATTTCTGTGTATCGACTTCGATTGCTCCTTTGAATGCCATTATCTTATAGTTTTATTATGTTAATTAGATTCAAATACAAAATTCAAGTAAAAGTACAGTAATTTTATCTAATTATCAAATAATGTTTTGAAATTTCCTAAAACTTGTTCATGCCATATTTTTTGTAAGAAAAATTAAGTAACTTTGGAAACTTTAAAAGATTGTGTTTATGGGGAAAATATTGCTTAGAAATATTGTGAACGAGGGTGTAGAGTCGGATATCCTCATTGATGGCAATGTGATTGCCGGCATTTTCCCGGCCGGAAGTGCTGAATGTACTGATAGTGCTGATCTGGAAGCTGTAGACTGCAAAGGAAAGAGGGCTTTTCCTGGCTTTGTGAACATGCATACTCATGCAGCCATGTCTATGATGCGCGGTGTCGGTGAAGATATTGCATTTCATGAATGGTTGACCCGTATCTGGGAGCTTGAATCCGGTATAGATGATGAATATGTCTATCATGCTACAAAGGTAGCGTGTCTGGAGATGATAAAGACAGGTACAACCACATTCAACGATCATTATTGGAGGCTGCCGATGGCCTATAAGGCAGCTTCTGAAATGGGACTCAGAGCTGTTCTTGCGTATGTTATCTGTGACCGTAATGAACCGGAAGAATCCGAAAGGCAGAAGAAACAATGTCTGGAGGTCTATGAAAAGACTCAGGAGTGGACAGGACCGTTCACATTTGCAGTAGCGGTTCATGCCATTTATTCTGTAAGCGAAGAGATGATACTATGGGCAGTTAAGTTTGCACGTGAGAGGAATCTGCGTATCCATATCCATCTTTCGGAGACTCAGAAGGAAGTAGATGACTGTATGGCAAAGCATGGAATGTCTCCTGTGGAATATCTGGACAGTCTTGGTGCCCTGGGACCTGATGTGATAGCAGCCCATACTCTCTGGCTGTCCGACCGCGACGTGGAAATTCTCGGAAAGAGGGGAGTGACATGCGTTCATAATATTAATTCAAATCTTAAGCTTGCTTCTGGTTACAGGTTCAGATATAATGAGTTACGAGATGCTGGTGCCAATGTGTGTCTTGGTACAGACGGATGTGCATCTTCCAATAATCTGGATATGCTTGAGACCATGAAGACCTCTGTTATGATACAGAAAGCTTGGCGCGGCGATCCGTCTGCAATGCCTCTGAATGAGATAATAGATATAGCTACCGTCAATGCCGGTAAGGGACTTGGACTGAATATCGGAAAGATTGAAGTCGGTGCATTGGCAGATATCCTGATTGTAGATACTGACAGTTACAGTTTCCTGTCACCGGGTTCCTTTGAAGCTAATCTCGTCTATTCCGCACATTCTGACTGTATAGATTCCATGATCTGTGACGGAAAGTTCGTTATGAGGAATAGAGTTGTTCCAGGTGAAAAGGAGATTCTGGCAGAAGCTAGAAAAACAGCAGAGAAACTCCCATCACGAGCCTAGTTTATGTCATTCCCGAACTGATCGGGGTGCTCACCATAATAAAATGAATACAATGGATCCAAGAGTAGAGAAAATCATGAAAGCTGCAGAGTATATCGCGGCGAAGTTAGACGGAAGAAAACCGTTTGCAGGAATAGTTCTCGGTAGCGGTCTGGGTAAGCTTGCAGACAAGATAGAGAATCCGACTGTCATTCCATATAAAGAAATCCCAGGCTTTCCTGTTTCTACAGCGGTAGGTCATAAAGGCAACTTCATTGCAGGTGAACTTGGGGGGAAGTTTATCGTGGCCATGCAGGGCCGTTTCCATTATTATGAAGGATATCCTATGGAGCTTGTTACTCTCCCTATCCGTGTAATGAAGGTTCTTGGCATACAGTATCTCTTTGTCTCAAATGCGGCAGGTGGTGTCAATATGGATTTCCATGTAGGTGACCTCATGGTCATCACAGATCATATCAGTCATCTTCCGAATCCTTTGATCGGTCCTAATATGGATGAGTTCGGTCCTCGTTTTCCTGATATGACACGTCCTTATGACAAGCAGCTCAGAATGAGGGCGTTTGAAGTTGCTGCCGGCCTTGGATATGAACTTAAGAGCGGCGTTTATTTTGCCAGCACAGGCCCTACCTATGAGACTCCTGCAGAGTACAAGTATTATCGTCTGATAGGTGCTGATGCGGTAGGTATGTCCACAATCCCAGAGGTCATTGTGGCACGTCATTCTTCAATACCTGTGTTTGGAGTATCCGTAATTACAAATGAAGCTCATGACGATTACGCAGAGGACTATGTTAATGATGGAGACGATGTGGTTGCGGCAGCCAATGCTGCAGCAGATAAGATGACAGCAATATTCACAAAGGTGATAGAATCCTTGTAACATCCGCATTATAAAATATTAAAAGCTCCAATGTCACATTGGAGCTTTTAATGTATCTGGGTCAGTTATTCTGCATAGAGGCCGTCCCTGCTGAGAATATGGTCGAGGTTGGCAAGACCATATAGTATCACAGCAGTGCATGTCGCTGTATGTTCTTGATATTCAGGGATGCTCTTGTTGTATGTGTCTAGTTCTGTATGCCAGATTTCGTCATAGCTGAAGTTGTATCCCTTAGGATCCTTCAAGTTAAATCCGATAGTAGGAACTCCCTCCATTGCGAAATATGCATGGTCGGAACCACTTGCGCTGGTAGGCTTAGGTCTTGCAGGTCCCTGACGTTTCTCTACGGTGAATGTGAATTCAGGATGAGCATCCTTCAATGGTTCGCTCACACTTACGAAATCCTCATACATAGCCTCTGGAACAGTGACTCCGGCGCTTAGGAACGGAGTGTAATCCCTGTTGAAGTAATTGGATATCTTTTCCATATCTACAGTGCCGCTCTGTACGAAATGCTTGCTTCCAAGAAGTCCGAATTCTTCTGCCGCCCAAAGACAGAAAAGTATGCTTCTCTTAGGTTTTCCTCCTGCCTCTGCAATCAGACGTGCAGCTTCCATGACTGGGGCGATGCCACTTGCGCAGTCAACTCCTCCTGTCGCTACATCATATGCATCCAGATGGCCACCAGCAAGTACGTATTCGTCAGGATATTCACTTCCTCTGATAACTCCGATTACATTGTGGAATTTCACAGGACCCATCCTGAAATGGTTTCTGATGTCGAATTCCAGCTGGAAATATTCTCTTCTTTCTACCATCTTCTCTATGACTGCATACTGCTGCTCATCAAGTTTGATGTCCGGAACTGCAGGAAGACTGTCGAAAGTCATCTTACCTACATTCTTTCTGTCGTACAGAGCCCTTATAGGAACGTCGGAAGCCTGTATGATGCCAAGGATACCTGCATCAACCATCTGTCTGTAGAACATCGCAGGCTCATATTTCAGAGGAAGAATCTCCTTTTCTTCGAGACCTTTCTTCTTTCTGTCCTTTTCGGACATCTCCGCGAGGCTTCTATTATGCATCATAGCCTCTCTGTTCTTCCTGTTTATCTCATTGTTCTGAGCGATGGCGGCGTTTCTGATGCTGTCGCCGACTTCTGTCCAGTCGATAGGGTAGCCGTTATTCTTTCCGCCGATAAGTACCCATGCTCCTTTCAGACTCTCCTTCATGTTGTCGAATTCTGCCTGTGTCAGCGGCTCCTTCAAGACATGGCCTCTTTGGACTCCTTTGGTACCTACTGTATATGAAGGTGTTGCGAAGTGAAGGGTCATGCCGTCACCACCTAACATTCTTCCGAACCAGGGACCTCGGTTGAATCCTACAGGAACTTCACCGGCTTCCTGGACCCACACATCGAGCCCCCATTCCTCAAACTTGGACGCACACCACTGCACAGCGTTGTCATATGCATTCGAACCGACAAGCCTTCCTCCTATCCGGTTGGTAAGGATGTCGATATAGTCCATGGTATGATTGTCTGTGTTTCCGGTATTGATGATCTTATCTACCACCGGATCGTTCTGAGCTGAAAGCTGATGTATTCCTGTCATCATCATTGACAGGAATACACATGAAAATATTAAAGTTCGTTTCATAGGATGACAGATTGGGGTTATTTCCTGATATAGATCTTAGTTATTTCACCATATACCAGCTTATGCCAGTCCTTGGCATCATCATAACCTTCCTGGAGGAAGGTCTTGGCCTCTTCTGTATAGAATTCGTCCTTTGATACCGTAGATGCTGCAATGAGCTTACACTCGATGATGATCTTTGCTTCCTGATATGCAGGGTATCCGTCAGGAGTTGTGATCGGGGTCAGTTTTGTCTGCGCCATCTTGTCAGTGTTGCGGCCAGACTTTGTTCCGAACTGCATGATGTCACCCTTATACTGATCAGGGAAGTAACACATTGTAAATGTGCCGGTTTCACGCATCTTTTCAAGAGTATATCTGTTGGCACGGAGGAAGTTCCATGTCACAGGCTTGTTGAACATGATACCGACGCCTCCCCAGCTTGCAACCATAGAGTTAGGTGTCTCACCTGCGGTGATCACTGTGAAGTCCTTGCCTACGAGGTTGAAGATATTCTCGTCAAAATCATTCGCAGAGACAGCTTCATATGCATAGTTGAAACGCTGCTGTGCTATGGTCTTGTCGCTATAGTTGAATCTGAATTCTCCCTTTCTTACGATTCTGTTCAGACCCATGCCTCCTCCGCCTGCAGATTCTCCATCAGTTTTACCTGCAAGTACATCTTCCGAAATCTGACAGATTTCCTCGATTCTCTCGAGAGTTTCAAGATTGTCTCCCCAATAATGTCCCGGGTAGAAATACTTGTAGCCGTTCTTCTTGTAATACTCAAGTGATTCTCGACCTGTGTTAAGGATTGTTTCAAGGTCAGTGCCTACGAGCAGATTTGTACTTCCATATGCATCTCCGCTGTAACCTTTCTCTGTTCCGACTTCGAGGAAAGTTACAGATCCGTTTGTGTGTCCTGGAGTATAGAATGCTTCAAGAATCCTTCCTCCAAGATCAAACCTCTGACCATTCTCGATATGATGGACGGTACCCGCGTAATTGCGCAACATACCTTTATCTGCCGTGTTCATCCAGAGCTCATCAAAGCATCCGGCTGCTCCTACATGATCTCCATGTCCATGAGTCAGAAAAAGGCTTACAGGTTTCTTTGTAATGCGTGCAACAATCTTGTCGAGTTTTGGTATACTTGTACCGGCATCAATCAGAACAGCCTTGTTCTCACCTTCGATGAGATATAAAGTCTCGGACGATACTCTGTTACCAGAGCCGATCCAGGTGTGGTCGTCAAGTTTCCAGAATACCACATTCTTATCACGATAAACCTCAGGGAGGTCAAGTTTCGCCTGATTTGCATCATTCTGTGCAAAACCGCAGATGCATACAAGCATCGCTATAGCTGCAAATAATGTCCTTTTCATATTTTAAGTATATTTAGATGTTGTTTATGAATAGTGTGCTCCAAGCGTCTGAAGGCATGCTCCAGTCTCCGCGTGGAGACAGACCTACGGATCCGACCTTCGGACCGTCCGGCAGGCATGAACGCTTGAACTGCTGGTTGAAGAACCTTCTCATGAAGGTCTTGAGCCATTTACGTATGGTGTCATTGTCATACCTTTCCTCAAATGCCTTTCTTGCAAGGAACATTATCTTGGCCGGTGTATATCCGAAGCGTATAAAGTTATAGATGAAGAAGTCGTGAAGTTCGTATGGTCCCACCAGATCTTCGGTGACCTGTTTGATCTCTCCGTCCTCATTTGCAGGAAGTAGCTCAGGGCTGATAGGGGTGTCCACTATGTCAAGCAGAATGGTCCTGACGTCATCGAACATATTCTCAGCGGCCCAAGTTACAAGACCTCTTACCAGTGTCTTTGGCACTCCGGCATTCACTCCGTACATGGACATATGATCACCGTTGTATGTGGCCCATCCTAATGCGAGTTCAGATAAGTCACCGGTTCCTATGACGAGGCCGTTTGTCTGGTTTGCTACATCCATGAGAATCTGGGTCCTTTCGCGGGCCTGAGAATTCTCAAAAGTTACATCTGTGACATTCTTGTCGTGTCCTATATCCTTGAAATGCTGGTCGCAGGCAGCTGCTATGGAGATTTCACGTGAAGTCACTCCAAGCTGTTCCATAAGCTTCACGGCGTTGCTCTTTGTGCGTACTGTGGTACCGTAACCCGGCATGGTCACTCCTATGATTCTGTCTCTTGACCATCCCAGTTTGTCGAAGGCCAATACGGTGACCAGAAGTGCCAGAGTGCTGTCCAATCCTCCGGAAATACCTACTACTGCAGTTGCACAGCTGATATGGCTGAGTCGTCTGACCAGACCCTGAATCTGAATGGAAAGGATCTCGCTACATCTATAATCCATCTCTTTTTCCGGTGCGAACGGATGAGGCTCGACATTTCTGTAGAATTTTGCCTCAAAATCAGTCTGTTCGGCGTTTCCGAGTGATAGTCTGGAGAACGAGCCGTATTCAGACTTGGCTCCATCTGGACTTACATTGAAGAAATCACCTCTACGTTTTCTGAGATTTTCTATCTTTTCGATATCGATGTCGGCAATCAGAAGTGACGACTCTGTTTCAAATCTCTTACCTTCCATGACTGCTTCGCCATTCTCCCATACGGATGAGGCTCCTGCATAGACATAATCCTGAGAAGATTCTCCGAATCCGGCGGATGCATGGATGTATCCGGTTACTGTCTTGGCCGAATGTTGGCTGAGAAGTTCCCTGCGATACCTGTCAGTCATCAGAATTTCATATCCTGAAGAAGGATTTGCAATTATATGCACTCCTGAAACCGCATGGTATGAAGAAGGAGGTACTGGGGCCCATAAGTCGTCTCCTGTTTCTATCGCAAATACTGCACCTCCGATCTTGAACTGAAGGTTTGGAGATATATGGCAGGACTGTCCTGCGTATTTGATCTGCAGACATTCATTTCCCTTGAGAAAATCTTCTCCGGATGAGAATGTGCGTTTATCTGAAGCGGAAAGATATATTTTAGGAACGATTCCCTTGATACTGCCGTTTGTTATGACCACAGCGCAGTTGTAAAGTTTGCTACCGTATTGTACAGGAGCACTTACAACTATGGTCATAACCTTGCCACGGCTGAATTCCAATACTTTTCTTACGCCCTTTTCTGCACCGGATATGAGGATTGATTGGTTGAACAGGTCGCCGCATGTGCATCCTGTGATACATAGTTCCGGGAATACTATGAGAGATACTTTTTCAGTGAAAGCTTTTTCAGCAAGTCTGCATATTTCTTCTGCATTGTGACCTGGGTCTGCTATCCTCACTGCAGGTACTGCCGCAGCAGTACGAATGAATCCGTAACTGTTCATGATTTGTCACATTAAAAGAGAGGATGGCTCTTGGCCATCCTCGTATCTGAAAAGAGCAATTAAAGCTCTTCGAATTCTACATCAGTGAAATTGTCACCTGCAGGACGGCCTTCATCCTTGAGGCAGTTTGTCCTGATGTACTTGATAACTTCTTCAAGACCATCGGTGAACTTCTCGAAATCCTCCTTGTAAAGGAAGATCTTGTGCTTGTCGTATGCAAAATGACCGTGACTGTCTACCTTGCGTTTGCTTTCTGTGATCGTCAGGTAGAAGTCATTGCCTTTTGTAGCCTTGACGTCAAAAAAGTATGTACGCTTTCCAGCTCTTACAGGTTTTGAGTAAACATCCTCACCTGAGCGCTCCTGAGCATGTGCTCCATCGTAATCCTCACTATACATAGCTTATCTTTTTTTAGTAAATCTTTACAAAGTTAGGGATTTTTCTGAAAAATGAATGTATCTTTGCGTAAAATTTTGACCAAAAATATGCTTAATAGAAGAATTTTACGAATCAAGGCCTTTAAAGTACTCTACAGTAATGTGTTAGCTGGTGAGTCTTCCTTGTCTCAAGCTGAAGTTCAGTTGGATCAGGCGTGTGAGGCAGCCAGAGATCTCTATGTATATATGCTTGGCATTGTGTCTCCATTGACTAGAATTGCCCGCGAAAGGATTGAAGCAGCAAAAGGTAAGTTCAATCCGACAGAGGAAGAACGCAACCCTAACATGAAGTTTGCTGACAATGCCCTTGCGAAATTCTTTGAGAATGACCAGGATTTCAAGAAAGTGTTCTCGAAGAAGAAGTTTTCATGGGATCAGTATGACCTTCTCCTTAAGAAGATCATGAATTCTGTGTGCACAAAGGACTATTATGCTGAGTATATGGCATCTGATGAGCGCTCGCTTGCTGAAGACTGCCGTCTCTTTACAAGGATATTCGAGGAAGAATTCGTTGACAGCGAGGATCTCGAGCAGATACTTGAGGAAAAGTCACTTTATTGGAACGATGACCTCGCATATTCCCTCACATGGTGTTGCAAGACATTCAAGAGTATAGCTAAAGGCGAGAACTGGAGCCTTATTCCTCTTTACCAGAGTGAAATTCTCAAGGGTGAAGGTGTGGAAAGTGACAAGTTCTTCGTGCGCAGACTGCTCAAGTCTTCGTTTGCCGGATATGAGGAATACTCAGCCATGGTTGCAGAATCAGTTTCAGGCTGGGAGAAGGAACGTCTTTTCTCTACAGACGTTGTCCTGATTGTCATGGGACTTGCAGAGGCTGTTTCCTTCCCGACAATTCCTGTGAAGGTTACCATAAACGAGTATGTGGAGATAGCCAAGTTCTTCGGTACTCCTAAGAGCCGTGCATTTGTGAACGGACTTCTTGACAGCCTTGTACAGAAACTCGTGAACGAGGGAAAAATCCTCAAGGAAGGCAAAGGGCTGCTTTAATACCGGACTATCATTGAATACAAATATTAAATTGAAATGAATATGTTTACACTTTTACAGACAGCTGCACCTGCAGCACAGGGTGGCGGATTGTCAATGTGGATCATGCTTGCTCTTATTTTCGTGGTGATGTGGTTCTTCATGATCCGTCCACAGAGAAAGCAGCAGAAGGAACTTGATAATTTCCGCAATACTCTCAAGAACGGAGATAAGGTTGTCACTATCGGTGGCATCTATGGTACTGTGTGCGAAGTGAAGGAAGCATACGTGATTATCGAAGTTGACAAGGATGTGAAGATCCGCGTGAGCAAGCAGGCTCTCGTAAAGGATTTTACTGATCCTTCAAGACAGTAGTATCATCTGAAAGGAATGAAGGAGCTTTTCAATAGGCTGCTTAAGTCATTAGGTTTCAGCGGGAGAGATTGGGCGGTATTGCTGCTGGCTCTCCTGTTGGCTTTTAGTATATGGCTCATTCATAACCTTTCTCTCAAGTACAATGATTTCCTTACTGTGCCTGTTGTTGCACAGTGTAGCATAGAGGGACATTCCAATATGTCTTCTAACAGTTGTCAGCTTGTGGCGAGATGTCGTACGACAGGATACCATCTCATACGTTATGGACTTCTGAATGAAAGCCGTGTGCGCACGGTTAATTTCAGGCCGGAATCCATGAAACATCAGAAGGATGAGACCTATTATGTGACAGCTGCAGATCTTCAGGAGTATTCACATCTCATTTATGGTGATGATGTGACTGTCGAGTATTTCGGTTCAGATACGCTTTTCTTCAATTTCCCTCCTGTTGATTACAGAAAGGTTGCGGTACATCCTGTATATTCATTCACATATAAGGAGCAATATACCAATGTCGGTACTCTCAATGTGGAGCCGGATTCTGTGATCATTTATGGAGAACTTGGTATAATAGACAATATAGATCAGGTCTATACCATTCCTCTGAAGAAGTCTGGACTTCATTCGGATGTCCGTGGAACAATCGGTCTGGAGCCGGTCAGAAATGTTCGTTTCTCTGTTGATGAGGTCAGCTATTCCATGGGAGTCAGCCGTTATGTGGAAATAAGGAGTGATGTCAATGTCGAGACTCGTAATGTCCCTGCTGACAAGGAAATGGTACTTCTGCCTTCTAGGGTTCAGGCTTCCATGAAATGTTTCTTCCCTTTGAACGGGGACCCTGCGTCTTCATTGGTTCTATATGTTGATTATGAGGATTTTATGAGGACTGTCAGCGGAAAGTGTCCGGTTCGTCATGATGCCCTTCCGGAGGGAGTCATCAGCTTTGAGACTGAGCCTTTTTATGTGGAATGCATAGTCCGTGACAGATGATGGAGATTCTGGTCGTCACAGGAGGTATAGGCAGCGGCAAATCCGAAGTCTGCAGAATACTGCATGAGGAATTCGGGTGCGGGGTATATAATGCTGACGGACGTGTGAAGCAGCTCTATGATGTCCATCCGACATTGCTGGAGGATATCGAGTCCATGACAGGAGTAGGGATGCGGGATGAAGATGGCAGATTTGTCCCTTCTCGTCTTTCAGCCCTGATATTTTCAGACAGAAAGATTCTGGAAGCGGTGGAGAGACTTGTCTTTCCTGCACTGAAGGATGATTTTTGCAAGTGGAAGGAAAGTTATGCGGCTGATGATTTTGTAGTGCTTGAATCGGCTACGATTCTGGAAAAGCCGGAACTTGACGGCTTCGGAGACAAGATAATTGTTGTTGATGCGCCTATGTCTGAAAGGATGGAACGTGCATCTGTCAGGGATGGTGTGACAAAGGAAAGCATCTGTGCAAGGATGCAGAATCAGAAGATGATGAACAGCATATCCGAAGGTGATATTGTACCCGAGGTGGATTACGTCATACATAATACGGGGTCTCTGGAAGACCTCAGGTGCAGTACTCTTCGTGCTGTATCCGAATTGTTTGGAAAATAATAATTGAAACGAAATAAAATTTACAGAAATGAAAACTGATCTTTCAAAGATTTTGGCAATATCAGGCCAGAGCGGACTTTATCTTTATGTGTCACAGGCAAGAAACGGTGCTATCGTTGAGGCTCTTGCAGATAAGAAGAGAAGCAGTGTGAGTTTGACAAGCAAGATTACTTCTCTTGCAGATATCTCAATTTATACAGATGAGGAGGAAGTGAAGCTTCAGCAGGTACTTCTTAACATGAAGGAGGTTCTCGGCGACGCAGATGCACCATCTTCGAAGTCAAATCCAGAGGAACTCAAGGCTCTCTTTGAAAAGGCTCTCCCTACATACGACCGCGATCGTTTCTATGTTTCTCACATGAAGAAGGTTGTGGACTGGTACAACAACATCAAGAAATACGCGACATTCGATTTCGTTGATCTTGATGCGGTTGCTGAAGAGGCTGCAGAATAATTCTGATGAAGAAGAAACTTCAGACTGTCACCTTGGGCTGCTCAAAGAACAAGGTTGACACGGAGCATATCCTTTCCCACGTGGAAGATCTGTATGAGATCGTTCCTGAGGGAGAGGATATTCCCGTAGATATCATACTTCTCAATACATGCGGATTTATAGGAGATGCTAAGGAGGAATCTGTACAAGCTGTACTTGAGGCTGTGGAGAAGAAGAATAGGGGAGAGGCTGAAAAGGTTATCGTATTTGGTTGTCTTTCACAACGTTATGGTGATGAACTCCCTGAGCTGATTCCGGAAGTTGACGCGTGGTTCGGTGCACGGGAGTTTGATCCGGTGATACGTGAATTGGGTGTAGAACCTGATCCGGAAAAAAGGACGTCAAGATATCTTACGACACCTTCTCATTATGCCTATCTGAAGATTTCTGAAGGCTGTGACCGCAGGTGTTCATATTGCGCCATTCCATTCATCAGGGGTGCTCATAAATCTGTCCCTATCGAGGATCTGGTGGCAGAGGCAGAACGTCTCGCTGAAAGCGGTGTACGCGAACTTATTATAATTGCTCAGGATACGACGTATTATGGACTTGATCTCTATCGCAGAAGGGCATTGGCGGAACTTCTCCAGAAACTTTCAGAAGTGGAGGGTATATAATGGATCAGAATACATTATTCTTATCCTGCAGCTTTTCCTGAAGATGTCCTTGACCAGATGGCAGACAA
>JAEIGA010011089.1_pt1 | contig 13681 bp, 16 predicted proteins | sample 9270691 | NCBI WGS metagenome assembly JAEIGA01 (sample SAMN17057246, study PRJNA624740) | gut metagenome | biome: biome; isolation source: fecal sample | host: Bos grunniens | place: China: Xizang | collected 2019
AAATGATAAAAGAGAAATGAAACAACAAATCATCAAACTATCAAAGATTGTCGAGAACAAAGGACAAATCGAGGGACTACCTCGCAACCCCCGACAAATCAAAGATAAGAAATATAAACTCCTCAAAAAGTCAATCGAGGACGATCCCGAAATGCTTGAACTTCGTGAGTTGCTTGTTTATCCACACAATAACAAGTTTGTTGTCATCGGTGGTAATATGCGATTGAAAGCATTGCGTGAGCTCGGTGTGGTGGAATGTCCGTGTAAGGTGATACCCGAAGAAACACCTATCGAGAAATTGAAAGCATACACCATCAAAGACAACAACTCATTCGGCGAGTATGATTTCGACCTTCTCGGCAATGATTGGGAGGTTGATGAATTGCTTGATTGGGGCTGTGATTTGCCCGACATCACAATTGAGGAGGAGCAACCAACTGCACAGGAGGATGATTATTCCGAAGAAGATGCAAACCAAGCAGAGGCACGAGTGGCACGAGGTGAGATTTGGCAACTCGGCGAGCATCGTTTGATGTGTGGTGATAGTACTGATGGTGGTGATGTTGCTTTGCTTATGAATGGCGAAAAGGCGGATATTGCATTTTCATCACCACCTTACAATGCAGGAACCACAGCAACGGAGCAAGCAATGAATAAAAAAACAAAATACAACGGGAATGATGACAACAAGACAAGTGAAGATTATTGCGATTTTTTGAATAAATATATTAGAGTGGCACTTGAAAATAGTGAAAATGTTTTTTGCAATGTTCAAAGTATTAGCAATAACAAAATAGCATTGATTGATGTTTTGTATGCGAACAAAGATAATTATGCCGACACTATTATTTGGGACAAAATAAATACACAGCCTGCAATGGCGGAAAATATGTTGAATTCAGTATTTGAATATGTGCATATTTTTTCGCACAAAGCTAATCGCTCAATAGGTACAATACCATTTCGTGGTACATTGAATAATATCATACATTTGAGTGGACAACGAAGAAATGAATTTGCAAAAATACATAATGCAACATTCAGCATTGAATTCGCATCATATTTTGTTCAAAATTTTGCAGATAAAAGTGTACTTGACCAATTTGGCGGTACAGGCACCACCCTCATCGCATGCGAGCAGTTGAAACGCAAATGTTACATGATGGAATTGGACCCACGCTATTGCGATGTTATCATTGACAGGTGGGAGAATTTGACAGGCAAAACCGCAGTTAAAATAGAGCAACAATGAACGAACAAAACCTAATAACAAACTCCGAGCGAACTCCGAGCGAACGGCAAGAAATCGCTCGCAAAGGTGGCATCGCATCGGGTGTGGCGAGGCGAGAGAAAAAACTTGCCAGGCAGATTGCTATTGACATCTTAAACGAGAAGGTTGTTGCCAATGGCAAAGAGCAAACGATGAAGGAGGTGATGATTGCTCGCTATATCACGCAAACTACAAAAAAACCAACACAAAAGGACATCGATTTTATTCTTGCGTTGGTTGGTGAGGAGGTAGAACGCAAGCAAACACATATTATCGAGCGAGGTGTAAGTGATGAGGATGTGAAGTATTTTTCGGAGAATTTCGGATTTACACCATGCGACAACAATAACGAGGGGAGCGAGTGAAACCGCCACCCTTGACAAAGCAAAGGCATCAAGGGGATTTGTGCCTTTGCCTGAAAAAAAAGGAAAATAAAACAACTCGCAAGTCGTGAGATTGCGGCGAGTTAAATGAGGTGGCAGGAGGCATCACAGCAATGTGACGGAGTTTCGAGTACTCACACCTCTCACAACTTTTGAGAATTTATTCATAGTATTAGATTAAAGTTATTAATGATTTGCGGAGCGGTGTTGTGAAATACCGTTCCTTTTGAAAATGAATGCAACGACTACCAATCAATCCAATTTATATCGATTTCTTCAAGCGGACAAAGAATGAGCATCGAATAGTATTGCAAGGCTCTCGAAGGAGTGGAAAGACTATCGCTATCTTTCAATTGCTCGAGGCGGTTGCAAAAATGGGTTGTGCGGAAAAAATATTGTGTGTCAATCCATCATATCCCAACCTGCAAGACTTGCAAGGAGTATTCACGAAGGTTACAGGCATCGAGCCACAAGGCAGTTTGAAATATGGTATATCAGCCAAGATAGGTAACTGCATCTTTCAGTTTCGTGCTTTTGACAAGCCGACAAAGGTACAAGGTAGCGAAGGCGACATTGTGTATTACAACGAGTGCAACTTGCTCGATGAAACAATGATTGATGGATGCAACATGGGTATTCGAGGAAAGCAAATCTACGACTTCAACCCTGCCAACCGATTTTGGATTGATAAATTCATAAATGAAAACAACTATCTCAAGACCACATGGCGAGATAACCCATACCTCCCGCCGATGCAACGACAAGAGTTTCTTGATTTGGAAGCGAGAGCAGAACGACCCGATGCAACTTCTCGCGACAAGTATATTCGTGACATCTATTGCTATGGTATATATGGCACAAGCACAGGTGGTTTAATCTTTCCAAATTTCAAAGTCATCACAACAAGAGAGTATTTCGACATCATGGCTACCGAGATAGTCGGTAACGATTGGGGAGCAAGTGACACAAGCCGAGACCCCGATGTATTCATTGGAACAAAACGATTAAACAATTGCTTATTCTTGCACGAATATCTATATAGCAACTCAATGACCGACTATGATATAGCGAAGGAGTTAGATGAAGCATTTGAGAGTGGCACGGAAGTTGTTTTTGAAACAGCGACAAGTGGCATAAAACGAGTGAAGTCAATTAACCGACTAACCAATATCGGCATCAATTGGCGCAAGGCTACGAAGGGCAAAGGCTCGGTATTAGCAGGCATCCGCAACATATCTCAATATCACACAATCTACATCACCGACATGTCACCGAACATCAAGCGAGAAATGGAGAATTATTCGTGGATTGACAATGACAAAGGCGAGCTGATCCCACAAGACAAATTCAACCACGCAATCGATGCGATACGATATGCAGAGGAATTTTATTTATCAAAATATGGGCAACAACAATTTCAAAGTGATTTATTCTAATTGTGCAATCTGCCGAGAGTGTGAAAATCGCCACGCAGATATGTCACTCGATGAGCGAGCAGAGCTTGTCGGCATCACTCCAGTGCTATATCAATACTACCTCGACAAGTGGGTTGAATTTCACTCTATCTTGCAAGTGCGTGAACTCAACATCTTGCATCACGAATGGGATAGAATGAGGATGAAGCAAGAACTGCCGACAATCAATGTAAACGAGCGACCTCGCCATAGAGAGAGCAAATATCACAATGACTTGTTGTGTGCGCAAACTTATCACAAGTATCTGCTTGGTGAAAAGAGCGAATTGCAGTCCTCTCGCTTTTGGTATTTTGTTGAACGACACAAGCAGTTGTATGGTGTTGACAACCAATATACCGCAGTATTCAACGGCAATCAAGATCGAGTTGTTGCGTTGATGCAATTGAGAGGAGAAAAATCGTATAAATCTGCACCCTAATTTTTTGTTGTCATAATATTAATGTTTTCCCCTTGTCACGAGTTGGCGAGGGGTTTTGTTTTGGCAAATTGGCAAAAGTATTAAAAAGCCACTGACCGACAAGGCGTAATTCGTTAAATGGCAGTAACTTTGTATAAGAATTAATAAAAACGCAACATGGGAATACTTAATAGCATATTCGGCAAGAAAAAAGATGACCTTTTCAAGCCATTTTGGCCGGCTTTCAGTCGGTCATATGGGTGTGGGAATCTACGAATTGCCAACAAAAAATACTCCCAAATCATCCTCAATAGTATTGTTGTTAATATCTTCAATGCCGTGGAAACTATCGAGGTATGGGATGCCGACAAAACAAACGAAAATCAACTCGAGGCATGGGGTGTGAAACTCGCGCGCAAAATCATCTCAACTCATTTCCGTGAGATTTTCTTTGACTTATTCAACAAAGGATATTTCGTTTTGCTCTACAATAGCACAACCAACGACATCGAATTCTTGCCTGCTAAATACACGCAAGTGCGAGCAGATGGGAGTGTGTATGTCGAGGGTGGCAAGATGAGCGAAGAAACGAAGGCTTATTTGTTCTACGAAAAAGGCTACAAGGGTAGCAGTATAACAATGGCAGAAATCTGCAAGACCTCGCTTGACTATGTTGACAACATCCTCAACACTGCGGTAACAGGTAATGCTCGCCTCGGCAATCTCACAATCCTTACACCATCGCACAATCAAATGACAGGTAGCGAGGTGCTCAAGGAAAACGAGAAGAAGGAGATTGAGAGATTAATCAGCGAAAGTTATGGTGGACTCGACAACCAATCGAATTTGATGTTATTTCCAAATTCATTGTCGATAGCCACTATTTCTTTCGATTTCGGCAAACTACAACTTTTGCCACAACTCGAAATGGTAGTGAAAATCTTGTGTGGCTATTTCAACATACCTTATGACATTCTACCATTGTCGGGTCAGTCAACCTTCAATAACCAAGACAATGCATATACGATGCTCTATGTAACTGCCGAGCGATGGGTGATGATGATACAAGATGCGTTTAAGTCGTTGGGCGTTGAGTTTGAATTTGAGTTGAAGGGCAAACCTAACACCGAAGTCCAAAAACTCGAACAAGCGAAAAAAGATGCAGTTGCTACAATGGCGCAAGCGGTTGCAAGCGGATTGATGACGATTGACGAGGCACGAAAGGAACTTGAAAAGTATTACGATATTAGCAAGGAGAAAGCATTATGATAAGAACAAAAAACTCAATCAAAAATCAAGCAGTGTCGCATATCTACTTGTATGGTGACATCGTGAGCGAGGCGATGTATGATAGTGATGTGTCACCTGATAGAGTGAGAGCAATGCTCAAAGATACAGGTAGCGAGGTAGTTGTTCACATCTCATCATTTGGTGGTGATGCGTTTGCAGGCATCGCAATCTACAACCTTCTCAAGGATAGCGGAAAGAAAATCACAACTCAAATCGATAGCATCGGTGCGAGCTCGGCATCTATTATCGCTATGGCAGGTGAGGAGATTGTGTTCGGCACAGGCGCGCAGATTATGATTCATAACCCAAGCACAATGTGTTGGGGCGACAAAGCAGAATTCGAAAAGGTGATTAACTCGCTCGATGCGTGCAAGCAATCAATTATTGATATCTATGGCTCGCATGCCATTGATGGTGTTGATTATGATGCTTTGATGTCTGCTGAAACATGGGCAACCTACGAGCAAGCACAAAACATCTTCGCCAAAGTCAGCACACGACCATCAAGCGAGAAAGGTGGTGCTATCACCAACCGCTTCAAGGCGCGACAACAACAATTCAACAACAATATTAACCCTCAAAACAAAACACAATGAACAAAGAACAAACTTTGGAATTTCTCGACATTTTAATTGCATTGCTACCTGAAGAGGATAAGCAAGCACTTGTTGATTTCCGTGCAAAAATCGCAGGCGATGAAGAACCTGTCGAAGAAGAAGTGATTGAAAACAAAATCAAATCACTCCTCGCAAACAAATCATTTGTCACAATCAAGCAATTCGAAGAACTCCGTGACAAAGTATTGAATTCAACCAACAATAAACCACAAATCACAATGGAAAATCGCAACTCTATTTTGAATTCAAAAAGCTATACTCAAGCATTTTTGAACACATTGATTCAACACGGCAACGACAAGGATGCTCGTGTTAATGCAATCAAACAATTGCAAATCACTAACGGCATTACAGGTGATGAAATCTTCTATCCATCGGAAATCCTCACAGGTATCGAAGACAACCTTACACGTGATAATCACTTCTTGGGTCGTTTGCGCCACCTCGGAACAAAGGACATCACTATCCCTCGTGCATTGCTCGGTGACAACGAAGAAACCGAAAGAGCATATGGTCACAAGAAAGGCAAAGAGAAATCGATGCAAGTTGTCAACCTCACATCGAAAATGTTGCACTCGCAAGAAATTCTCAAAATCATCGAACTCAACTATGAAACTATGCGCAAGGTTGACGGCACTATCGGCTTGATGAAGTGGGTGATCGATGAACTCACAACTAACATCATCAACGAAATCGAAAGAGCTATCCTCATTGGTGATGGTCGTGATACAAGTTCAGACCGCAAGATTTCATCATTCGAGGTGCTCGCAGAGGCGAAAGATGCAAACTACATCACATCTCTCACTGCTACCGACAACTTGCGCCTTGACATTCGCAAGGCTGTGAAAGCAGTCAAAGGGGAAGGTGCTCGCACATTGTTCATCAGCGGTGAAACTCTCATCGCATTGCAACAATTCGCATACGCATCGGGTGGCACGACTACCTTCACCGATATTGAGGTGTTGAAAAGAGAACTCGGTGTCGACAACATCGTTGAAAAAGACTACATCAACGAAGATAATGGGGCTCTTGCTATCGTGCTCAACGAAAAATACTACGGCATCGTTGGCGATACTGCTCCCGAACGCATCGAGGGTTACGACATCAAGAAAAACCAACAAAACATCGAAATGGTTGGTTTGTTCGGTGGCGGTTTGATTAAAGTTTACACTGCATCAGTTGTTAAACCTGCATAACATATGAGGCACGCAAGGCACTCGCCAAAAATACCACCTACTCGGTCGATGTTAGCCTTGCACCTCTTTTTTGTCTAACAATTAAATTTATAGAAATATGGCACTTTGTGATATATTAATCGATGCGAACATTCAAGCATCATGCGACAACCCGATGTTCGGTGGTTATGAGCAAATCGGATGGATTATCAACAAGAGCGATGTGGCAAACACTACCATTGAGGAAGGTGTTGTGTCGGCAATCTCGTTGAAGGAAGGCGCAAAAGCATACCAAATACAATCGACAGGACAGCAACCAACTCCGACAACTCAAACATTTGTAAAAGGCAACTTTGCAAACAAATGGAATAATGTCGTAACAATGACACTCCTCGACAATGGTGTTGATGCTTATAACAATGTCATTCGACCAATGGCATCGGGAGCGAAATTCGTGGTAATTCTCGAACACTCACGCAGAAATGCCGATGGCACACCTCTCTTTGAGGTATTCGGTCTTTCTAAAGGTTTGACCTTACAAGATGGCGCAAGCCGTGAAGAATACAACGAGGATTTGGGTGGCGGTTGGAACTTGCCACTTGAGGAGAATGGCGCACCAACTCCTTCGTATTTCATTACTGACAAATCAATCGTTGAAGGTCTTGAAACTCCTGCGGTATGATGAGCAGAATTGACACCCTTATGCAGTTAATGGAGCGAGCACGCACTCGCTCATTGACCGCAGAGGATAAAGAAACAATAAAGAGCATGTCGGCTGAATACCGCATGCACTTTCGAGAAACCAAGTGCAATGAGTGTTGGAAAGACCAAGTGAGATTGTTAATATTGCACACACGAAAACTAATCAAGAAAGCAGAAACTAAATGATACACCAAAATATAGAATTGACCGAATTTCAATCTCTCTGCAAAATCGGCAATATTTCCCGAAACATAGACAAAGACCTACTCTCTCGGGCGTTGGTAAATTGCGAAATCTCAATCCTTCAACGATGGATGGGCTTGAGGGCGGTTGCCGAATTCGATGATTATCCCGAAACCATCAAACAACTCGTTTATCGTGCTCTCGCATTGTTGGCATCGGGTTGGGTGATGAAAAACAATGTGTACAATAGCCGTGGCGGAGCAGTCGAAAAAAAAGATGCAGAAATGTCACGCAATCTCAACTCGGCAGAACTCAACACACAGGTGTCGCAGTTACGACTTGAGGCTCGTGAGCTGATGTCACAAGCCGAGCAAATGGCAGTTGCAGAAGGTCGCACATCGTATGAATGGCGCAGAGAAGTAAATGTTTTGAATCTATGGTCGCAATCCTTTTAATCGTATGCAAGAAAAGAACATTATAAACGGCATGCTCGCAGTTTTCTTGAGCGAGTTTTTCGCATTACTTACACCACTGAAATGGCTTGCGTTTTGTGGAATTATCCTCATCATCGCAGACCTTCGATTCGGTGTAATGGCGAGCAAAAAGAGGGGCGAGGTAATTCGCACAAGTCGAGCGGTGAGAAGGAGCATCAATAAACTTATCGATTATACCTGTTGGGTCTTACTTGCATGCGCACTGGAGCATACATTCGCAGTCCCATTTCACATACCACTATTGCCGACATTGGTGATGTTGGTGGTGTATGGGGTTGAGTTAAACTCAATATTTTCAAACTATTTCAAGTACAAAGATATTAACATACAAGTCAACATTTGGGGATTTATAAAAAAGAAGGTCGAAGGTTTGTTTGAAATAAAGGAGGTGAAGGATGATAAATGATAGACTTATCGCAGTAATAGCAGGGCACAGAGGTCAAGATACAGGAGCAGTTGGCATAATCGATGAGGCAGTCGAAAATGTCGAGATGCGCAATTTGATTTGTGAAGAATTGAATGCAAAAGGCACACCATTTGTTACTGATAGCATAAAGGACACCCTCAACGAGATAGTCACAACATTGCGTGCTATGCTCAAGAAGTACGACATCGCTCTTGACATTCATTTTAATTCTTGTGGTGACCCTTCAGTAGGTGGCACGGAGGCAATCGTGCCGAATCGTTACACCGGCGATGAATGGCAAATCGCAGATGAGTTGGTAACCACAACTTGCATAATTCTCGGAACAAAAAACCGAGGAATCAAAACGGAAATGCAGACACCTCATGAGAGATTGGCAATGTTATCAAACTATGATGCTTGCAACATCTTACTCGAGATATGCTTTGTCAACAACAAACAAGACATCGCATCTTATCGCAAACACAAAGGCGAACTCGCCAAGGCATATGCCGAAATCCTCCATAAATGGTCAAGAAAATGAAAGCAACACTCAACGACACTCCCGATTGGTTCAAAATGCTAATTGTAACTATTGCAACTGCGATGATGATATTCGTGGTGCTAACTCTTACAAGTTGCAAGACCCAACAACCGACAATAGTGGAGAAGGTTGTTACAAATACTGAATATATTGACCGCCACCATTACGATAGCATCTACATAGATAACTATGTGTATGTCGACAAAGGTAGTGACACCATTACGATAACCAAGACTAATATCGAATACCGATACAAAGTATTAACCGATAGCATCGAGGTGTTGAAAGTAGACTCAATTCCTTATGAGGTGCAGGTCATCAATTATGTCGAGCGAATGAACAACCACCAAAAGACTATGTATTGGCTTGGATGGATTGCAGTGTTAATTATGGTATTGCGATTGTTTTGGAAAGTCTACAATAAAATTAAACCATAAAAACTGATAATTTCTGCTAATTTGGCAAAAATTATCAGAAATAAGCAAATTTCAACAACCTTATTTGGTATGAAAATAACGAAACACACACCACTGAACGAGGTGATTTATTTTATGACCGCAGAACGATGGTCGGAAATACTCGACCAAGTCAGTGACCAAGATATAGCATTGCAAGGGTGGCAGTCAATCAAGTCGCACACACTTGGCGAGTTCATCAAACTCTCGAATGCCCTCGAAAAAAAAGACCTCAATTTCATTATTGACAAATATTTCACTCTAGCACGAAAATGGTATCAAAGACCAAAAATGCCGACATTGTGGGAGGTGGCGGTTCGATTGAAATGGTTATTCAAGGAGTTTGAAGATGTCAACAAGTTTTTTGAAGGCTTGCAGATAAAGCAAGATGCCGATGAAAAGCAAGCAGGCAATGGCATCAACTTTCTCAATCCTTATGTGTCTATGCTCATATTTGCGCAACAAAAATTTTTCCTCCACTCCCTCGAAGATGCCGAAAAGGTCAAATTGAGTGAGTACATGGCAATGAAGAAGAACGAGACCGATGGCATCAAGTATCAACGCAACTTGCAAAAAATCTATCAACAAAAACACCAAACAAAACAACCGAAAAAATGATAAATTTCATCAAAAAAGCAGTCGAGAGTGTCGAAGGCATCAAGTCATTCCTTTTCAACACGGACTATCGCAACAACTTTGACTTGCAAAATGTTGAGTTCCCTTGTTGCGTGTTAACTCCGATAATGAGTAAGAAATATGATTTGAAAAACATCATAAGAGAAAGCGCAGAATTGCAGTTGTCGGTTGTCGACCTTGCGCCTTACGAATATACAGGCGATGAGTTGTATGACATCAACAAACGATGCTCCGACCTCGCTCTGCAAGTGATTGCGAATTTGCAAGTGAAATCGAAACTTGACAAAGAGTTGACATTTGAGTTTATTCTGCCGAGCGGTGATGAACTTATTAGTGGTGTGATGTGCAATTTGCAATGCACAATGAAACAAGGCTCTTGTATCGGTGCGCCTTCGTATGTTGAGGTAATTGTGCAACCTATCAAGCGAGAGGGCATCACAAGCAATGGCAAACACATCATCTCTCCAAGTAGTGGATTTAATGCGATGCGTGAGGTTGAGGTGGATGTGCAGATTGGCGAATTGACAACCGAAGAAAAAGTTGTTGACATCACAAGCAATGGTGAGGTGGAGATTTTGCCGACATCTGCCGATGCAATGACAAAGGTAACTGCGAATGTGCAAGTACCACCGCCACCACTTGAAGAAAAACAAATCACCATCACCGAGAATGGAGTGACTGAAATCGTGCCGACAAGCGAGTATGGTTTGAGCAGAGTGGAGGTTACAACTGATGTCCCTATCCCTGTTATTGAGGGGTTAAAAGAAGTAAAAATCACAACTACAAATCAAGTAAGTGTACACCCAAGCGAGGGGTTTGATGCCATAAAACAAGTAGACATAGATGTTGACATTCGACCAATAGAAGAAAATGATGTTAATTTCTATGACTATGATGGCACAATATTATATTCATATTCGTGGGCAGAGTTTCAAGCATTGAAAGAAATGCCACTGCTACCTTCACACGAAGGCTTAATTTGCGAAGGTTGGAATTGGACTTTAGAAGATGCCAAACAAATGAATGGTTGGTGTGAGATAGGGGCATTGTATATCACCGACAATGGTGCAACAAGATTATACATTGAAATTGTTTCGGATTACGATAGGGAAATGTCCATTTATTGGGGTAATAGCGGTATTATATATTGGGGAGACGGAGCATATACCTTAGCATCTTCAAGAGATACATATTTCCATACATACGAAAAAAAAGGAAAATATTGCATTGAAATAATGGAAGGAAATTTCAATCCAAATGTAAGTGATATTAGTATTGCCGGTAACGTCTCAACCCCATATCAGAAAAACTTGTCAAAAATTTCAAAAGTTGAATGTGGTGCAAATCTAAAAACAAATGCACACTATGCTTTTTATTATTCTCAAATAAAAACAATCACAATTCCTAAAACAATGTCTTTAGGAAATTCAATATTAATGGGATGTCAAACATTGAGACATATCAATCTGAATGAAACGGTAATGTCAAATTATGTGTTAAGATATACAAAATGTAAAGCTGTATTCCCATCATACATAAGATGCTCTTTTCAAGCATACAATCAAGCATTTATAAAAAAAATTCAATCAAAAAAAATGGATACCAGCGATAGGGCATTTGAAGGGTCGTCAGTTGTTGAGATACATACATTTAATAATATTGGAACTGCTATGTTTATAAATTGCCTTTGTTTGCAATCTGTTTTTTTTGGAGGCGGTGCAATATACGCGAACGCACTGAATGGGTGTAAATCATTAAAAATATTTGATTGCACCAAATGCACGACAGTTCCTATATTGAACAATGTTAATGCCTTTGACAATACCAACGACACATTTGAGATATTAGTACCAAGCGCATTATACGATGAATGGATTGCAACTGCTAATTGGGCAGAATATGCCGAACAAATAAAGGGGGTTTAATATGTTGATAAGAGAATTTCATAGAACAAGAAAAGATGGTGTCAATATTTTTGTGTATTATTCCGATGAAAATAAATACATTCAAATCAAAGGCAATGACACTTTATTTGAAAGTGTGTATGACATTGAAAATACCAAGAATGAATATTTTGAAACTGACATCGAAATCGTAGAAGAAATTATTGAACAAGATGCAACTCGATGAACTCAAAACACTCCTCGACAAAATGGTCGCAGAGATGCGAGAAAACCTTGCAAGCACCAAAACCAACGCAAGTGGTCGCACCTCTGCCTCTTTGCGAGTTGTAATGACCAACACAGGAGGCGAGATTTGGGGCAGAAGGTATTTTCGTGGAGTCGAGCAAGGCCGAGCAGGTGGTCGTGTACCGCACAATTTCACCTCTATCATTCGCCAATGGATACTCGACAAAGGTTTGACCTACCAAGCGATACCATACAAGCGAACACCTTCTGCAAATTGGCAACCCAAATACACACCTGAAGAAAGAGGTTTGCGACAAATGGCATCTGCTATCGCTCATACTATCGAGAAAAGTGGCACATCGCTTTATCGAAAAGGTGGTCGAAAAGACATCTTTACCAATGTAATCGAGGAGAACAAACCTGCTATCTTGCAGGTGTCAAAAGAAATAATCACAACCAATTTATACGGCAAATACAATGGCACAAGCAAGTGAGGAATTATTGATTAAAATTGACATCGTTGATTCGGATTCGGCTAATCGCATCAATGAAATTAGCGAAGAACTCAACCACCTCAAAATCGCACAAAAAGACTATGAGCAAGCGGTCAAAGAGGGCAAGCAGTTGACAACCGAGCAGGCGAAAGAATATGTTGCAGTCAAGGCAAGAATTGCCGACCTAAACAAAGAGGTCAATGCTCATGTCAAAGCACTGCAAAAGGAGCAACAAGAGCAGAAAAAAAATGCCGATAGTCTTAATTCTATGCGTGCGCAACTCAAAGACTTGATAAAGGCATACGATAACATGTCGAAGGCAGAGAGGGAAAATGCAGAGGTTGGCGGAAAGCAAGTCGCAATGATTAACGAGTTGACCGACCAAATCAAGGAACTCGAGGAAGGCACGCAGAGGTATCAACGCAATGTCGGCAACTATACTAACTCATTGCGTGAGGCTCTTGTCGGTCAAGTGCCTGCTATCGGCAAGGTGTCAACTGCAATGGACATGTTGAAAACATCAACAGGTTGGATTGGCATTGTCATTCAAGGGGCGGTGATGCTCTTTGGTGCTTTACAAATGGCTTTCAAACGCACCGAAGGCAATGGCGATAAATTGGCGGGCGGTCTTGCGAAGATGAAAGGCTTATTTGTTATGATGCAACAAGCACTTGAGCCACTTGTTAAGGGTCTTGTCGATGGTTTTGTTGTGGCTCTCGACAAGGCATTGCAAGCAGTCGGTTGGTTGGGCGAAAAGTTGCAACAATTCCTTCGATTTATCGGTGCAGATGAATGGGCTAACAAGCTCGAAACATTTGCTAAAAAAACGCAAGAAACCGCAGAGGCATCGCAAGAACTCGCAATAGCAGAGGAGCAACTTGCACGCAAGCAACGAGAGGCTCGAAAAATCCAACTCGAATATCAAAAGCAAGCCGAATTATTGCGCCAACAACGAGATGATGAAACCAAGACCATCGAGGAGCGAATGAAAATCAATGAGCAACTCAATGATGTGCTTAAAAAACAAATGGATG
>JAEIGA010011090.1_pt1 | contig 13680 bp, 10 predicted proteins | sample 9270691 | NCBI WGS metagenome assembly JAEIGA01 (sample SAMN17057246, study PRJNA624740) | gut metagenome | biome: biome; isolation source: fecal sample | host: Bos grunniens | place: China: Xizang | collected 2019
ACCAATGCACACGTTTATGTTGAGAGTGAAACCCGTGGGGCGCTTTTAAATAGCTTTAATGCACTAATAAAGCAGTCTGAGCCTCTTATGATACCTGCCAACAGTCGTGTGAGGGCCGCGTGGAATCTTGATAATTATTATTGCGCTTATCCAGTTTTAACGGTTAAAGGCGGCAAGGGTGCGCGCATTAAGTTTGGGTGGGCCGAATCTACGCGTGATGCATCTACATTCCGCAAGGCAAACCGTGATGCGATCGCTGGAATGTTCTTAAGGACCTTTGGTGATGTGTTCGTTTCTGATGGTCGTGAGCGCGCCGTATTTTCGACGCCATGGTTTAGGTGCGGCAAATGGTGCGAGATTGACATCGAGACGCAGGACGAGCCGATAGTGCTCGAAGATGTCTTATTGATCGAATCGCGTTATCCATTGGAGCTTCAGTGTAAGTTTGAGTGCGAAGATCTCACTCTTGATCCTATCCGGACGATTTGCGCGCGTGCAATGCAGATGTGCTCGCATGAAATGCTTTTTGACTGTCCCTATTACGAACAGCAGATGTATCCAGGGGATACGCGAGTACAATTAAATGTCTTGTCTGCGATGTCGCATGACGATAGGATCATTAAGCGCGCGATTGAGCTTTATAGTCTGGCGGTTCGTGATGATGGCATGTGCCCATTTAACTGGCCGACGCGCGGAGTTCAGGAGGGCGCGAGTTATACCTTGTGCTACTTATGCATGTATGGCGATTATGTCATGTATCATACCGACAAGGCATGGCTTAAAGCGCGCATCCCAAGTATGCGCATGTCGATGGCTGGTATTGAACAGTACGAAAACGAAGAAGGATTGCTGGAAAATCTCCCCGGCTGGAACTTCATGGACTGGGTAGATGGATGGGCGGACGATGGCACCGCGGAAGGATGCCGCTACGGTTCAGGGGTCAATGCGGAGATCAATCTTTTTTGGCTGAAAGCGATGATTTCTGCATCCAAGGTTGAACGGGCATTCGGCAATGATCTTCAAGGCGAATATTGGGATCGCAAGGCCGACAAGCTTCGCGCGAAAATAATAGAGAAATTCTGGTGCGAGAAGCGTGGGATCTTGGCAGATACACCCAAGATGCAAAACTTTTCTGAACATGCGCAGTGTCTCGCTCTTTTGACAGAGACGATTCCCGCAGAAAAGGCGCATAGCGTATTTAAGCATCTCATTGAAGATCAGGATTTGAAGCGCACTACGGTGTATTTTTCCTATTATCTTTTTGAATGCTACTTTAAGTTCGGTCGCGGGGATTTGTTCTTGAAGCGTCTTGATTTGTGGCGTGGGTATCTCGCCAAGGGTCTTGATACTACCCAAGAGGCGCCCGACAAGGGGAAAAACGGCCAGTTTGAATCTCGCAGCGATTGCCATGCGTGGGGTTCTCATCCGATTTGGTTCATGCAGACGGGGTTAGCCGGCATTCGCTCGGCAGCACCTTTTTTCACCAAAGTCCGCATCGCTCCGCACCCCGGCTCCCTAAAGAAAATTGTCGCGTCATATCCTCATCCGTCTGGTGAATGGATTAAGGTCGATTTGAAGTTTGCCGGCGATAAAGTTGCCGGAACTGTGACGACTCCCGTCGAGGGTGAATTTGTTTTTGCCGGAAAAACTGTGCTGCTTAAACGCGGTGTGAATGAATTATGAGGGTAATAATATGAAATCCTTTTTGCTTATACTGATGATTTTAGCTTTCGGATCGGTCAGCTCTGCGCAGACTTACGAACCTAAATGGGAGTCTCTCGACAAGCGTCCTGTTCCGCAGTGGTGGACGGACGCTAAATTTGGAATCTTTATTCATTGGGGTCCTTATGCAGTGCCTGCTTTCGGCAATGTAACGAAGGATGGTAAATTCGCTTGGGACTGTTATTCTGAGTGGTATCATGGATTTTTGCTCGCGAACAAAAAAGCCTACCGCGATCATCACGAGAAGTTTTATCACAATGCGCCTTATGGCAATTTCGCTGCGCAATTCAAGGCGGAGCATTTTGATGCGTCCGAGTGGGCGGAGCTTTTTAAGAAGGCTGGTGCCAAGTATGTCGTACTCACATCAAAGCACCATGATGGATACGCGCTTTGGCCGAGTCCTGAGTCGCCATATTATAATTCAGTTGTTCTCGGATCAGGCCGTGATCTTGCCGGTGAGTTCTGCAAGGCGATGCGTGAGGCAGGTCTTAAGCGCGGATTTTATTATTCGATGTTAGAATATGCCAATCCTCTTTATCCTGGTGTTCGCGATGGTGCTCGTTCTGGCAAGCCCCTTACGCCCGAGGACTGGAATAAACGCGTGAATCTGCCGCAACTCAAAGAACTTGTAGAGAATTATGAGGCGGACATCATTTGGCCTGACGGCGAGTGGGATTATCCGTCTGATCGCCACTGCTCAAAAGAATTTCTCGCTTGGCTTTACAATGACTCTAAGATGAAGGACTCCGTCGTCGTCAACGACCGCTGGGGCAAAGAATGTCGCGGTCGTCACGGTGGACACTATACGACTGAATATCTCTTGGAGGGTGGCGACAAATCGGGCGACGGAGGCGATCATCCGTGGGAAGAATGCCGCGGCATCGGAAATTCTTTCGGCTATAGCCGGTTTGAGACGCCCAAGGACTACATGTCTCGCGAGCGGTGCGTAGAGACGCTCGTTGCATGTGTATCGCGAGGAGGTAATCTCCTTCTGAACGTCGGTCCTACAGCAGATGGACGCATTCCCGTTATAATGCAGGACCGCCTTCTATCGATTGGACGCTGGCTCGAGGTAAACGGCGAGGCGATTTATGCGTCTGAGCGTTGGGCGGCATCTCCGGAAGGTTTTGCGAAGAAGAAAATTTATTTCACGAAGAAGGGTTTATGCGTTTATATGATAGTTTTCGCGAAGGATTCTGACAAAATCGTGATTCCCTCTCTTACGAATGTCTCAGAAGTTTCAATGCTTGGTACATCGAAAAAAATCGATTGGGAGCTTGAGGACGGAGCACTCGAGATTGAGCTTCCGAAATTCCTTTCTGGAGCGTCGCCGGTAGAATTCGCTCCGGTATTTAAAATCGTAATGCGCGAAGATTAAGTTATTTATACCTTCCACGTTATGGCGTCAGAGTTAAGGATTTGCGTTTTCGTGGGGAATTTTGATATAATATACAACTCAATTTGGAGAAAAAGATGAATAACGAACTCTTGAAAAAAGCCCATAAAAAAATAGGTTCGACCGCAGTGTTGGTCAATCTCATTTCTAAACGCGAACGTGAGCTCATCAACGGCGCCAAGCCTTTGGTGAAACCTGATAGTTTGGACGACGATAAGTGTGATATTGCACTCAGAGAAGTTGCTGAAGGTAAACTTATCGCGGAAATCGATTTTGATGCGATCGGCAAGGCTGATGCTCAGAAAGTGAAGTGGAGCTCCAGCCACATGAGCGCTAGCTCTTATATTAGCGACTGATTTTCGTTGAATGGCCGAAAAGCGCTTTAACCCGGTGCTCGCGGAAAACCGCCGTGCACGACATGATTATACCGTACTCGACACTGTTGAGTGCGGTATTCAGTTGGTCGGCACTGAGGTAAAGTCACTAAGGCATGGCGAGGTAACTCTTGCAGGCGCTTACGGAGCGGTGCTGAGAGGCGAACTTTGGCTGGTGGGGATGAATATCCCCAGTTACGCCTTTGGAAATCGTTTCAACCACGATTCAAAGCGCGATCGGAAACTTTTGGTTCATGCGAAAGAGATTCGCGAATTGAGGATGAAAACAGAGGCGAAGGGGCTAACCCTGATCCCGCTGAAGCTTTATTTAAAGCATGGACGAATCAAGGTAGATTTAGGAATCTGCCGTGGCAAGGCGCTTCAAGATAAGCGTGAAAGCCTAAAACAAAAATCGATAAAACGCGATCTTGAGCGTATTTAATTCGATCGCATACGTTGGTCAAATTTGATATAATATAAAGCACAATTTTTAGGAGAAAAACCATGATTCTTTTAATTGGCTCGAATGCCTATTCACCGTTTCGCTTGGATGCGATTAAGGATGCAATCGCTCGCCTTGACAAGAATTTCAAGCGTATTGAAATAGATGCTAAGTGGGTTTACGCCATCGAAGAAGATGGCGCGATAAGCGAAGAAGAGTTAGCTCGCGCATCAACACTCCTTAATGCTGAAGGGCTGTGCGAAGGAGCCGATTTCTATGTTACGCCGCGAAAGGGCACTATCTCTCCATGGAGTTCTAAGGCTACGGATATTTTCAGAAACTGCGGACTTAAAGGGATTAAGCGTGTTGAGCGTGGTATTCGTTATCGCGTCTCTCCGAAACTTAGTGAAAAGTGTTTCGCGGCATTGTACGATAAGATGACTGAAGGCGTTTATACTGATATTTCTGATCTATTCAGCATCGACGAACCGCGTCCCGGCCGCACTTACGATGTTCTGACTAAAGGCATTGAGGCGATTAAAGAAGCGAATGAAGAAATTGGTCTTGCGATTTCAGAAAAGGAGATGGAATATCTCGCTGAGAGCTTCATGAAGGCAGGACGCAATCCTACGGACACCGAGCTTGTGATGTTTGGCCAGGTAAATTCAGAGCATTGCCGCCATAAAATTTTTGGTGCGGAGTTCATTATCAACGGCAAGCGCCAGAAAAATTCACTCTTCGGCATGATTAAAAATACTCATGCCAAGCGTCCCCAAGATACGCTTTCTGCGTATAAGGATAATTCCTCTGTCGTCAAAGGCTTTAAGACTGATGTCTTCGCGATCGATCCTAAGACTAATGGATACGGTTTTAAGTCCGATCAATTAGAGCAGCTCATGAAGGTTGAGACGCATAACCATCCTACTGCGATTTCTCCGTATCCTGGTGCGGCTACTGGGGTTGGCGGCGAGATTCGCGATGAGGCCGCGACTGGCTCAGGTTCACGCACAGTCGCTGGTATTTGCGGTTTTATGGTTTCGAACCTCCGCATCCCCGGTTATCCTCAGCCTTGGGAAAGAGAATATGCTGAATTTCCGACCCGCTTAGCTACGCCGCTTGCGATTATGACTGAAGGTCCGATTGGTGGGGCTGCTTTTGGTAATGAATTTGGACGGCCTCAGCTTTGCGGATTTTTCCGCACGTATGAAGGTGAGGTTTTGGGTGAACTTCGTGGATATCATAAGCCGATTATGCTTGCCGGCGGCATGGGAGTTATCCGTTCGTCGCAAGTAGAAAAGAAAAATGTGAATGTCGGCGCTCTGATCGTTCAGATTGGTGGTCCTGCGATGCGCATTGGTCTTGGCGGAGGCGCGGCTTCATCGATGATGACGGGCACGAACTCCGAAGCGCTTGACTTTAATAGCGTGCAGCGTGGCAATGCAGAAATGCAGCGCCGTTGCCAAGGCGTTATTGACGCGTGTAGCTATCTCGGTAAGGCTAATCCCATTCTTTCGATTCATGACATTGGCGCTGGCGGCTTGTCGAACGGCTGCCCTGAGCTTGTCGAAGCGACTGGCGGCAAGTTCTCTCTCCGTTCGATTCACAACGAGGAAAAGTCGATGAATCCGATGGAGATTTGGTGCTGCGAAGCACAAGAGCGTTATGTTCTTGCGCTTAAACCGGAGGCGAAGGCGTTCTTCACTTCGTTGTGCGAGCGTGAGCGTTGTCCAGTGGCATTTATAGGGGTGGCTACCGGCGATGGGCAGCTTGTCTTGGAGGATGAGCATTTTAAGGATAGACCCATCGACATGGATATCAAAGTTCTCCTCGGCAAGCCCCCGCGCATGGTGAGAAATGTTAAGCGCATTTCAAAGAAGCATCCTGCAGCGAATTTCGAAGGCGTTAAACCGATGGATGCGCTAAACAGAATCCTCCATCTCCCGGCGGTTGCAGATAAGACATTCTTGATTTCGATTACTGACCGCACAGTCACAGGACGCGTCGCACGCGACCAGATGGTCGGCAAATTCCAGCTCCCCGCGGCTGACTGCGCAGTTTCGATGATGGGCTACAAGACTTTCAACGGTCAGGCGATGGCGACTGGTGAGCGTACGCCGATAGCACTTCTTAATGGTCCTGCTTCTGGTCGAATGGCAATCGCTGAGGCCGTCACGAACATCGCTGCTGCCGATGTGGGCGACGTCTCGCAGATTCGTCTTTCAGCGAACTGGATGGCTCCGTGCGGCGATCCCGGCGAGGACGCAAACCTTTACGATACCGTCGAAGAGGTTGGTCTTAAGTTCTGTCCGAAACTCGGAGTTTCGATTCCTGTCGGCAAGGATTCATGTTCTATGCATACGACATGGACTGACTCGAAGGGTGATTGTAAGAAGCAGGTTGCGCCGCTTTCACTCGTGATTTCATCTTTCGCTCCGGTAAACGATGTCCGTCTGACGCTTACGCCTGATTTCAAGAGCGATTCTGACGGCGAGAAGAGTTATTTGGTTTATGTCGATCTTGGCGATGGTACGCTCCCATTAGGGGCAACGGCGCTTGCTCAGGTTTACGGTCAGCTTGGCAACTCTCACGCTGATGCGGATGCCGCGACTCTCCGTCGCTTTTTCAATGCGATGCAGAAGATCGTCAGAGAAAAGAAGGCCTTAGCTTATCACGACCGCTCCGATGGTGGTATCGCTGTGACGCTTGCAGAAATGGCGATTACTGGTGGCCGCGGAATTGACGCGCATCTCCCCGATGGCGATGCTCTTGAAGTTCTTTACAGCGAACAGCCCGGTGCGGTTTTGCAGGTTTCAGAAAATAATCTCGCCGATGTTCTTGATTTCTTCAAGAAGGCGAAAGTTTCGGCGGTAGTCTGCGGAACAGTTACCGATGATCGCGCGTTCAATGTTTATGTCGGTAGCCGCAAGGTCCTCGCCACCGATATTACGTATCTCCGCCGCGCATGGAGTGAAACCACGTACCGCATGCAGGCACTTCGCGATAATCCCGTTACCGCGAAAGAAGAATACGACAATGGCTTAGATGAAGCAGATCCTGGAATGCAGTTTGTCCTCACTTACGATCCTGAGCAGAAGCACAAGATTCTTAAGGGTGAGAAGCCGAAGATGTGCATTCTTCGCGAGCAGGGCGTCAACGGTCACATCGAAATGGCTGCTGCATTTGCGCTCGCGGGATTTGACTGCCAAGACGTTCACATGTCCGATCTTATTTCGGGCAAGGTCGACTTGAAGGATTTCAAGGGCTTAGTCGCGTGCGGAGGCTTTTCTTACGGAGATGTCCTCGGCGCAGGTGCTGGCTGGGCGCGCTCAATTCTGTTCAACAAGCGCCTAAAAGCTATGTTCAAGAAGTTCTTCCACCGCAAGGATACTTTCTCGTTGGGCATTTGCAATGGCTGCCAGATGCTTTCGCAGCTTAAGGACATAATTCCTGGCGCAGAGAAGTGGCCGCGTTTCGTTAAGAATGTTTCCGAGCAGTTTGAAGCACGCTATGCTACGATTGAGATCGAAGAATCTCCTTCGATTTTCTTCAAGGGCATGGCTCACTCTCGTCTTCCGATTGCAGTTGCTCACGGTGAAGGACGTGTTTACACTGACGGATGGACTCCTGGGATTTGTGCCGCTCATTTCGTGGACGGACGCGGAGAGGCGACAGAGCGCTATCCGTATAACCCCAATGGTTCATACGGTGGTCAGACGTCGTTCACTACGAAAGATGGTCGTGCTACAATTATGATGCCGCACCCTGAGCGCGGATTTAGGGCGGCGCAGCTTAGCTATAATCCCGGCGTATTCAAGGTGAATGGCCCTTGGATGAGGATGTTCGAAAACGCCTACGATTTCGTGATGAAAAATTCAAAATAAAATCATATAAAAGAAAGGAATTGAAAATGTTTAAATGGATTTGCCCTGTCTGCGGATATACGCATGTTGGCGATGCTGCTCCTGAAAAATGCCCACAGTGTGGAGTTCCGGGCGCTAAATTCGCTAAGCAGGAAACCACTGACAAAATGAACTTTGTCTGTGAGCATCACGTTGGTGATGGCAAGGTTGACGATGCTGAGGTTACAGAGGGCCTTAAGGCTCACTTCGCGGGTGAATGCACCGAAGTCGGTATGTATCTTGCGATGAGCCGCGTGGCTGATCGCGAAGGTTATCCGGAAGTCGCTGAAGCATATAAGCGCATAGCGTTTGAAGAAGCGGAGCATGCTGCTAAGTTTGCTGAACTTCTCGGCGAGGTTGTTACTTCTTCAACAAAGAAGAATCTCGAAATGCGCGTTGAAGCCGAGTGTGGCGCGACTGCCGCTAAGCTTGATATCGCTACCCGTGCCAAGCAGCTCGGATATGACGCTATTCACGACACCGTTCATGAAATGGCGAAGGACGAAGCCCGTCACGGCCGCGCTTTCGAGGGACTTTTAAATCGCTATTTCAAGTGAGTTTCGGTCCGCTTGAGAGCGCTCTTAAGCGCGCGCTCGAAGCGCCTAAGAACATCCCGGTAAGTAGCCTTGCCGGGATGCTTTGTTGTGACGATGCAGGATTCTGGGAAGAAGTCCGCAGTGCGAGCTACAGTCTTAAGCTCAAACACATAGGACCTGCTGTAAGCTTTAGGGGGTTGGTGGAGTGCTCGAATGTTTGCGCGAAGGATTGTTATTATTGTGGTATTAGAAAATCCAATAAAAATGTCTGTAGATATTCCCTCCCAGAGAGTGAAATTATCGAAAGCGCTTTGTTGGCGAAAGAATTGGGATATGGTAGTGTTGCGCTCCAAAGTGGCGAAATTGAAAGCGAGGCCAATACGGCAAAATTCGAAGTAGTGCTTAAGGCGCTTTCGCAGTATTTGGGAGTGACGCTATCTTTGGGAGAACAAACAGAGAAGGTGTTTCAGCGTTGGCGCGATGCTGGAGCAAAGCGATACTTATTAAGAATTGAAACATCCGACCGTGAACTTTATAGTCGCATTCATCCCAATTCATGTGATTTTTTGAGGAGACAAAACTGCCTCCGTATTTTGCGCGATTTGGATTATCAGGTGGGTACCGGCGTGATGATAGGATTGCCAGGCCAGACCTTCGATATGCTTGCACGGGATATCGCCTTTTTCGGTGAGACAGATGTGGATATGATAGGGATGGGCCCATACATTCCGCATCCTGATACTCCTCTTAAGGGGGCGTGGGACAGCGAAAAGGCTTATAAGCTCGGGCTTAAGATGATTGCGCTTACGAGGCTCTATCTTCATGATGTTAATATAGCTGCCACTACTGCGCTTCAAGCCTTGTCCCCGAGGGGACGCGAAGAGGGACTGTTGTATGGCGCAAATGTGATGATGCCGAACATTACACCATTGAAATATCGCGAAAATTACAAGCTTTACGCCGATAAGCCTCAGACGGACGAAAATTCAGCCGAGTCGCGAGAAGCGCTATCAGAGGCGATCATATCCATCGGAGAGCGCATAAATTACCATTCTGAAGGTAATAGCCCTCATTACCTTGCCCGTCATAGTTGACTTAATCGATCAAATCCATCTATGCCGTCATATTTCCAGATAATTAAACTTGTTTTGCCGCTGGCACTTGGAATGGTGAATAACGCAGTGATGCAATTCATCGACCGGGCATTTCTCGCGCGCGAGTCAATGACGAGTTTAGAGTCGGTGATGCCTTCTTCAATGCTGTCACTAATCGTTCTTTGTTTCTTTCAGGGCGTAGTTGCTTATTCTGGAACGTATGTCGCTAATTTCCATGGCGCAGGGGATGTTCCCATGGAGCGATTGTCGCGGCGAGTGGGAATTCTTATTGCGGTGGTGTCTGGGATTTTGACGCTTGCATTTTTACCGATGGGGGAGATAGTTTTGAGGGCGTTTTCTCTTGGCGGAGAAGTTGCTGATAAGGGAATCGCTTATTTTGAGATTTGTATTTTAGGGGGGATTTTTCTCTATCTTCAGATGGCTGAACAAACTTTTTTTACCGGCCTTGGCAAAACCCGTGTAGTGTTTGTCGTCTGTCTTATCGGCAATCTCGCAAATATCTTTTTGGATTGGGTCTTTATTTTCGGTAAGCTGGGCTTTCCAAAATTCGGTATTGAGGGCGCGGCATTGGCGACGGTCTCCTCTCTCGCCATTCAGTGGGTGATACTGCTGTCTTTATCTTGCCGCCACTTTCGGTCGTCTCCAGAGGAGAAGAAACTGCGCCTCAGGGACACTTGGTCGCTATTAAAGGGTATGTTGCGTTTTGGAATACCGGCAGGTGGATATAACATTCTAAATCTTTCTTCTTTTACGATTTTCGTGTTTTTTGCTGGCCGCGTGGGGCATTTGGAAGCAGCTGTGTCGAATGCGTGTTTTGCAGTGAATTATTTGTTGTTCGCCCCGATTGAAGGTTTTGCTCTCGGTGCGCAGACTCTCGTGGCGCAATTAAAGGGATCTCGTCGCATCAAAGCCGCCCGTCGGGCAGGTCTTATGACGGTTGTTTTGTCGATAGCTTTTACTACGATAATGCTTGCGTTTACTCTCATATTTTATCGTCCGATTTTGGAGTGTTTTGCTCCCGCAGAAATAGCGCAGAAAAACGCTTTCATAACTTTAGGACGCACGTTATTGTGGCTGATGGCAGCCTGGCAGATTTTCGAGGTGCTCGATACGGTGTTATGCGGAGCCCTTAAGGGGGCAGGGGATACGAAGTTTGTTTTGTGGTGGATGCTGTTTGTTTCCTTTATAGTTTGGATACCGACTGTGGCGGTGGTTTCGATCGTTAAAAACGAAATGCCCCTTTTATGGGCGACGATGATTATATCGGTGGCGTTATTGGCGGCCGGATCGTTAACGCGATGGCTCGCTTCTTCGTGGGTAAGAATCAGAATTGCATAAATCTGTTTTAAGGAGACCCTAATGTCATCAACGTACACAGGAAGACTTGCGCCAAGCCCCACGGGCGCATTGCATTTGGGTAATGTCCGCACATTTATGGTCGCATATCTCAGAGCTCGGTCTTTGGGTGGGCGATTGATTATGCGAATGGAAGATTTGGACCATCCTCGCGACAAGAAGGGGTCTGAGAAGGATATAATTGAAACATTGCGATGGCTTGGATTTGAATGGGATGAAGAATATACCCAGTCCGAGCGAAAACATCTCTATGAAGAAGCTTTGTTGAAATTGGATGCTTATCCTTGTGTATGTTCTCGGAAGGATGTCGAAAATGCGCAGTCAGCGCCACATGAAGGAGAACAGCTTTTTTATTCTGGCACATGTTGTGACCGGTTTTCTTCATGGGAGGATGCGCTTTCGTATACAAAGCGTGAAGGGAGAGTTCCTTGCTGGCGTTTCCGCGTTCCTGAAAATACACTTGTGGAGTTCGAGGATGTATTTAGCGGTCATTACTCCCAAAATATTTCTGACGTATTAGGAGATTTTCCGATAGCCCGCGATCGCGGCGGTGCAGGATATACTCTGGCGGTTGTGGTAGATGATGCCGCGATGGGGGTTACTGAAGTGGTAAGAGGCGATGATTTATTAGCCGCAACGCCTTCTCAGATTCTCCTTCAGCGGAAGTTAGGGTATTCTACGCCGCAGTATTGCCATGTTCCGCTCGTGGTGGGACCTGATGGCAGGCGCTTAGCCAAGCGGCATGGCGATACGAGAATCAGTGCTTATCGCGCTTTGGGGAAAGCGCCAGAAGAGATTATCGGATTTTTAGCGCATACCCTTGGGCTGATTCCCGAGGTGGCGAGGTGTAAATTATCGTCGTTGATCGAAAATTTCGATTTAAATTCTGTTCCTCATCAGAAATTGGTGATAGAAAGGGATTTTGCAAAATGAATCTGATAATGAATCAGTCGAAAAATCTAGTCGAGATGTTGACTGCCTCTGGTATGACTTGTGCTACGGCAGAAAGCTGCACCGGTGGTGGTGTCGGCAGTGCGATAACCGCCGTTCCGGGGTCGAGCGCAGTTTTCGCGGGCGGCGTTATTTCGTATTCCAATGACGTAAAGTCTTCGGTGTTAGGGGTAAGTCCTTTAACATTGAAAGACTTTGGCGCTGTAAGTTCTGAGACAGCCTCCGAGATGGCTATAGGAGTACGAAAACTTTTAAATGTTGATATCGCTGTTTCTCTGACCGGTATTGCAGGACCAGATGGCGGCAGTGTTGAAAAGCCTGTCGGGTTAGTATGGTTTGGGCTTGCTGATAGAAATGGAGTGCGAACGGAAAAAGCCATTTTTTCTGGTGACCGCGAGAATGTCCGCTCATGTGCAGTCCTTCATGCCATCGGGATGTTGGCTGTAGCGGCAATGGGCTAGTGTTCGCCCTCATGGAAAGTTCCATCGGAGTGGAAGTGACCGACATTTTCCTTGCCGTGAGATTTCTGCTGGAGAGCATTTTTTAGTACGTAAGCTCCTTCCTTGACGATGTGCAAATCGTCATTTTCTGGTAGCCCGTTGACCTCGGTCCAACCGCCGCGTGAAATGCCAGGTTGCACTTTTACAGCGAAGAACTTGCTTTCAGAATGTTCGTCTTTTATAAATACTGCGGGCTCTGCACCTATCATGACGATGCAATCATCGGGTAGCGCCGTTACCGGAGAATCGCCTTCGTTAAGTACGCATTCGGCCTTGACCCGATCGCCTGCACGTAAAAAGGGGACTTCCTCTGCAAAAATTCCATATATTGGCACAATGCCGTCAGTATTGCCGATGCCAATACTGACTTTCGCCTCTTTGCCTGCGCAGAGGATTTTCAAGCCGTCTGTAAGTTTCGCAGCCTCGGATGCTGGAAGAAGCGAACGGAAGCGGAGAAGTTGCGGGCGCACTAAACTTACTGCCGCATCTCCTGTTTCCATCCATGAAGAGTCGGGCGTATTCACGTTTTCGATCATTGCATCTGCAACTGCACGGACAGTTATCATGCCTTTCGATTCTTCGGCTTTCCCGATGAGCGCAGCTTTTTCGGCGATTTTTAGCTTCAGCGCCGATTCAATTTCAGCGTTGGCGGTATTGAGTTTACGGTAAACTTCAAGACGTTTTTCTAAGACTTCGATTTCATTCGATAGTGATTTAATCGACGGTGATTCGATCGTAAAAAGAACGTCGCCTTTTTTTACGCGCGCAAATTCTTTTACTTTTAGTGAAATTATGCCTGGCACAGGAGAGGGCGCGACAAGCCGTGCATCACTAGAGAGTTCCATTCTTCCCATTAAGACCATTGTGGAAGCCATCATGCGTTTTGTCGGATGAGCGTATTTTATGCCTATCGAAGTAAGTGCCGATGGACTAAGTTCGATTGATTCATTATCATGTGAGTGGTGACTATCGGCGCATTCGGTCTTTTTATGATGGTGTTCTATATCATGATCGTGGTGATCTTCGCATTCTTTTTGAGCATTTGTCGCGATAGCGGACAAGAATGCCAATATCGTGAAAATTGATTTAAGATTATTCATTATACTTTACCTCCGCATTGTTTTTATTGAGTTCTTCTGACGCAAGGCAAATGCCGGTTTTCCATTCGACCTCCGCCAGTTCCGCTTCAAGGATTTCTTCTCGTGCGGAAAGATACGCAAGAATATCGAGTTCACCAGCCTTCAAAAGTTGATTTACCTCAGTCACACTTCGACTGCGGTGATCAGGCTGATGGTCGATGAGATTTTTAAGCTTTCTTCTTGCGGCATGGACATCCAGCGTAATTTCCCGCCAGAGTGATATTGCATCCCAATTGAGCTCATCGCGTTC
>JAEIGA010011091.1_pt1 | contig 13679 bp, 14 predicted proteins | sample 9270691 | NCBI WGS metagenome assembly JAEIGA01 (sample SAMN17057246, study PRJNA624740) | gut metagenome | biome: biome; isolation source: fecal sample | host: Bos grunniens | place: China: Xizang | collected 2019
ACACCGGGATCCCCAGAGATTCCAGCTGTTCCACCACTTCCGGAGTGTGATAGATCATGGTGTTCTCCACCGCGACACCGCATTGATGGCTGCGAAGCTGTTCGTAATCCGGGGCAGAATACTTTCCTCCGTACAGGATTTTGCCCTCCGCCATGGCGTCACGGACTTCCGGCAGGTACCACTGTGTCTCCGGCAGTCCAGAAAAATCCACGCATTCCATGGCATCCAGTTTCAGAAAAACATCCATGGCAGCAGAAGACACCACATCGATGTTCTGCAAGGGTTTCGCGAGAACGGTCCAGTCCTCCGGGACCGAATCCGGAACGGCACCGTTTTCCGGTATCACAAGGTACGTACGTCCGTCAGAGACGCGGACTACATCATACCCGCCTTCATACCGGTCCACGGAAAACTCCTCCGCCCACTGAAGGGAAAGTTCTCCGATCTTTTTCATTTCCGCGAGTGTTCCGCTGTCCTTCCCCGCGCCTGTACCGCAGCCGGCAAGCAGGAGAAACAGCGCCAGAACCGCCGGGAGCCAGTATTTTATTGTTTTCTTCTTATCCACCATACCAGCAATGCGCCCAGAATGACGACGGCACCGAGGACTATCCAGATCGTACGGTGGCCGGAGCCTTCACCGGGCAATTCAAAATCAAGCGTGTATTCCACCTCATGAGGAGTGCTCATGGCGGTGGTATCTCCGATGACTTTCATCGGTTCCGAAAGACTCGTCACAGGGATCACAAAAACGGAGTTGTCCTCCGGAGAAGCCTTCTCCTCCGGCAGGATCTTGATACCGTCAACGAGCATATAATCATAATGGGAGCTGGACCACTGGATGCGGGCAAACGTCTTTCCGTCCTTCACAATCAGCGTCGCTGGAGAAGCCACAGTTGCTTTCCCGGAGCCTCCCTCCAGCGTGACGGGTGCTTCGTACTCCCCGTCTTCCAGATCCGTTTCCGCTGCCAGATCCGCCAGCTGAGACTGGCTTTTATGCGCTTCGATCTGTCGGTCCCGGGCATCCTTTTTCAGCTGCTCATAGTCTGCTATGGCAACATGAATGGCCTCCGGAGGCAGGCTGTCCGCCCGGACCAGAAGGCTCCGGTCATACCACATCTCCTTCTTTGCCGAAAAAGCGGCGCAGGAAAAGGGCTGGTCCAGTGCTTCCACAGGAACGGTGAACACGACTCCGTCTCCGCTCTCCGTATACCCGATATACTGGTCTTCCGTACTGGCCGCCGCCTGCTCTGCGGTGCCGGCAAAAAGCTTCCGATAGCTGGTGCTGCCGATGGTGAGCGCCACGGTCATCTCCGAATCCGATACGGCTAGTTCCGCACTCTGGATCCGGAACATGGAGGAACTGCTCTCTACATTAACTTCATAGGTCCCGTTTTCAATATCCTCGGCATATACGGGGATCAGACCGTCAAAGCCTACTTCTTCCACGGTGGTCATATCGGCGCTGGACGCCACTTTATCATAGGATACTCCCAGCACGCTCACCGTGAGCATCATCACGGCAACGAGAATTATCAGAAACCGGAATGTATTTTGTTTCATTGCCAAAAGGGTCTCCCTTCTTCGTAAAATGCCCCGCCTTGCGGCAGGGCATTAAGAGTCATGGTTCGATCAGCTAAGCTGGGCGATGGCGGCGGCAACATGGTCCACAAAGACCTGCTGTACGGCCTCGTTCTGGCCCAATCCTTCCAACACGCATTCCACTTCATAGCCGTTGGATTTGAAAATGTTTTTCCAGGAATCATCCTCGTCACCGGCCATATCATTGTTGGCATGGTCGCCGGCAACGATCATCAGGGGCTGAAGGACCACTCTGGTGTATCCTTTGTCCTGGATCGCAGCGATGATATCGTCCACGCTCGGGGTCGCTTCCACGGTCCCGATGTAGTAGTTGTTAAACCCGTCTGCCTTCAGCTTTTCCTGCATCGCAGCATACACGGCGTTGGACTCTGCCTCCGTTCCGTGTCCCATGAAGACAAGGGCTGTGTTGCCGTCGTCGTTGGCGGAGGATGTGTCGGTAATTGCGGTGATGACAGCTTCGAAATCCTCATCGGAGGTCAGCAGCGGCTCTCCCAGGACGATCTGATCAAACTGATCGGAGTATTCATCCAGCGCATTTTTCAGATCCGTGTATTCGAAACCGTTCATAAGGTGCGTCGGCTGTACGATGAGGTTGCGGATTCCATCTGCCGCCGCGCGGGTCAGCGCCTCATCCACATTGTCGATCTCCAGCCCGTCACGCTCTTTCAGTTTATCGATGATTATCTGACTGGTAAACGCGCGACGCACTTCATACTGAGGGTATGCCGCGGCGATGGCGTTTTCGATGGCGCCGATGGTCAGATCCCGGCTCTCGTTGTAGCTGGTACCAAAGGATACCACCAGGATCGCCGTATCTGCAGCGGCCTCATCTCCGGCGGAAGCAGCTTCGGGGGCCGACGGTTCCGCACCGCAGGCACACAGTGCCGCGATCATGGCTACTGCCATGAGAATTCCAATCCATTTCTTCATTCTCTTCGCCTTCCTATCTTGATAAAATAAAAAACCGCAGTTTCCTGCGGTTGTTTTTGATTTTTCCACGACGCAGCGCACCGTCCAATGGGCGGCGGCTTCTGCATGGAACCGGAAAACCTATCTGTGACCCGCAGATATTGTTTTTCACAAACAGGCAGGTCTCCTGACTTCGATCAACGCCTTCATGCTCTTCCCGGTGTCCCAGTGATCCTTGCATGAAAACTCCCTGACACAGTGACGGCATCGTTCCGGATTCTCACCGGATTCCCTTTTCATCGGTCCCTGCGGATGATTCCTTCCGCAGGATCGACACCTGTTTGCTGATTCTATGATTATTGTATTGTCATTATAATCTACCCGATCTTTCCGGTCAACGGAATTGACTGTTTTTCCATTCCGAATAACTGCTGCCGTCTCCGGACAGTGCCCGTCCGGCAAAATAATTGTCGATTCCTTTGACGATCCCGGCAACCATGATGTTCTGGAACTCTTCCCCGGACAGCCGGAGGTCCTCTTCCGAATTGGTCATGAACCCCAGTTCCAGCAGCGTCGCCGGCATTGCCGCCCAGTTGTTTCCTGTCATGGAATCCGTCTCCCATACTCCCAGATTACGGAGTCCCGTTTCCTGACAGTAGGCCGTCAGGATATTGTCCGACAGCGACCGGCTCTCGGGATACAGATCCGGATGATAGGGATTCGTTCCGGTAATGCAGATGGTCTGGGCTCCGTCCCGGCGCCGGTCCGTATTACCGTCAGCATGGATCCGGAGGAAGATGTCCGCCCCCAGATCGCCAGCTTTCTGAGCGCGCTCCACATTGCTGATGGCGGTAGTATGATCCTCTCTGGTCAGATAGACCGTATACCCTTCCGCCCACAACGCTTCACGCAGTTTCAGGCAGACGGACAGTGTCAGCTGGTATTCCATCATTCCGCTGGCATCGCCGTGTGTCCCGGTGGTATCCTTCTGCTTCTGCTGTGTGGCTCCCGGTCCGATCGGTTCCGTACCGCCGCTTACGACAGAGGAGTGTCCGGGATCCAGAACGATGACAAGACCGTTCCCGACGGGCGTCGGGGTGGGTTCCGGTGTGGGAGTCAGAACCGGCTCCTCCGTCGGAACCGGAGACTCAAAAGAGGATCCTTCCGCGGAAGGATCCTCCTGATCTGCTCCGCATCCGGTGAGCATCGCAAGCACGATGCATACGGATATGAAGATGGAGCAAAATGTATAAAAACGCATAATCGATTCCTGTATTACAGTTTGGATTTCAAGAAGTCCACGTTTTTCTTTTCCGTAGTACTGAAGACACTGTCGGAAAAACGATCGGCAGCCACGGTGGGCTTGTACCAGTCATACTGTTTGAACTTGGCCAGCAGAGACGGGTTCGTAAACGTATAACCGTGTCTTGCATAGATCTCATTGATTGCGGTCTGGATATCTGCCTTGCTGAGACCGGAAACGTCCGAATTGGTCAGAAGTTTGTCGCTGCTGTTGGGAAGCACGGTTCCCTTTCCGCTGGAGCTGGTGGAGCCGCCAGAACTTCCGGAACTGCCGGAATTGCTGGAGTTGCCGGAGATGCTGGGACCGTCATCGCTTTCCAGATCTTCCACTTCGTATTCCATCTCAGTGACAGAGGGAATGGCACCGAACTCTTCCACGAAGGATTCTTCATCCATCAGATAGGAAACGGTGATGGTGACGATATCGCCAACGCTGAGGTGGTCGATGGGATCAACGTCGTAATACAGTTCGTCCACCATCGGCTCATCGTCGTCTTCTACCAGTTCCACTTCCGCTTCGCCGTCTTTGCCGACGAATGTGACATCGATGAAATCAAAGGGGTCGAAGAAATCCACTTCCTCCAGATCATCCACCGTCTCTTCCACATCCGTATAGGTCATGGTCACTTTAAACCGGTCCTGTGCCAGTGCATCGTCACAGTCCCAGGTATAGATGACAGTATCTCCGTTGCTGAGATCGGAGGAGGAGTCCAACGTGCCGCCGATGCAGTTTTTGATAAGAAGTGCCGCATCGCTCTTGTCCTTGCTGGGCTGTTCCAGAGAATCCCGTTCCTCATCGGAACCGCGGAATTTGATCCGGTCGCCGAAATCGGCTTCAAACTGCTTGGTGTTGAATTTGGCGGTGGCAGTTCCCAGTGTGTCATATCCTTCATAGGAGATGGTCACGTAATCATTAAGATTCACTTCCACACGACGGCTCTGAATATAGGTCCAGATGCCTGCGCCCAGGATCAGCGCACCGATCAGGCCGAACAGAACATAGTTGAGAATGCTCCTCTTTTTCTCTTCCGGATCATCTTCCACATCTTCCATGAACATGGGGGCAACATTCAGTTCCCCGGGATCATCCTCATAGCTGAGGGTTCCCTCTTCAAAAATCTCTGCCGCTTCCTCGGGGATTTCTTCCGCTGCTTCTTCGGGGACCTCTTCTGCCGTTTCTTCCACGGTCTCTTCCCCTTCTCCGGCATAGAAATCCTCCAGGACCTTTTTGATCCTAGTGATATCTTCAGAAGCCTGTGCCTCTGTCTCTTCTACTGGCGCTTCAGATACGGAAGTCTCCTCTTCGCTCACCAGGGATTCCCATTTGAGCTGTTTCGTTCCGCACAGGGGGCAAAATTTCGATCGATTGTCGATCTCAGCGCCGCAATTAATACAATACATGAATTGCAACTCCTTAAACAGTAATCGGATTTCGTCATTCGGTCAGGAGCTTTGTGAAGCCTGTCTTCAGTTCTGCCCAGTTGGATGCACTGTTGACATTGGTGCGGATCATTTCCACACGCTCGGTACATCCGGCGTCTTCCACGGTATTTGCAACGGCTTCATAATCCGTCAGGATCTGATCTGCAGTGTCGGAGATGGACTGCCAGTTCTGACGGAAATTCTGCTGCTCTTCCGAATTCATATTATTATAGCACGTTTTCAGTATCGCTTCTACTGCCGCGTTATTGGAATCCTTCAGAGAGTTGTCGTTGGCCCACGCCATCAGCGCGCTTGCCGCATTGACCGCGGAAAGTGAAGAACCTGCGGTTCCGCCCCAGCCAATGCAGTTGGCCAATGCCACCTGAAGATTTTCCTCGGCATTCTCTCCAAACCCGGAGAGATCCACCGGTGCGCTTTCCGGCTGTTGTGCTGTCTGCTGCGCGGATTCCGTTGCGGACGGTTTCTCCAGATCCGCATTGCTGCCGCAGGAAGAAAGAGCCACGATCAGACAAAGAAATACCAATATTCCGATGAATCGCTGTCCAAACATAACAATAATCCCCGATAATAAGTATTATGTAAATCATAATACAATATTTTTTGAATTTTGAACAGTTTTTTTGCTGTAATTTTTCCGTTTTTTCCAAAAAAATCGGGTTTATTCCTTCGGTTCCCGGCATGCGGCCCGTTTTCCGCGAAAAAAATCAACCGATCCGGATGAAATCATCCGAATCGGCCGATCTATACATTTGTCAGTGAAAAGAATGTCGGTAAATCTTATGCTGCTTTTTCCTTCAGCTCTTTGATTGCGTTCTTCAGGAACTCAACATTGTATTTCTCAATGCGGTTCAGTTCTGCATCGCCATCCCAGTCATCAGCGTCGATGGTGGGTTCATACCAGGAGTAGCCCTCAAATTCTTTCTGAGTCTTCTCGTTGTGGAAGATATATCCGTGGCGGGCATAGATCTCATTCAGAGCGCTTCTCAGTTCATCCATATCCATATCGGCAATATCCGAGTTGTTCAGACGAACATCTGTGCTGTCCGGGAAGATCATGCCGGTAGTATCGGGGAGTTCTTCCAGACCGGAAACGGTGTCCACGATATCGCTGTAGTTCAGCACAACTTTATAGTTGCTCTCTGCAGCTTCGGCATCAACATCCCACTGATATACGACCGTGTCGCCATTGGACAGGCCCTCATCTACCGTCAGGCTGCCATCGATGCAGTCGGCGATAAGGCCATTGATGTCTTCCACCTGCTCACCGTAATCGGCGACAAATGCTTTTTTGTCAAAGTGTGCTTTTGCGGTTCCTTCGGTATCATATCCGTCATAGGAGATGCTCACGAAGTTATCCAGTTCCACGGGAACTTTCTGGTTGGCGCGGGCCATACAAGCGATAAGCACTGCAACTGCCAGAACGGCCATGCACCAGATAAAGTTTGTGATTCTTTTCTTGTCCTGTGCTTTTTTTGCATCCACAGGAGCTTCATTTTTCTGTTTTACCGGATTTTCCATCTTATTACTTTTCTCTTTCTCGGTCTCTTCTTTGACCGCTTGTTTTGCGTTCTCTTCAATTTCGGCAACGTCTTTTTTTACTTTTTCGACCTTGTCTTCCACTGAATCCTTCGCATCACTGATCTTGTCAGCTACCTTTTCCTTCACTTCTTCTGCTTTTTCTGCGACATCCGACAGATTCTCTTTGATTTCTGCCACTTTTTCGCGGAGATCGTCCTTTACTTCTTCGACCGCTTCTTTGATGTCATCAATAGCATCGGCCGCTTCCGCTTTGACTTTCTCAAGGGATTCCTCCCCCTGATTGAGTGCTTTCTCCGCTGCTTTGCGAACAACCGGCATTGGTGTACCGCATTCGGGACAGAACTTGAAGTCGTCACCTACCTGGGCGCCGCATTTTCCACATTGCATAGGCTCTCCAATTCCTTTCACTTTCAATTCTCATAAAACAAAAGCAAATAAGATCTACCGATGGCTTTCGTTTTATTTATTTTAGCTCGATTCCCTATAGTATGGCAACCCTTTTTTCATGAATTATCCATAAAAAAAGGAATTTTTTTCTACCATTTTGCTCCATTCTTTTTTCCTTTGTTTCAATAACTGTAGTCGTTTCCCCGGTCTTTTGATATACTGTTTCCATAAACTGAACCCAAAGGGGGAACCAACATGCGTTATGAAATCAAGGGGGATAATCTTCCTGTTGTCATCATGAACCTGGAATCCGGGGAGTCTATTATTACGCAGGGCGGCGGAATGGCCTGGATGTCGCCCAACATGCACATGGAGACCACCTCCAGAGGCGGCATCGGCAAGCTTCTCGGCCGGGCACTCTCCGGTGATACTCTCTTCCAGAATGTCTATACTGCCGAAAACGGAAACGGCGTCATTGCCGTGGCATCCAGTTTCCCGGGGGAGATCCGTAAATTCGAGATCACACCGGAAAAACCGATTATCATGCAGAAATCCGCATTTCTCTGCTCGGAGAAAGGTGTCGAACTTTCTGTTTTTTTCAAAAAGAGTTTTGGCTCCGGCCTGTTCGGCGGAGAGGGCTTCATCATGCAGATGATCTCCGGTTCCGGCACCTGCTTTGCCGAATTCGACGGTTCCGTCGTGGAATACGAACTGAAGGAAGGACAGCAGATCGTAGTGGATACGGGCAACCTAGCCGCCATGAGCGCGACCTGCTCCATGGATATCCAGACCGTTCCCGGCGTCAAGAACGCGCTCTTGGGAGGTGAAGGCCTGTTCAACACCGTTGTCACAGGACCCGGCCGCGTATGGCTTCAGACCATGCCCATCTCCAGTGTGGCAGCCGTGCTGCGAAATTACTTCCCTTCGACATCAGGCTGACCTGAAACAACAAAAATCCGGTGATCCGCACGATCACCGGATTATTCTTATGTATCAGGATGGGAGATCTGAATCTGATAGGCTTCCGCATAACCTTCCATGGCCTTATGGGCCTGCGTGTCATTTAAAAACACGTCCACCCTGTCTCCTTCCCATATATCTGCAAGATCGATGGAAGACAGATTTAGGCTGGCGGAATCGGCATCCAGCAGCATGACGCTGTCATGTTCAACTGCGTTTCGGCAGTCCACGGCGCAGGGGTTCTGGAAAAGGCTTTCCTCCCCGTCACCTACTACGTAGATGATCTGATGCTCCAGATCCACGGACTGGACGACGCCGCTGTACTCCGTATACGATTCTCCGCAAGCGGCCAGGACCGCCAGTGCCAGCACTGACAGCATTGCCGCGAAGATCCTTCTTCCCATGGGTCCTCCCGTCTCAATACAGATTTCCAAACATTAAAGTGGTATCCACTTTATAGGATGGGTGACGTATTTGCAAGATTTTTCTCATATGCGGTTTCTTCCCCGGCGCCCCGGTGCCCTTGATTTTTTCTACGGATAAGATAAAATAACTGTATTGTAATGTGACAGGAACTGTCGAATATTAGGAGGATAACATTGATGACTTACGATATTGACATAGCCGGGTTAAAACGCTCCCTTCCGCTGTGTCCTGTCACCGATGATCTGTATATCGGTGCATTCGTGCTCTTTGGCGATGTGGAACTGACTGTCCACTGCGCCGCAGAACTTCTGAAAATCGCTCCGGAATATGATTATATGATCGCTCCGGAGGCAAAATCCATTCCTTTGATCTATGAGATGGCCCGTCAGTCCGGGGCTGAAAAGTATTTTCTGGCCCGGAAAAAGGCAAAGGCATACATGAAAGGTGTCTTTCAGGTGGATGTCCAGTCCATCACCACTCCCGGTATTCAGACCCTGTTTGTGGACACCGCAGATGCGGAACTGATGAAGGGCAAACGGATCCTGGTCCTGGATGATGTCATTTCCACCGGGAAGTCCCTGATCGCCACGGAAGAACTGGTCCGTCAGGCCGGCGGTATCGTTGCCGGACGGATGGCAGTACTGGCCGAGGGTGCTGCGGCAGATCGTGATGATATCATCGTTCTGCAGAAGATCCCCGTGTTCAATCCTGACGGGACGATCAAAGAATAACCATTTGAAAAACAACGGAAATGCCGGCATCGTCCGGCATTTTTCCTGCGCAGAAATCGGAAAGGAGAGAAAACATGGAATCCAGGGAATTCTATATGAATGAAGCGCTTGCCATGGCACGGGATGCGTTCTCCCATGAGGAAGTCCCGGTGGGATGTGTCATCGTCTCTCCGGAAGGTGAGATCCTTGCAAGGGAACGAAATCACTGCCGGGAGCGGCAGGATGCCACGGCCCACGCCGAGCTGCTTGCCATTCAGCAGGCAGAGAAGGTGCTGGGATCACCGCACCTGGAAGGATGCGCCCTTTATGTCACGCTGGAGCCCTGCCCCATGTGTGTGGGAGCCATCGTCCATACCCGCATCTCCCACATCGTGTACGGTCTTTCGGAACCCGTCACCGGATGCTGCGGAAGCGTCATCAATCTCTTCGAAGAGCGCCTTGGTCATCATCCGGCCATATACGGCGGTGTGTGCGCCGGGGAAAGCCAGGATCTGCTCAACCGTTTTTTTAAAGGGCTCCGGGCAGAAACGGACTGAGGTGGGCATCCATGTACTATTATTTTGCTCCAATGGAAGGCATCACCGGTTACCATTTCCGGAATATCCATCACGAACTGTTTCCCGGTACGCATAAGTACTTCACCCCTTTCCGTGTTGCATGTCAGGATATCGGATTCCGAAAGAAGGAGCTGGAGGATCTGCTGCCGGAACACAACGCCGGTGTACCTGTGGTCCCTCAGATCCTCAGCAATGATGCCGAGGCGTTTCTGGTCGCGGTACGCCAGCTGCAGGATCTGGGCTATCAGGAGATCAACCTGAATCTGGGCTGTCCCTCGGGAACCGTGATCTCCAAATTCCGGGGTTCCGGTTTTCTCAGCGTCCCATCCGAGCTGGATGCTTTTCTGGATCGGGTTTTCTCCGAAACTGCGGCTCGGATCTCCATTAAGACGCGTATCGGTCTGGAACTGTCGGATTCCTTCGAAGACCTGATGGCGATATATGAAAAGTATCCTCTGTCCGAACTGATCGTTCATCCCCGCTACGGGCGGGAAGGATACCGCGGTTCACCGCACATGGAATCCTACCGTACGGCCTATGACCGCTGGGAACTTCCTCTTTGCTACAACGGCGATATCACGACGTTGCAGGACCTCGACCGGCTTCTGGAGGCCTATCCGGAGACCGATGCCGTCATGGTGGGCCGGGGCTGTGTAACCAATCCCGCTCTGATTCGCACTTTTGAAAACGGAACTTTTCTGACTTTGCCGGAATTTCAGGTATATGAGAGCCGTCTTATGGAGTGTTACTGCTCCATTCTGTCCGGTGACAGGCATATCCTGTTTCGGATGAAGGAGCTCTGGAACTATTTTATCTGTCTGTTTCCGGACAGCAGAAAACAGATGAAGGTTCTTCGAAAGTCACAGACCTGTTCCGAGTTCCGGGATGCCGTACAGCGTCTTTACAGGGAATGTCCTTTTGATCCGTCATTGGGTTTTAAACCATAAGCAATAAAAAGCTCCACGAGACATCTCGTGGAGCTTTTTTTGTGTTCTCAGTATGATACCAATCAGGCCTGCTCAAAATCGTCTTTGCCTACGCCGCACAGAGGGCAGGCAAAATCTGCGGGCAGATCTTCCCATTTGGTGCCAGCTGCAATGCCGTTATCGGGATCGCCGACTGCTTCGTCATACTCGTAACCACATACCGTGCATACATACTTCATGATTATTATCTCCTTTATTTTTCTTCGGGCGCAATGTACCCGATTTCTACATTGGGATTGACTTCTTTCAGATAGGCCTCTGCCTGATCCAGAAGTTCACCGTCTTCTCCGACGATGATGCTGGCGATCTCTTCCCCCTGATATACGACCACGAGCCGGTAATATTCATATCCGACACCGCCGCAGCACATGGTAGTGGTTCCACCCACCACCCGTGTGAATACCCGGTCCATTTTATCAAAGGGAACGCATACGATCTTCAGTCCGTCCTGGTAATAAAGCGCGCGTTTTCCCACCATTACCTTTCCGAACTTTTTGGACAGGGTGTAGTCTCCTTCAAATACGGAAGCATTCATGATCTTCCCGTTGTAATCTACCACTTTCTTGATCATCGGCATGTCGGATCCCTCCCTGTTTCGACTTATGCATTGAGCAGTGTGATATTCCGTCCGCTGCTCTTCAGGATTCCTTCTTCCCGCATCAGACGCATTTCCCGCATCAGGCTGGTGCGGTCCACGCAGAGATACGAGGACAGCTGCGACAGGGACATCTCCGTTTCGAACTGGATGCTGCCCGTCTTTTCCATCATGTAGTCAAAATAGGCTTCCAGCTTCTGCCGCACGGTCTTCTTGCTGATCATATTGATGCGCAGCGCCATCATCTGTGCTTTCTTGGCGGAAAGATGGAACAGATTATTGGTCAGCTGCGTATGATGTTCGCAGGCATTCTCACACCGACCGGAGATCTCCGAAAAACGGATGAACATGACTTCACAGTCACTGTCCGCCTCCACGACATATCCCAGGCTGCCGTAAGGCAGTGCAAAAACTTCTCCAAAGATATCATCTTTCATGTAGTGCTCCAGCAGGGTATCTTCCCCTTCGCTGTCCACCGAATAAAGATGCGCTTTTCCGGAAAGCATGACACAAAGATACTCCAGTTCCGGAGAATAAACGATGACCGTATCACCTTTTCGGAACTTCCGGATCTCAGCTTTGAAGCAGTGGATCATGGCGTCGATGCTGTCCTGGCTGATGCCTTCGAAAAGCTCAACATTCTCCAGTGTCATTTCTGGCTCCCCCTTTCAGTCGGTATAAACGTACTATAGCACAAACGTGTAGCACTTACCACAACTAATTTCCATAAAAATTGTATACTAAATATATACTAAACAGCGGAAAACATGGTATACTAATTGAGCTGACAATTTGTTGACAATCTGTTGAATCAAGGAGGAAAATATATGCATTGCACAAAAAAGGTACTTGACGACCTGACATGGGTCGGTGCCGATGATCGCAGACTGTTCTGCTTTGAAGGAGTTTACGGCGTCCCCAACGGCGTATCCTACAACTCTTATCTTCTCAACGATGAGAAAACCGTCCTGTTCGATACGGTGGACAAGGCTGTATCTCATACGTTTTTCGACAATGTGAAATATGCACTGAACGGCCGCAAGCTGGACTACCTTGTAGTTCACCACATGGAGCCGGATCATGCTGCAACCATTGAAGACCTGGTCCTTCGTTATCCGGAAGCCACCATCGTATGCAATGAGAAGATCAAGACTCTGCTGGCTCAGTATTTTGACTATGACATGTCCGGGCGTCTCCACATCGTCAAGGAAGGCGATACTCTGAAGACCGGACGTCACGAGCTGGCCTTCGTCATGGCTCCCATGGTCCACTGGCCGGAAGTCATGATGTCCTATGACCTCACGGATAAGATCCTGTTCTCCGCGGATGCTTTCGGCACCTTTGGTGCCCTCAACGGAAAGATCTTCGCGGACGAAGTTGACTTCATGAGCGACTGGCTGGATGAGGCCAGACGTTACTACACCAATATCGTCGGCAAGTACGGCATGCAGGTGGAAGCCGTCCTGAAAAAGGCTGCCGCCCTGGATATCGCATATGTATGCCCCCTCCACGGCTTTGTGTGGAGAAAGCACTTTGCGGACTTCCTGGATAAATATATGCACTGGGCAACCTACACACCGGAAAAGAAAGGCGTCACTCTGGCCTATGCCTCTGTTTACGGACACACCGAGAACATGGCAAACATCCTGGCTGCCAAGCTGTCCGACCGCGGTGTCGATGTTGAGATGTTTGACACTTCCGTCATCGATTCTAGCTATGTGATCAGCTCCGCATTCAAAAACAGCCACATGGTCTTCGCATCCACCACCTACAACGCAGGCATCTTCATCCGCATGGATGAGCTTCTGCATGACATTCAGTCACACAACCTGCAGAAGAGAAAGGTCGCTCTGCTGGAGAACGGCTCCTGGGGGCCCACCAGCGGCAAGCTGATGCGCGAGATCCTTTCCACGATCCCCGGAACTCAGTTCATTCAGGACAATCCCATCAGCATCCTTTCCGCCCCCAAGGCAAACACGCTGGATGAGCTGGATGCTCTGGCCGACGCCATTGCTGCGGATATCGTTCCGCCGAAACCGGTGGCTGCTCCCGTTGCTGAGGCTCCGGCAGCTCCGCTGGAAATCTCCAATGATGCATTCTTCAAATTCACCTATGGTGTGGAAGTCCTCACCACGCAGGTTGACGGTGTGGATTACGGCTGCATCATCAACACTGCCGGTCAGGTCGCTGCCGGTGACATCAAGAAGATCACCATCTCCTGCATCAAGCAGAATCACACCTGTGA
>JAEIGA010011092.1_pt1 | contig 13678 bp, 11 predicted proteins | sample 9270691 | NCBI WGS metagenome assembly JAEIGA01 (sample SAMN17057246, study PRJNA624740) | gut metagenome | biome: biome; isolation source: fecal sample | host: Bos grunniens | place: China: Xizang | collected 2019
GCGGTGCACCATCGTGTCGGGGTAGCGACGGATGGGCGAGGTGAAGTGTGTGTAGTGCTGGAACATCAAGCCGTAGTGGCCGATATTGTGTACGCTGTAGTAGGCCTTTTGCATGGCGCGCAGGGCTACCAGTTCCACCACGCCTTCCTCGCGCTTGCCCTTCACATCCTCGAGCAGGCGATTCAGGCTCTTGGATACTTCGGTTTTCGAACCATCTGTGCGCACTTTGTAACCGAATCGTGCCACGAAGGCGCTGAGTTTTTCCATTTTCTCCACATCGGGCACATCGTGCACACGATAGGGCAGGACTTTCGCCTTCTTGCCGCGAGGCACCTTGCCGATCATTTCTGCCACGCTACGGTTGGCTAGGAGCATGAACTCTTCGACCAACTTATTTGCGTCCTTCGCTACCTTGATGTAGGTGGAGATGGGGTGGCCAGTCTCGTCTATTTCGAAGCGCACCTCGGGGCGGTCGAAACCGATGGCACCTGCCTTGAAGCGCTTCGCACGCAGTGCCTTGGCGATGTGATTCAGCGTGAGGAGTTCGTCGGCATATTCGCCCTCGGGCTTAGCCCCTTTCGGCAATGCTGTGGGGTGTTCGCCAGGCAGAGCGAGGTCGGACTCCGAGGCGTCGCCATTGCGCTCGAAGATGTACTGCACCTCCTCGTAGGTGAAGCGGCGGTCCGAACAGATCACTGTGGGCGCTAAGTGCCAGTGGCGCACGTTGCCCTGCAGGTCTATCTGGAAGATGCACGAGTAGGCCAGTTTCTCCTCGTTGGGACGTAGCGAGCAGATGAAGTTGCACAGGCGTTCGGGCAACATCGGTATGGTGCGGTCCACCAGGTATACGCTAGTGGCGCGCTTTTCGGCTTCGCGGTCGATCACACTGCCTTCGGTCACATAGTGCGACACGTCGGCGATATGCACACCTACCTCCCACAGAGTCTCGCTGAGTGGGCGAATAGATATAGCATCGTCGAAGTCCTTGGCATCGTGTGGGTCGATGGTGAAGGTAGTGACCGCGCGGAAGTCCTCGCGTCGTGCCAACTCCTCGGGTGTGATATCTGCCGAGAGTTTTTCGGCCGCCTCCTCTACATGTGCGGGATATTTATAGGGCAAGCCGAACTCCGCCAATATGGCGTGCATTTCGGCATCGTTGTCCCCTTTTTTGCCCAGTATATCCAGTACTCGTCCGATGGGGCTCTTGCTATTCTCGGGCCATTCTGTGATCTGCACCACGGCTTTGTCGCCCGACTTACCGCCCTTAAGTTTATCTTTAGGAATAAAAATATCTGTCGCCAAAGCGCGGTCTTCGGTGATCAAGAAGCCAAATCCTTTTTCCACCTGCAGTTCGCCCACGAAAGTGTCCTTGGCGCGCTTCAGGATCTCGATGACTTCCGCCTCGCGGGTATGTCCGCCGCGTCGGGCCAGCATGGTCACGCTGACGCGGTCGCCGTCGAGAGCGTGGTGACTATTGCGTTCGCACACCAATATAGGTTGTCCGCCGTCGTCGGGCACGAACGAGTTGCGGCCGTTGCGTTTGCGCACGAAGGTGCCCTCCATCACCTGCGAGCGGTCGGCAGTTTGATACATACCCTGACCGTCGGTGGCCAGATAGTCATCGAGCACCAACTCCTTGAGCACATCGAGGATGAGCATCTTGGCGGGATGATTCGCAGCACGTAGGTAGTGGAAGATGTCCTTGACATTTATCTTTCTGCCCTGTGATTCTTCAAACAGATCGAGCAGCAATCCGCGTATATCCTTTTTGGTGAGACGCGGGGTCTTCATTTTTTTACTTTTTGCCATAGTTTTTTCGTTTTTATCGTTATTTATTTCCCCCTTCCCCAGCACTTTTTGGCACCTCTTCCGATGCACTGCTGAGGACGTCTTTTCGTTCGCCCAGTAGCTGTATCGGCGTGGAATTTGTGCGAGATAGGGGATTTATTTTCACAAAGGAAGTTATTTTTTTTTAATCCTAGCATTTCTCTGCACAAATTATGCACAAGAATCGCTTTTTATTTGTACATTCGCCGCCAAATGAAGAAAATTAGATACATACTCTGCGTACTACTTGCCCTGCTCTGCTTGCCACAAACCCAGGCGCAAGAGGTCGACGCCCTGCCCGAAGTGAAAGAAAGCGAGGTGGCGGCTACGGCTATGGAGGTGCAGGTGGGCCGCATCCTGTATGGGGGCGACAGTATCACGCATGTGGTGATGCCGACGTTCTATAAATATCCCGAACTGACATTCAAAAATGATAAGGAAAGGCAGCGCTACAATCGCTTGGTGCAAAATGTGAAAAAACTGCTACCTCTGGCGAAATTGGCAAAGTTGACCGTCATCGAAACTTATGAATATATAGAAACACTGCCCACCAAGGAGGCTCGCGCAGCACACCTGGATTTGATGGAGAAGGAGTTGACCAAGACTTACACACCGACGCTCAAGAAAATGAGCCGTTCGCAGGGCAAACTGTTCATCAAACTGATCGACCGCGAGTGCAATCAGACGGGCTACGACATAGCGAAGGCTTTCATCGGTTCGTTCAAGGCAAATGCCTATCAAGCGCTGGCGTGGCTCTTCGGTCAAAGTCTGACAAAAAAGTACGACCCCGAGGGCGACGACTACTTCACCGAGCGCGTAGTGCGTATGGTGGAGAGTGGACAATTGTAATAGAAGGAAACAAGAGAAATCAACATTGTACAAGTAGAGGCACAGTCACGTTGTGCCTCTACTTTTTTTCATTCGCCAAATTCTATAAAATGCCCTTGGGGTGAGATTATTTTGTTAAAGTAAGGTCCGCGTCATTCCCCAAACTCTATAAAATATCCTTGGGGAGAGATGCCGCGCACGACGATACGGATCTGCTGATCGGGCGTACCATTATTGTAGAGGATGACTGATGCGCGTCCATTGGCATCGGTCTTGACAGAAGGCATCCAGCACAGCGTGCGACGCACATCCTGGTCCGTCGGCATATCGCGGCGGCGATAGTCGGGGTGATAAAAGTTTGTAGCGGGTGTGTACCCCTTGATGCGGCGTTTCTCTACGCCTTTTTTTGTCGCTATACGATAGGATTCAGGATTCTCGTAGAGCAGGATAAGATAGTCGGGAGTTTGTTCGCCGGGATTGAGATCGCGGAAACGGCCCGCCTTGTGTCCAGGCGCCACAGCTACTGATTGAAACCACTCCACCGGAGCGGTGGTCAAATCATATTTCACCTGGTCGTTATTTACCATAATCTCGGTGGTACGACCACGCCATTTCAGCCCCTTTTGCAGGTTCTCGTCCGCACTTTCCGTCACACCACCAGTGCCTTCGCCCGACGTTGCAGATTCGCCATAATTCATACCTGGTGTGATCTGTGTCATCGCTGCCGCAGCATCACTCTCTGCCGTCCAGCGGGTCTCGGCACGACTGTCGAGCAAGGCGAGAAAATCCAGGATAAACTCGGCGCCGCCACCCATATCCTTGTAGCGTTCGTACTCGCGGTTCAGGTTGATGAAAAAGTCGCCTTGACGCATCCCCGCCTTCTCGCCTCCGCCATAGGAGTAGCGATTGCCTTGCAAGCCGCGGTACTTCTTTTTACCCTTCACTACGGCTTCGCCCAACACGCGGCCAACCTCTTGCGGAATGGTGTCGGTCCATTCAAACAATTCGACGGCCGAGGGCAATATTTCCGTTACCTCTGTCGCAATGGACAAGGGGGGATGGATGCGGAGCGCCGAGGCGTGAAAATCTCTCGGTGCAGGGGCAAACCAGCGGTCCAGCATCAAGCGGTAATGCAAGGGTTTGCCCGCCGCATTGGTAGCGGTGAATTGTGCCATCATATCGCCCGTGTAGTCGACATTACTGACCAGCGCAAATCGCCCTTCTGCATCGCTCTTGGCCTCTGCTTCCAGCGCCATACCCTTGGGCGAATACATCTTCAGGCGTAGCGGCGTATCTGCCAGGGGGTTCATCTTTTCATTGTCGTGTAGCAGGCGGCCGTTCAGGGTCAGACCTTCTTCGATGGGCTGGTGGGGCAGGAAAACGTCGGGATGAGCCACTTCCTCGAAGGTATTGCTCTGCCATCCCTGTACCATGAGCAGGACGTCCAAGGCGGCGCGGCGGTGGGGCAGGGTGGGGGAGAAATAGTCGTGGGGGCGGTGAATATAACCGCGCACTTCGGAGGCGAGCAACAGCGATACACTGGCGCCAATGTCGGTGCCTTGCACCATTTCGCCAGCCTCGCTGCGTACAGAAAGCGAAAAGTCCGTCTGTAGCGGAGTGCCCTGATCATCGGTCACCTCGAATTCGAGTGCGATGGGGGCGTAGGGTTCGTACTGTCGGGCGCTTTGTCGCACCTTGACTTGGGCACGTGGCAAGTCGGCTTCCTGCCAAAATAGGCGCTGTGCCAGACATCGGCCCGAGGCGTCAAAGAGATAGAGTGTATGCACGCCGTGGCGCAGCGCTGTGGCATCGATTTCGCCCTCGGCCATGCCACCGACTGTGCGCAGGGTGTCGGCATAGCACACCCGTCCGCCGTGCATCACCATCACCCCCAGGGTGCGGTCGGCACTGACCTGATCAGGGCGCATCTGCACCTGATAGGCTACGCCTGCGCCCAGGGCTTGCAGGGACAATACGGCATCGGCCATAGCATCGGCTTGGGGCAGTTCGTAGCGTTTACCATCCAGCATAGCATAACCGCCATCGGCTTGAGCCGTCATCAGGAAGGTGCCCATCCCATCGTGCAGGGCGGTGCACGAGGTCAGTTCCTGTCCGTCGTGGGTGTATATCTTGAGCACCGCTTCGGCGCATTGTTTTGCCGTTCCCTCGATTTGAAACGCCACACGTTGGGGCAGTCCCTCGACACGTTCACCGCCTTCGGGATAGAACTGCACACGTGGTGCGGCAGCCGTATCTGCGCTGATGCGACGGGGATGCATCTGTGTGGGTTCGTCGTTGTCGGCGGGATAGTCCAGGGTGAGTGGCGCCGAGAGCAGGTCGTCGACGTGCATCTCCTTGCGTCGTGGCACCGGGCGCTCGAATACGGGGATCACTCTGCTATAACAAGCCTCTGCACCCCAATTCACCATCTCTCGGGTATAGGCCCGGATCTCGTGAAACCCTTGTTTGACGGGGAGTTCCAAAGCAAATTTACCCTCAGCCTTACCCAACGAATCCACCTTCAATACGCATTGGTCGATCAACCGACCGCCAGCGTCCAGCAGGTCGACATAGAGCACGCGGCTCACTGGCGTTGCAGTATGGGCAGCGGCGCGTACGACGTAGGCCTTGAACCATATCGTTTCGTCCTCGTAGTAGGCATTGTTGTCCAGATGCAGATACACCTTCTCGCGGGGAAAATTATGGTCGAAGGCGGCGGCATTGCGCATCATTTGCAACAATGACGTGACCTCGGCGCTCGGCCCTTGTGCACGCAGACCTTGTGGCACACACACGAGCATAGCCACGCACACGAGCAGAACTGCGATGCACTGGCGCTTTATTACGAGAAAAGAAGGGAATATCTGAAACCTCATATTATAGTGGTGTTGAGCGAAAGAAAAATCCTGCGCAAGTTAAGAAAAATCTCCTGAAAACTTGTCAAGACCTCGTAAAAATTTCGCGACGGCTCGTTTGAAAAAGGTCTAATGTTGTTTGAAAAAGGTCTAATGTTTTTCAACAACGGTCAGAGCCGATGAAAAAATGGTCTAAAACGGCTATAAAAACGACAAAGACAAACAAACAGACGGAAGGGCTATGCCAAAGCTCACGCGGAATAATATTTTCACGCAGAATCCGCAGAAGTCGCAGAAGTCACTTGCTCAGTTCGTGAAAGCCTATCGCACTCGTGACAAAGTCCGCGCGAAGGCCTTCATCCTGCGCTCGAGGGCCTTGCCCGTACCTGGGCCGCCCGTCATGCGGTCCACTTCTGCCCAAAAGCGGGGACCGTGATTCATCTCGTTGAGGTGCGCCAATTCGTGCTTGACCACGTAGTCGACCAAGTCTTCGGGCGCGAGCAGCAGCCAAAGCGAAAGGTTGATGTTGCCCAGCGACGAACAACTGCCCCAACGTGTCGAGACGTCCTTGATGACTACGCGATTGTAGCGCAAGCCGTATTGCCGAGCAAAGGTGCTGACCTTGGCGGGCAGGATACGCTTTGCCTCGGTGCGCAGTACGCCACAGAGCACACGATGTGCCCACTCGTGCGCCGCAGGATCGGCAAAATCAAAACCACGCGGCAGTATCACGGTGATAGATCTTCCCTGACGGCGCAATTGTCCCACATCGGCCACACCACGCTCAAACTGCAATTGCAGCAGCGCTGTATCTATGCGAAAATCGTGAGAGAGGCGTAATTGCATAACAGAGGAGGCAGGATTCAGAAGACTATAATGATACACAATGCGTGCTGCGCTGGCTCGCCCAAGTGATGGGGGTGATGTGAGAAGCACCTTTGCAGCATCTATTCAGGACCAAAGAGGATAAAAAGAAAACGAGCTTCGCGCTCATCAGAACTCGAAACTCGCTCAAACTTTGTTGGTCCACCAGGGATCGAACCTAGACTAACAGAACCAAAACCTGTTGTGACTACCATTACACCATGGACCAAACTTATTGGTGTCCTCGTTAGAAGACGATGCAAAAGTACTAACTTTTTTTAATCCCGCAAAAAAAAAATGAAGAAAAGTTGCATTTTTCATATAGAAATATTGATTTTTCGACAAAATCCGACCGATTTTCTACAATTTCTCACCTCAAAAAATGATAAAACGGCCTATTTTGACCTATGCAAAAACTGACGGCATCAACCCCAAAAACGTCAAAAACAGAGGTCGCCCATCCCTACACCCACACCGAAAAAGCTGCGCTAAGAAGATAAAAAAGCATAAAAGCGCATTACTGACATGAAAAAAAGAGAAACAAAACACGATGTATTCATATTTATTCTCTACTTTTGCAACACGACTCAACAACTAAAAACAATTACACGACAATGAAAATCAATTGCATCAAGATGATTATGGCGGCCCTGATGCTGATGTGCAGCACAGCGGTCTATGCCTACGATTTCGAAGTAGACGGCATTTATTATAAGGTGACCAGCCGCAAGCACAAGACTGTGGAAGTGTCGCACAAAAAGGGTGTGCACTACAAGGGCAACGTGGTGATACCCGCTACGACAAAGCACGAAGACCAAACCTATCAGGTGACAGGCGTGGGCAGAAATGCCTTTTGGGGTTGCAATGATATGACCAGCATCACACTGCCCGACGGCGTGAAGAAAATCAAAGCAAATGCCTTCGCTTTCTGCAACGGTATGACAGACATCGCACTGCCAGATAGTCTGGAGCATTTGGGCAGAAAATCCCTGGCTTACTGCAACCGCTTGAAGGGCGTATGCGTGCCCGACAAGGTGAAGAAGGTCGGTCGAAATGCATTTGTCGGCAGCTATTCGCTGGAGTACGTCAGCCTGCCCACAACTGTGGACGAAAAGATAAAGAAAATGGGTATCGCAAAACATGTGGTCCTGAGCAGCCGTCCCCAAGGACCATTGCCATGGGAAAAAGGCAAATAAGGGTACACACGACTATAGCATAGGACAAAGAAAAGTCTATAGCATAAGACAAGGAAAGGTCAGCACTCACGCAGAGGCTGACCTTTTCCTTTACTAAAAACCCTTATTTATCAGAAGCCTTTGTTTCGGACGACGCCTTAGGTCGCCGCTCATACAGAGTTCAGCTTCTTTTTGACCAATACGCCCTTATTCTTGCAGTTGGTCTTGACCTTTTTTCTTATAAAAAGCCCAAAGTACCAGGATGTGGATGACCAGAATGCCTGTCACCAAGATGATATACAGCGCAGACACAGCACCAATTGTTGCAGATAGGAAGGCTACGACAAGTGCGACCAGCGACATCAGTCCGCTCCACACTTTCAGATTGACCGTATCACGACTGTCGGTCATCTGCACGCCCATGAGCGAACCCAACGTGAAGGCGATGGTCAGTGCCGAACAAACTGTGAGCATCACGACATCCTGACTATCTCGTGCCAAACTATACAGAGAATAGGTGAGAGCAGCTGTCAGCAGGAGTGACAAGACTGTGGGTACTAAATTCAGTTTCATATCTTACGTCGCTTATTAGAGATTGAGTGGAGGAGGGGTGAGTGCGATCAGTTTCAACACGGCAGGCGTTTGTTCGACAGTTTGCCAAGCCTGCATACCAGGCATCCAGCACAACGTATCCTTGTTCACCTTGCCCTGATTGACCAGATGCATCAATTCGCCGCCATTCAAGGGTCCCACCTGGGTACCGTCGACAGCGACATAATAGATCTCGGGCTTTGGCAATGTTTGCGCCGAACCTGGGATATACATATTCTGCATACTTTGGTTCATCACATTGACCATCTGCTGAGCCATAGCCATACCAAGTCCAAACTCGACAAGTTTGTCCATTGAAAAGAAACTATCGTTGTTCATATCTATGTGGCTTTTTAAGTAGAATTGGCGCAAGTCGGTCTGTGCAAACAAGCATTTACACGCTTGCGCCAATCTGAATATTTATTTCAAGTGATTACACGTGTATTTTTGTCAACAGAGACATTATTGCACCTCTGCTAAGGCATTAGCCAATTTCAGGTTGATGGCAGCCAATCTTGCCATGTCGGCAGCACTCATAGATGCCTCTATGTTTTCGAGCTCCCCTTGCAATTCATATATATCCTGCAGCATATTTGTTACGTCTGCGATTGCAGTAGGATCGCCATTGTTTGCCTTCCTGAGCAATGAGATGTAGTCGTCTACATATTTTTCAAACTTATCCAACCATTCGCCACTGTTGCCTCCGTCCATATCTATGTCAATGACATCAACGTCTTCGGCAAATCCAGGCGCAATTTCCAAGACGCCCCAACCCTTTTCAAGACGGTCGAAGTTGATGCCCTCAAAATTCAAAGTTTCCATATCCTGGCTGGTAGGAATTTCATAAGTATAGTGTGTGCCGAAATTCAAAGCATCAAATTCGCCCACAAATTTTTCCTTATTCAACTTACCATTGAAGTAACCAGAATTGTTGCCTGAGGGTGTAAATTCGTCAAGGATGACGCGATCTCCGCTTCTCACACCCTTGAGGTAAAGCAAATTGCCAGAACCGCCTTTCTTGTAGTAGTAAGCACCCTGAACGACGCCGTCAGAGTATTCGATCAAAGTCATTCCTATAGGATACTTTCCGATGAAGCCATCCAGATTGTAGACGATGGGGAAGACGTCGCCCGCTGCTTCGGGAGCGAATTTTACAACTTGCTTAAACCATTCGGGAGCCTTTTCTGGATTGCGGAAGCTGGCAGAGAACACGACGTCGACAACTTCGCCCTTTTTGCCTTCACGAAGGATTTTTTTCAGTTTGTTATAGTCTTCTTTATCCAGGCGCAAATGCTTCACGTCCTTGCCGCTTTCATCTTTCAGAGCGACTTTGAGCACTTTGTCGGTCAAGTCGATGTCTTTGAGTTCATAGTCCTTCAGGTAGGGAACTTCTTCTTTCAATTTCAATTTGGCTTTGAGCACGAATGTTTGTGTTTCGATTTCACCTTCGGTCACTTCGTAACTCAATTCGCATGGTTCATTCACCAATTCCACCAAATCAGCCAATCCGCCGTCTTCAAATTTGACCGCATCGGGAGTAATTTGTTTAGGTTTCACTGAGCAAGATGCCAATAAAATAGCAAAGATTGCAATCAACGAAATTTGAATTTTTCTCATAATATGTTTTTTAAGATTGATATTGTTATTTAGAAAAGGCATATAAATCTAAATAGACTGGGACCGCCCTCTGTAATGCGTCAGTATTGCTCGCTAAACAACGACCAAGCACCTGCATCAAGGCATTGAAGGTGGAGCGGGAGGTCCAGATGGCGCTGGGGGTGGAGTAGGAGGTCCAGATGGTGCAGGAGGAGGTGTGGGAGGTCCTGCGGGTGCTGGTGGTGCAAAGAGGGGTTGCAGTTCAGTCACATTGCCTGCTACATCCCATCCTGCCATACCTTGTTTCCACACGTAGCTTTGTGGTGTGAGTTGTCCGGTTTGCGCCATTTGTGCCAATTGCTGCATGTTGAAGGGGCCGCTTTGTGCACCGCCCACCGAGACATGATATTGCACATTGGGCATAGGTGGTGGGGTATTCATTGCTTGTTGCATTTGTTGGCCCATATTGCCCATCATGCCAGCCATCTGTTGTCCCATAGCGCCGCCCATCATCATGCCAGTCATCATGCCAGCGGGATTCATGCCACCACCGCCGCCATCCATATTCATCGTACCCATAGCGCCGAGGTTTTGTACGCCGGTGCGCAGTACGTCTGCTTGCAGATTGGCCATGTGTGCACCCATATAGTTGCTTTGTGTTTGCAATTGCTGTGCGCGTTGCATTTCTTCGCGTTGGATGCGCATGGTTTCCTCCAGGTTTTTCTTGTTCATCGCCTGCATATCACGCATGTTTTGCAGATTGATGTCTGCTTGCTCTCTCACGGTTGCAGCGGTGATACCTGCTGTCAGGTTGCGCAACTCTTGATAGTAAGGGCTCGATTTGTCTATCTCGATATTGGCGATATCCAGTCCTTTGAGATAGACGCCGAAATCCTCTGTCAATCTTGGTTTCAAGAAGTCGTTTACCTTCTCGTTGATTTCAAAAATCTTGCGTTCCATTTGCACGATAGGCACGCCCATTGAGTCGGGCACATTCATCACGACGTGCTTCACGTACTTGACGATGGCATCTTTGATTTGTTGCTTAAAGTTGTTCAGATCAAAGCTGATCAAGCGGTTGAGTTTGATGAACTCTTGGTGGTCTGCGATGTTGAATGTGAGTGTACCACGCACGGCTACGGGTATGCCGTGGTCGGGGTATCTTGGATCGAAGACGTCGAAATAGGGCACACCGAAGCGGATTTGCACGTTGCCCGCCAGGTTGATGTAGTAGATTTCGGCCTGGAAGGGTGATTCGCCACCGAAAGCTAAGCCAACGATGCTGGACAGCACGGGGAAGTTGGCCGTATTGATAGTGCCGTCGTAGGGGCCCATGATGAAATCTTGACACGTACCGTTTTGTTGTCTGTAAACGAATACCGCCATTTCTCCATCTTTCACACGCAGGCTACTGCCATAGCGTATAGCATTCTCGCGCGGAGTGGTGTTGACATCTTGTCCCTCAGGGCGCCATTTCCAAATGAGATATTCAGGTTCGTCGCAGCGGATCACATTCATCACACCGCCACTATTACCTTTGCTTGTTCCAAATAGTGCCATAGTATTTTATTATTTTGTATTATCTGCTTATTTATTTCTGCTCTGTCTGTATATCCATGCTTAATAGGGGAAGATGTATCCGCAATAAGCACATTCCCTTTCGCTGATATTAGCGACGGCTCCACATGCTGGACACTTTCTCATCCCAGGTGGCACACTTGGTGCAGCGATTGGGGGCGGAGGGGGCAGTGTGCTTTGCTTTGGTTTGCTCTCGCTCTGCATAGCCTTCTGTTTTTCGAAGAGTCGGGCTTGTAGCACCATTTCAAATTCGTCCAGGTCTATACCCATACTTTGGGCACGCTTGAAGAGCACGGCGATTTCCTTGTCCGACAGTTCGCCATCTGCCAGTGCCAGATTGATAAGGTTCTCGAGCGCCGGATCATACAATCCCTGATTGTTTGTCTCTGCTTTTGGCGCAGATTTTGGCGCAGCGGGGGATGGGGGTGGAGGCGGTGCTACTTGTCGAGCATTACGCTCAGAGGGGAGTTTGTAATCATACATCGAACTACGACGTGACGAGCGCGAACGTCCAAAAATATCGTCGTTGTCATCATAATAATCGTCGTCGCCATTCCAACCACTACGTATATCCTTGCGCACCTCGCGCAGGGACTTTTCCATTTCTTTTCTGACATCTTTCAAGTGATCGGACATCAGCCCTTTGAATTCATCAAATATTGACATCTTATACCTTATCTTCTGATTATTTACAATTTTGGGCGAAAGTTAAACAAAATTTTCCAAAAAAGTCTATCCGTTCAAGTCCTTTTTGGGAAAATACTACAAATTAACGTGAGTTCGGTATAAGCTCTATGTTATTTAATCCATGACGGCGAATCTCTCAAAGGATGATGATAAAAAAAGTCTTACCTTTTTTAAATTTTGCGACGTCTCGTTGAAATTATCTAAGACTTTTTTACAACAAAACGTCGCATTTAAACATCCATTCGGCTAATGTCTGCACGACAAAACAAATGCCGCCCGCACCTCGATCGAGATGTGGGCGGCGTATCGTATAATAAATAATTGTCTATCGGATTAGAAGAACAATGTGCGTTCTACCCAGTATACTGCGATACCTGCGAGGTAACCGACGAGGACTACCCATGAGATGTTCTTCATGTACCAGCCGAACGAGATCTTTTCCAAGCCCATTACGACTACACCGGCAGCTGAACCGATGATGAGCATCGAGCCACCGACACCGGCACAGTAAGCGAGGAGTTGCCAGAACATACCGTCGCATACAAATTCACCACCCATTTCTGGTGAGTACATACCGAGGCAACCTGCCACGAGGGGTACGTTGTCCACGATACTTGACAGCACACCGATGATACCTGTGATGAGGTAGTTGTTGCCAGCAAATGCTGTGTTGAGGCCTTCACCCATCATCTTGAGGGCGCCGATTTCCTGGAGACATCCTACAGCCATCAGGATACCGAGGAAGAAGAGGATGGTAGCCATATCGATGCGCGAGAGGATGTTGGTGATACGCTTTTGAGTACCGCCTTCTTCACTGTGTTCGGGCAGGTGACGGTAGAAGATTTCTGTCACTGTCCAGAGCAAACCGAGCACCAAGAGGATACCTACGAATGGAGGCAAGTGAGTGATAGATTTGAAGATAGGCACGAAGATCAAACCGCCCACACCGACTGCAAATACTACCTGACGTTGACGGCGTGTGAGTTCGCTCACGCCTTCGCCTTCGCTCTTGTTTTCCACTGCGGGCAGATCACCCTTGAGCATGAACGACAGGAGGAATGCGGGCACTACCATTGATACGAGTGAGGGCAAGAGGAGTTCGATGATTACTTGACCTGCAGTGATGAAGCCCTTGTTCCAGATCATGATAGTAGTCACGTCGCCGATGGGCGAGAATGCACCACCCGAGTTGGCTGCGATGATCACGAGAGAAGCGTAGATGATGCGGTCCTTTCTGTCTTCGACCAACTTGCGCAGGATCATCACCATGACGATAGATGTGGTCAGGTTGTCGAGGATAGCCGAGAGGATGAAGGTCATGAATGCTACCTTCCACATCAGGCTCTTTTTGCTCTTCGAAGCGAGCATGCCGCGCACGAAGTTGAAACCACCACTTTGGTCCACCACTTCCACGATAGTCATGGCACCCATCAAGAAGAAGAGGGTGGTACCAGCTTCGCCCAAGTGGTGCTCGATAGCCTTGACTACGTCGTGTACCAAGTCGCTACTACCTGGGAAAAACTCTGCAGGACCGCCTACCATCAAGAGGGTCCATGTTCCTACAAACATCAACAGTGCAGTGGCTGCCTTGTTGACTTTCAATACGTGCTCGAGGGCAATGCACAGATAGCCCACGATGAATAGTGCTACGATTGCTGTAAACAACATAACTTTTTA
>JAEIGA010011093.1_pt1 | contig 13678 bp, 14 predicted proteins | sample 9270691 | NCBI WGS metagenome assembly JAEIGA01 (sample SAMN17057246, study PRJNA624740) | gut metagenome | biome: biome; isolation source: fecal sample | host: Bos grunniens | place: China: Xizang | collected 2019
AAATGACACTTTAGCACGTTAAAGCGCCGAAGCGTCCCCCCCACTTTAGCACAGTAAAGCGTTGAATCGCTAAAGCGTCCAAAAATTTGTACATTTGATTTTTGTCAACTGTCCAAAAAAATGGACAGTTAAAAATTTTTTCTAACTGTCCAAAATTTCGGATATTTGATTTATGTCAATCATTACTGTGCTGTGCTGTGCTGTGTTGAGTGGGGTGGGGTGGGGTGGAAAAAATAACAGCGGTTCAATTAAGTACCGCTGTTAACTAATTAATTATAATTCAATATGTATCGTTTTACCTGTTTTAGTTATAACAACCGTGTTATAATAACCGTCGTCACATATAACTTTTACATCTGTACAATTTTCCGCGTATATTCTATACGCTTCAAACATATATACGATTAATCCTTGACTTATCATGTTATCTAGTTCATATTTTGTGTAATAGTTATCATCTACGATGAAATTTTTCTGTTCCGCTTTTTTCAGTATTTTCATAATAAAATCACTCCTATAATTGTTTAAGGTTTTTGTTTTACTATCATTATTATAGCATACAATAATATTTTTGTCAATACGTTTTTTGAAAAAAGTTGCGTTTCCGCAACTCCATAAAGGTTACAAAACGGTTACAAACATTGTAACCAAAATGTAACTTGCAAAACTCTTGACAATATGTTATAATAGTAGTGGGGACAGATACGTCCTCACCATTCATAATTTGTTCAAATATAGTTGCGGTAACAAAACCGCGGGAAGGGTAGGATATTATGAAATACACAGTAACCGCCACAAAATCCAGACACTTAACCAGAGTCATGAAAAACGACAAATATTACAAGTTTGTCGCATATCGCCTAGCTAACACAATAGGCTACAAAACATTCGGCGAATACATCGGCAAAAACACAACTGTTCGCAACGTATTTGGCTATTAAGTCAACGGGGGTACACAATGAAATATCGCTACATCATATTCAAGTCCCCGTCACTGTTCGACTTAGATACATTAGAATATGTTAAATCCCGAATATGCACACAGCACGAAATCATGATTGAACTTGAAGAACTCAACGAAAACGCTGAAAACTGTCATTACTGGTTTCAGCGTGATGAACAATACAAACCCACGGAAGATTAAACAACAATAACCCGCCGTAAAACGCGGCGGGTACAATTAAAAAAGGTAGGTAATATTATGGCAAACACATCACTCGAAATGACATTCACTAACGTTGCTGACAGAAAGTCAACGGGAAACATTCAACTCGACAACGCAATAGCCCGCATATATGTAGCTTATAAACGCGGCAACGGTGCTATGCAAGACATAGCAATAGAACTGTACAACATCAAATCCAAAGAACTATACAAGGTAAACGGCATTGAACATTTTTCCGATTTCGCTGAAAACGTTCTGAAAATCTCAAAGTCTAAAGCTTCAAGAATGTGTGCCGTCGCTAAACGTTTTCTTATTTGCACAGAAGCAGAAGAAGAAGCAAACCGCGAAAAGTACAACAAGTTCAATTTCACACAGTTGACCGAAATGTTAACCGCCGATGATGAAATACTTGAATTCATTAACCCCGAAATGACTAGTAAAGAAATCCGCGACTACATCAACAACGCTAAACGAATCGGCATGAACGACCAGACCGACACCGAACAGACCGACACCGAACAGACCGACACCGAACAGACCGACACCGACCAGACCGACACCGAACAGACCGACACCGAACAGACCGACACCGAACAGACCGACACCGAACAGACCGACACCGATACATTTGTACCCGAAAATGAAATCGTTGAAGTAAAAGTAATCGACGATGAAAAGTCAGTAATCACCGATGAATATACAATCAAAGTCAGCACCGACAACGAAATACTTGAAGCAACTTGTAAGACACTGAACGGACTGAAAAAGATACACACTTGGTTGAACAAAAACAAAACCATGATAACAACATCATTCCCCATTTATTTTGATGTTGAAACCGAAAACACCGAAACAGAATGATATATCGTGACTAAAGCGGCGGGCGGCTATTCAGCCCGCCCCTTTACTGAATTCCATAAATCTCAAACGTGAAAAGTAATATCCCGTTAATCTGCTGATACTGATAATAACTTTATGGAATTCATTAAGGGGGTGTATATCCGATGTACTAAACAGAAACGACCGAAACGATTCGAACATGAACAGAACTGAAACCAATGAAATGAGGTAAAACGAAAATGACAGAAGTAATTAAGAATGTAGGCTTTAACCGTATAGACCTTTTAAACGTAACTGTTTCCGCTAATGACATTAAGGAACTGACCGACACTGAAATCAACGTTGTAGGCGTACTCATGTACACAACACCCGACAAAGAAACGGGGGAAGTTAAGACTGTCGGTGCGGTGAAGCTTGAAGATGATAAGATTTACGGCTTTACATCTGCTACACTTCTGGAGTGTAGCGCAATGATGATTGAAGTACTCAACGAATCCGACGTAGCAAGCATTAAGTGCCGCGTAACCGCTAAAGAGTCAAAATCCAAAAGAACATTTTATCAGTTTGTTGTGACTGATATTGTGTTGAAGTAACTACACAAAAAGGGGTTGATGATATGCCGCGTAATGTAAGAAATCGGCGAAATCTAACACCCCCGACATTATCAACCGAATATGCGTTTTTACGTTTTCGCAAGAAACTAGTCAACACAGCACACAGCATTTTTGAATGGACGGGATTACCCGACACCGTTAATGAAAATTTTCTGACAAATGAGTTGATTGAAAACGGCATTGTAGGAATGATAAACACCCCGAATGGTTTACGCGCTGTTCGGGGTAATGTTGGTGGAGAAATAGATTGTTATTATAGACCGCAATATTTTATATATGCAAATCCCGTGTTAGGTTCGGGTGAACTAAAAATCGGCGAAAAATGTGCTGTTTTATTTCTGACATCGGAAGATATGACACCATTTTCACCAACAGGCGGACTGTCAACGCTAATTGACTCAACGGCGTTGTTATTAGCTGACAATATGGTTTCACTGAATGTAACACAGAAAAACACCCGCATGATGTTGTTAGCAAGTGCAGATGATGAACAGACAGCGAACAGTGCAGAACGTACAATCATGGATATGTACAACGGGCGTCCATACAAAGTTGTCACTAAATCAATGACAGATAGTTTTGATGTTAACCCGTTGTCAAGTGTGCGCACGGCTGAAAATATGAAACAACTTATCGAAAATCAGCAATACATTTTAGCGCATTTTTATCAAGAGTTAGGCATTAACGCGAACTTCAACATGAAACGCGAACGTTTGATTACATCGGAAGTTGAACTAAATACTGAATGTCTCGATACCCTTGTTGATGACATGGAAAAAACAATAAATGACGGTTTGGAAATGTGTAATATTCTATTTGGCACAGATATCCATTTACACATTAAACGATACGGTGAAGAATTAACCAACGATGACACCGAACAGTTTGAAACCGACACCGAACAGGAACAGGTTGAAACCGACACCGAACAGGAACAGGTTGAAACCGACACCGAACAGGAACAGACCGAACAGGTTGAAACAGACACCGAACAGGAACAGACCGAACAGGTTGAAACCGACACCGAACAGGAACAGACCGAACCAGAACAGGACAACACCGAAACGGTTGAAAACAACATTGACATAACAATCAATGTTGATACTGATAAATCAGTTGCGGAAACGCAACTAGATAAAGAAAAGGGGGATAATGATGATTGATAGATACAATATAGAATTAACCCCCGATTACTTAAACAATGTTTGTACTGCTGACAAACGTTTCGGAATGTACCCGACAATAGAAATGATAGAAATGTACAACACTATTAATTTCAGGAATTCAATCGTACCCGACGTCGAAAACTCACAGTTGAGGGCGTTATTCGCGCAAATTATCCCGACAACATCACATAACCTATTCGCACAAAACCGTTTTAAAAAACTGGTCGGATACAAAAACAACATATTCCCGTTGTCAAAACGTTTCCCGTCACTGCATGAAATAGCCAATGAATTACAAAAAATATCAGCTGTACATGATATAGCAAATTATGATAAGTTTGCCCGTATGTTACAAATAGTGTCAGAACATAATGATATACCAGTGTCATTTAATCGTGTTGAAACATGGGAAACTGAAAAAACCGATACCCCGAACGAAACCATAACAACGGAGTCCGAAACCAGTAACACCAGTAACACAACGGACAACACCGACAAAACCGAAACAGGAACAACGGCGAAAACAGGAACAGAAGCAATTGCAAAAACAGGAACAGAAGCAATCGCAAAAACAGGAACAGAAACAACTACAATAAATGAAACCGATACAAAAACGGGTACAGATTCAACATTAGCAGATAATCACAAAATCATCAATGAAACAGTAACACAGAAAATCGCACCATTTGACAGTAATGATTATAATAATCATGAAGAAACAACAACTAATAATCAAACTAATGAAAACGGTACATCATCAACCACATATAATACAACTGATACCAAAACAGGCAATGACACACTGACCCACAATACAACAGAAACGACAACACATAACATCACAAATACGACTACATACAACACAACTAACACAGATGATATTAGCACCACAACTGACAGAACAATAGTGAATTCGGACAACGGCGAAAAGTCCGAAACAAAAACCAGAACAGGCGAAAATGAAGTAACTGAAAACGGTAAACGGTTAATTAACACTGGTCTATCAATGGCTGAATTAATCGAACGCGAAAATATTTTAATGCCTGTTTTCGATATGTACTTAATGTCGATTGCAAGGGAAATCACATTAACTTGCGTCGATGATGTATGGTAAACCAATTGCGGAAACGCAACTAGAAATATAATGAAATGAGGTAAACACATATGAAAATTAATCAGGTCGCAACGATGTTAAACGACATCAACAAAGAGTTTACTGGTGAGATAGCTATACCAGAACTTGCAGAAGATTTGTCCAATATTGTTGATGTCGGACAGGAACTGACCGCGGCGGCGGGACAGGATTTGACTAAGTTCTTTGAACAGTACGGACGCAAGATTATTGACAAAGTGGGCAGAACAGTTATTGTCGATAGAACGTACAGAAGCACAGCGCCGAATATAGAGCGTGACTCATGGGAATATGGCTCTATCCTTGAAAAAATTCGTGTGTCAGTGAATGAGTTAGAGGACGATACCACATGGAGTTTACAGCGCGGTGATACCCCCGAACAGTTTGAATTTAACCCCGCCACATTGTCAACTAAATATTTCGATGATTACGACACTTTTATGACATCTATTTCCATTCAGGAAAAAACACTGCGTTCTGCGTTTGAGTCCCGTTCAGCTATGAATAGACTAATTGCCGCTATTGAAAACCGTGTACAGATGAAGCTGTCAATTTCAAAGGATAATCTTATTCGCCGTACTATCAACAATTTGATAGCTGAAAAAATCGCGGCTGAAAAAGACATCAATCTGCTGACACTGTTTAACGCAACTAGAGAACAGGGTGAAACCATTACAGCGGATAAAGCTATCTATAACCCCGAATTTTTGAGGTTTGCTATTTTCCAGATTTTCAAGTACAAGAAAATGCTAAACGGCGCTTCTGTGCTGTTTGGTGATGAAGATTACGTAAACTTTACACCAGATAGCAAAATGAAAATGATAATGCTTGACACCTTTACAAAATCAGCCGAAGTATTTATGGAGTCTGACACATATCACAACGACCTTGTTTCACTCGGTTCAGGTTATCAGACTGTTCCTTTTTGGCAAGGTTCAGGAACAGACACAGCATTCCCATTTGAAACACTGTCTAAAATTAATGTTAAAACAGCTTCAAGCGGCGAAACCGTTAATGTGTCTGGTGTAATCGGTGTTATTTTCGACATTGACGCGGCGGCAGTATGCATGGAAGATTTAGACGTAACTTCATCTTTTGCGGCTAATGGACGTTTTTACAACTATTTTCATTACGTTAACGCCCGCTATATGAATGATTTAGCGGAAAATGTTATCGTATTTACTATTCGTGATACCGATGGTACAAACAGCGAAACCACAAACAATAACACCAGAACAACGAAAAAAGCTGACTAAAGATTTCTAGTTTTATCCTACCAATACCCGTTCGGTAAACAGTTGCGGAAACGCAACTGTCCCGTTCGGGATATAGTTATATATGAGGGACAAACAAATAATGGAACAGAAACACAATGAAATATATGCAAGTGAAGAAAATAAAGTTGCGAAATTTACACTAGTACAACATACGGGGTTTGTTGATATCTATAAATGGATTTTTCATAAACGTTCATGGCTGAAATTTTCTAGAGTCCGAATAGATAGCTGTCCGTTCTTTATGCGGCGAATTTTCGACCCAGACAAAAACCATGCAGAATTTATAGGTATTTACACAGATGAAAAGGGGCTAAGAAATATTTATGAATGGCGAACTTAATCAACACAAAATGCATTTTATTAGTATTTATGATAATTACAACGGTGATATCGGTGAACATGATATATGTTGTTTAAATTGTAAATACAGCAAATACAGCTTATCATTACATAAATGGTATTGTAAGAAAACGGGCTATGTTATAATGGCTGAAACTGTATGTGGACATTTCAGGCGATTACATTACAGTTTTGATAACTTAAAACCAGTTGCGGAAACGCAACTAAGAATGGAGTGATATAATGACAATTCATTTATATAAACATGGCGCAACTCCAAAACGTATTGACAAATCAACATTCCTAAATGACGTTGGTGTTATTTCGGGTGTTGTACTCAAAGAAACCGAAAACGAATTGACACCAGATTTTATACTAAACACAAATAGTTTGGTGTACAATGCTAATTATTTCTTTTGCGATTTTACGTCCCGTTATTATTATATTACGGATTTGGAAATGATGACGGGCGGCAGAATAGTATTACATAGTCGCGTTGACGTTCTAATGACATTTCGTAATGAAATTATGTCAAGTTCATCATGGGTTGAAGTATCAGACCGAACAACGGATACTAGTGATAACTATGATATGTTACACAATGATTTTCCGTTTAGACAGGATTATGATATTTTGGGGAAATCGTCAACAGACAGTATTTTTTCTTATGCTAACCAATCAGGAAACAACATTGTTTTAATAATGAAATAAGAGGGGGTTTTAATTATGGCAGTTAGAAACGTTTCAGACATTAGACAATTTATTACGGCGATTGAACAGTGTCAATCGAATGATGTAATTGAAGTTTTAGCCGATTTAGATTGGAATGAAGTTGTTGACGAAATAACAACGTCCATTAAAATTTCAGGGGGCGCAACTGTTTCAGATATTACTATTAATGGAAATAATCACGCAATTTATAATATGACAGGTGGTCGTATTTCAACTAGTGGTTCAGGCGTTAATCTTTTTACTTTCGGGTCAAGTACTAATATTATGATAAGTGGTTTATCATTCTTAAATTGTCAAATGGGTTCGAGAAGTACTAATATTATTTATGGTACAGGTACAGTAACAATCTTTAATGCAGTAATTCAGGGCAAATTTAAAACTGCTATGTTTAATGGTAGTGGTATGAAAGTACGTGATAGCATGATTACAGCATCATTAGTTACGGACGGTACGCCATTGTCAAACGGTTCAGCCAATCCTACACCAAACTGGATAAATTGTTGGATTAGATTAGACCATTGCGAATATACATATGCAAGTAGTTCTGCGCGTTATGCTTATAATTTGGACGGGTGTTATGTAGAAGGAACAATCGGTTTCCAATCAGCACCAGATACCCCAAATGTATTTGGTAATGTCAATAATTCTTGTATTAATGTAGCCGTATTTATTCAAGCACCTACCCCAAATACTTTTTGCGCACCAATATCAGGCGAAACAGGACAGAGTGTAAATATTATTAATATTGATAAAATAACATCACCTACACCATTAACAGAGAATGACTCGACAACATGGGTAAAATGTGTAACCGATGAACATATGAAAAACGCTGGATATTTAGCTTCAATCGGATTTGATATTATACCATAAAAGGGGGTTTATAAAATGGCTTGGTATATACAAGAGGGTGTAAACAATGGTTATCCCGCACAAGATACCTGGCGGGAAAGTTGGCAAACGTCGTGGACATCGGACGGGAATATTAGATATCCCGATTATATGTGGCGAATAGAACAGGGTGTTAACAATGGTTATCCATGGTTATACCCATGGTTCAAAAAATCATCTTCTGATACTGGTGAAATGGTTATCGGCGGTGCTGTATCCAATTATCCGAATGGTTTTACACCCGCAAACCGCGGCGGTATTAAGAATGATTTTGACGATGTTAACATGAATACAGTGTCGGGCGGAAACGGCGCGAATATTACAATTACTTCTGCATTAAGTGGTAAAATGTTTATTGTAGGTAATTCAATTATACAAACCGCGTTGAGTAGTCTAAATGACCCCGTCATATTTACTGACGCCGCTATAAATGTGATATCGAAAATGTACGGTGCAAATGTATTTGACTGCTTCATATCATGTAAAGTATTCCCTTTTAACCTAACTGCATTAACATTTTTCAATGGCGGTTCACATAGTTCAGTTGTATCAGGTAACACGGGAACAGTTAAAGCTTTTGGAAAATGGGATTTAGCAACGGGCGCAAATTTAGCGGCGTCCTCATTTGGTTATTATCATTTTCCAACAATCACAGTTGAACCGCTTCAAGCATGGGAAATTGAAAACATTGATTTTTCATTATATTTGCCGATGTCGGGTACATATCCAATTGATATACGCGGTTATTCGGAAATCGACATTACTTTGTTTGTTGATTTAATAACGGGTACTGGTGAATACACGGTGTTGATTAATAACCAAATTGTCGGTGTACATCGTGTATTATTAGCTACGGACGTACCAATGAATACCAATCAGGGACGTATGCAAGCCAATATGTTGACAAACGTTATTAGTTCAGTTGGTAAGTCAGTTGGAACAATAGGCGGTGCAATGGTCGGCGGCGTCGGCGGTGCTGTTATTGGTTCTGCTATTGGTTCTTTAGTTGGGAATACAACTGAACATTATGCAATGAGTTGTCCCGCCGTCGGTGGGCTTGCAAGTATGCAAGAGTACGGAATGGCACGTGTAATCGCTAAAATCCCGAAAATGTTTAAGGACGGCTACGGTTATTTTGAAACTTTGGGCGCGAACCGTTCGACCGCTTATGTGCGTTTAGCTGAATGTTCTGGTTTTGTCAAATGCAAGAATTATAAAACTGATATCATTGTCGCAACTGATACCGAGAAAACCGAAATCGAACGTTTGATGAATGAGGGCGTGTTCGTATAATCTTTAGTTGCGGAAACGCAACTGAATTGTAAAGGGGGTTTTGATATGGCGGTGAGTAAAAAATGGTTGATAGGCGCGTTTAAACAAAGAGTCAATGAAGCTAATGAAATTTTGTCTGATTTAAAAAGTGACGATTTAGGCGGACTGAATAAGAAGTTCGGCGGTATTTTGTCAGATGAAACTATCACGACTAAAAAAGGATTTTTCCGCAAAAGTACAAAAGGAATGACAAAAGCGGAACTTGAAATGATGTTGGATATTTTAGAAGATTTTATAAACAGCGTTGACGATGTAAAAAAGTCTAATGATGATTTAAAGGAAATGGCGCGGCGTTTAGGCGTTGACCAAAAGGACGCGGGAAAAGTTCTTGCATTAATGCAGTATGTAGAAGCGCAATTACAAGCGGGTTCATATGACAGTTATCAAATACGCGATATAGTTAATGCGCGTGTAAAGTCTGGTCAATCATTTTCCAAAATTATTGCGGACTTCAAAAGCGCGGTTAAAAACTCACATCATGATATAGCTATGTTCACAACGTTATTTTCTGACTATGGTAACATGATATGATGATACATTATAGTCAATATGATTTTGATAATTTGCCCGAATTGCCGTTTGTATGGCATAACAAAATATACTATATAAACGGCGATTTTGGGATAGATATTGAAACGACGTCGTTTTATGATATCGCGGGTAATAAACGGGCTTATCCATATATATTTATGATTAATATTTGCGGTGAATATATTTATTGCAGATACATTCAAGAACTTGCAGAAATATTTCAACGGTTGAAACAATTCTATGAACTTAATACGCGGAAACGGTTGATAATGTACATTCATAACCAATCTTTTGAATTTCAGTTTTTCAGGGATATTTGTGACTTCAAAGAAGTTTTCGCGCGTTCACCATTAAAACCGATGAAAAGTTTTGATTTATTATCGTGTATAGAGTTTCGATGTAGTTATATTTTGTCAGGGCTGAAATTAGAGTTAGTCGGCGAACAGCTAAAAAATGAAGATGTACATAAATTGGACGGTACATTATACGACTATAACAAAATTAGACATAGCGAAACACCATTGACAGAAATCGAAATGAAATATTGTGAAATGGACGTTGCTATACTTCATGAGTACATCGTCAACGAAATGAAAAAGAATGGAGATAATATCACAAAGATACCATTAACGCGAACTGGTTATGTTCGCCGCGCTTGCAAGGAACATATTTTTGAAAACGTCAACAAAAAACAGTATCATAACATGATTTCTCGTTGTACACCAAATGTTGAACTATTCGTATTATTACGTAATGCATTTATGGGCGGCGATACTCATGGAAATTATTTACACGTACGGCGATTAATAGAAAATGTTTTCAGTTTTGATTTTGCGTCATCATATCCCGCGGTTATGGTTAAATGTAAATTCCCCTATCAGTTCACCAAAATCAAAATTACGGATAGACAAATGTTTGATAACATGATATCAAAAAAAGCTTGCATTTTCAAGTGTAAATTCCCTTGGATAAAAGCAAAAAGACATCATCATACATTGTCATTTTCTAAATGTAAAACAATTGATAATGCAATAGTGGACAACGGGCGTGTTGTTAAAGCGGAAAATGTAACAACATTCTTCACTGATATAGATTTCAAAGATTTTCTGAATTTCTATGAAATACCCAAACACTTCATTATATATGAATTTTATTACTCTAATTATAATTACTTACCGTCATCTTTTGTTGAGTTCATTTTGAGTTTATTCAAGGACAAAACCGAACTAAAGGGTTTAAAAGGTGAACTGAATGAAGCATTATATTTAAAAGCAAAAGAGTACATTAACGGATGCTACGGGATGACAGTTACTTCAACGGTATCACAAGAAGTGGTGTTTGGTGAAAATCCTCATTCTAAAATTTGCGAAAATAATGTTGAATGGTTTAAGGAAACAGTTGACATTGAAAAAGCAATGGAAAAATATAAGACCGATAACCCGATTGAAGCAAAAGCTAAAGCCGAATTTGATATGATAAAAGAAAAACTAGATAAATATAGAAACAGTTACGGAAGTTTTTTACTATATCAATGGGGTGTTTGGGTTACATCATGGGCGCGACATTATTTACGCGATACAATCGCAAAAATAGAGGATAACAGCGGGCGCGTTGATGATTTCATTTATTGCGATACAGATAGTATTAAAATGACTAATTACTTAAAACATAAACATATCATAGATGAATACAACAAACAAAACATTGAAGATATGGAAACGGCGTTAAAATATCATGGGTTTGACTTAGAACTAATTAGACCTAAAACCAAAAACGGCGATATAAAATATCTAGGTATTTGGGAAAACGAAACCATTGATAAAGAGGGAAATTTACGTCCGTACAAGTATTTTAAAACATTAGGTGCAAAACGATACTTGTATTATGATGACAGCGAACCATTTATGACAATGGACGGCGGTTTCCATTTAACTGTATCAGGGCTGAATAAAAAATTTGCTGTTCCTTACATAGTTGCTAAATCTGGATTTAACGGTCATAACCACAAATGTGTATTTGATTTTTTCAACGACCAAATGTTAATACCACGGGATTTTACTGGAAAAATGACACACACATATATTGATGATGAATATACACTTGAATTAACTGACTATTTAGGCAATGTATCTTTAGTACATCAAAAACATTACATTCATTTGGAGTCACAAGAATATAATCTATCAATGAAGTCATTCATAGATTTCTTGGACAAATATGTAAATGAATATGATGATAATGATTTGCCGTATGACTCGGATTTTGATTTAATGAAAATCAGGACAAATTTTGACAGTTGCGGAAACGAAACTGAATAATATTAAAGAGGTATTGTATTATGGGTAAATATTACAGCTTGAAAAAGATTAATAGTAAAAACGCGTTGTATAATGTAATTATTGGTCAACGTTCAAACGGCAAGACATATAGTGTAATTGAACAGGCTATTATTGATTACTTCAAGAACGGTAACAGGCTAGCATATATTCGGCGATTTAAAGAGGATTTGACACCGCGTAATATCGGCGAATTGCTAACCCCACATATGAAAACAATTGAAAAGTTGTCAAAGGGGCGTTGGAATAGTATAAAGTATTATAACCGCGAATTCTGGTTTTGTGTACGCGGTGAAAGTGGCGGCATTATTGAACAGGCTGAAACATCTATCATTAAATGTTTTTCACTTAATACTTGGGAAAGTGCAAAAGGTGCTGACAATGGTTTTTTCAAGACAGTTCTATTTGATGAATTCTTGACTAGACAGTTTTATTTGCATAATGAGTTTATCATATTTACACAATTGTTGTCTAGTATCATTCGTGACAGGGACGGTACAACAATTTATATGTTAGCCAATACAGTTAATAAATACTGTCCGTATTTCGCCGAAATGGGTTTGTTCAATGTTGAGAAAATGGAACAGGGGACAATTGACGTTTATCAATTCGGTGACAGTGAATTAAAAATTGCCGTGGAATATTGTGCAGAGTCAGAAGCTACTAAGAAAATCAATAAATATTTCGCGTTTGATAATCCACGTTTACAAATGGTTACTAAGGGAACATGGGAAATTGATAATTACCCACATTGCCCCGTGCAATATCAACCGAATGAAGTTGTACAACATTGTTTCATCGAGTTTAACGGGACGTTGGTTCATGGTGAAATCGTGCGGTGTATTGATGATATGCGACAAAAGCATTTGTTTGTGTTTTTCTATGTTCAGACTAAACCAATTGATTTAAGGACGGTTAAAGTTCTATACACTGATAAAGCTGATAGTAATATCTTACATTGCACAAATGCACAGAGCGCCCCGACAAAAGCACATGAACTTTTTATTAAATTGATTAGAAATCATAACGATTTCTATAACACCAATGAAACTGGTGAAATTGTAAGAAACTGGAAAATGAACAACGGAATTTTAGTCCACTAAACCCCACCCCACCCCACTCAACACAGCACACCACAGCACAGTAATGATTGACATAAATCAAATATCCGAAATTTTGGACAGTTAGAAAAAATTTTTAACTGTCCATTTTTTGGACAGTTGACAAAAATCAAATGTACAAATTTTTGGACGCTTTAGCGATTCAACGCTTTACTGTGCTAAAGTGGGGGGGACGCTTCGGCGCTTTAACGTGCTAAAGTGT
>JAEIGA010011094.1_pt1 | contig 13677 bp, 12 predicted proteins | sample 9270691 | NCBI WGS metagenome assembly JAEIGA01 (sample SAMN17057246, study PRJNA624740) | gut metagenome | biome: biome; isolation source: fecal sample | host: Bos grunniens | place: China: Xizang | collected 2019
AATCCCGGCGCGTTCTTCTTCAAAATAACCACCTCGCGGCCTGCTGACTCAAGGATCTCCGCCGCCTTCTCTGCAACTCCAGGAGCTGTCTTCGCGCTTCTGACCACCTCGACGAACGGGATGACGTGCGGCGGGAAGAACGGATGCGCTACGATCATGCGGTCAGCAAACTTGGTCAGTCCTGTGACCAGATCGTCCGGAGACATCGCCGATGATGTGGAAATGATCGCAAGCGGGTTATCAATGTATTTCTCAACTTCCGCATAAATCGAGTGCTTGACTTCCATCTTCTCAAATGCGCACTCGCACACAAAATCAGCATCCGCCAGATCATTGTAATCATACGTGTAATGCAGATACTTCTTGCAGACAGCAGCTTCCTCTTCCGTCAGACACTCATGCTCGATCAGATCCTTGTAAAATGAATCATATGCATCTTCGCTCTTCTTCGCGAGTTCTTCATTCATCGCATAGAGTGTTGTCTTGTAGCCATGACCTGTGAACATGACCGCAAAGCTGGTGCCGATCATGCCTGTACCGATAATGGCAATATGTTTTACTCCGTCAACTTTCATATGTCACCTCCGAGCAAATAATCTGTCTTACTGATTCATGAGATAGTCGTAGCATTTTCTGACGTTGTTGGTCTGAATGTATTCCATGCATTCAGGCTGTCCGATATCGACCGGGCAGCGGTCCGCAAAGTTGATTCTCTCTACGCACTCTTCTTTGGACCACCCTTTGTTGATTCCGTCAGAAACAGCGGCGAGCCAGTCATAGAGGAACTGCTTGTTCTCGATAACGGATTCTTTGCCTTTGACGGGGCCGTGGCCGGGAACGATGTAGTCGACATCGAGTGTCAGCAGCCAGTCAAGACTCTCGAAGAGCTGATCGAAGTTCGCTGAGTGCAGCCAGATCTGGCAGTCGTTAAAGATATTGTCGCCGACGAACACGGTTCTCTCTTCCGGAACGAGGACGCTGACCTGCTCGGGAGAGTGTCCCGGCTTGTGATAGCAGTCAAATGTGTGATCGCCCAGTTTGATTGTCAGCCTGTCTGAGAAGGTAATGTCCGGCGTAGCGATAATATACTCTTCCTCTGAAGGCATGCGATCCAGCGCTTCCGGATCCTGTCTTTCGATAATGTCCACGTTGTAATCGTGCGTTGTCATGTTAAATGCGGGAGGAATCTTGAAGAAGCTGTCAAGAATCTTCTCGTGTCCGATAATGGTTGCGCCGGCTTTCTTCAGCCAGTGATTTCCGAAGATGTGGTCAATATGCGACTCTGTGTTAATCAGATACTTGATGCATCCAGCCTTCTCCTCGGCAAACGCAATCATCTGCTCTAAATTTGTAATCCACTGCGCCGTGTCGATAAAGACAGCGCCTTCCTTAGTAAGAACAATACTGGGATCGCATCCTCTGATTTCTGTCTCTGTATAGACATTGGGTGTTAACTGCTGCATATGATCTCCTTTCAACTCATGTATGTAAACTCTGCTCTTTTCAATAATCTGACCTTGTATAATCGATTATAAATCCATTATCAGCTATATTTTGCCCTATGTCAAGGTTTATAATCGATTTTACGGCGCTAAATCTATAATTTCAAAGTCATCCGGTACAAAGACGGTTCCACTGTAAAATTGTTTGGCTTCCTTCGTGTATGCTTCTTTGCGGAAACCAAAAGTAGACTCATCTTCGGTATGCCAGATGATCAGGTTTTTCGCGTGAAAACGCTCTGCGCATTCGCAGGCTTCTTTAACTGTTGAGTGGAATAACTCATAGGGATTGTAATGATCCGCCTCGGCGTACAGACAGAATGACTCTGTCAGCATCCAGTCGCACGGCTCCATATACTGAACCGTCTCTTCAGAGAAGGGCTCATCGCCCAGGAAGACGAGATGATACCCTTCTTTAGCGTCCATGCGGAAGCCGTACTGCACTGCTTTTCTTGAATGGATGTCAAAGAAAGTGAAATCATCGCCCAGGATATTCACGGTCTGGCCGTCTTCAATCAGCTCGATATGAATGCGCGGTCCGATCAGATCCCTCTGCGCCTTTTTGAGCAGGAGGTTGCAGACCGTGAGGAGTTTTTCAGCGGTCACCGCATTTACGTAGACCGTAAAATCTCCATCATACCGATGCCAGTTAATCAGCTCCGCGACATAGCGGACGACCCACACCATTCCCACCAGATGGTCGGTGTGCTCATGGCTGAGATAGGCATAGTGCATCTTCTGCCACGGTATCCCCATTGTAGTAAAGCAGCGGATGATATCACTGCCCCCTCCCCCGTCTACAAGGAAATACTGGTCGCCGTCCGTGAGGGCGAAGCAGGTATTATGATAATGTAGACATACGGCCTGTCCTGTGCCGAGAACGAACATTTTTTTCATGAATTTTGCGACTCGCTTCCTAATAGTATCTATATTTAGGAAATGCCACGAGCCGGCAAATAGCCGGCTCGTGTTATCAGCGCGCCGCAGCACGCTTTTTTTTATTCCATTTCGTCGATAATCTTATCGATTTCATCGAAGATGATCTGCGGCGTTTTCGCGCGCATCATATAGTACGGTGCGCTGGCTGCGAACTTCGCGCAGAACTCGCCGCGGGCCTGACGTCTCTCGTCTGTGTCAACGATCGGCATAACGAGTCCGTCCTCGCCGGAGAGCAGCTGGTTCATGCCGAAGAAGTTCATCAGTGAGTGATAGCTCTGATAAGCCGCCTCGAACTGTCCCATCTTCGTGACCTGTGTGTCAAACCATCCGTCGATGCACGGCATGATGGCAAGATCCATACGTGTCTGATCATAAGTGTAACCTGCCTTCGGCTCCGTGCCGAAGAGTTTGACAACACCCTGATCCTGATCCGGCAGATCACTTCTCTCTGTACCTTTGGCTCTCTTGCGGATATAGACATTCTTGGAGCCATAGAGGAACAAACCTGTGTCATCGGTAACGGTCGTCTCGGTCGAGAACGTCAGACCGCCCCTGCGGTTTGCCTCAAGCTGGGACATGGACTTGCCGTGGTTGTTCTCTCCGCCGACCAGAAGAATCATCTTGCCTCTGTAAAGAACGCTGGATGAATGGAACGGATGCAGACCGCATTTGTCCATCTCGTTAGCCATCATGGTGACCATGATCTTGTTGAGCTCTCCTTCCTCCCAGAAGCCCTTGAGGATCAGCTGCTCATCGACATACTCGATTGACTTCGGCTGCTCATCATAGTACCAGATGATGTCTGCCTTGTCCTTTGTGACATCTGTTGACTCCTTGACATCGCCCAGACGATAGTTCAGGAATGTCGGATCCTCAACGATGTGATCTCTCTCCGGACCCCCGACGATGTCAAAACGGACGAGCGCCTTGTCACTGCTTAACTGAAATGAATACATAAATTCCCTCCTTGATATTGATACTGTTGATTATTACCTTACTCTTATTCCTGCGGTTTGACGACAACCTTCAGAGAGTTGTCGAGCCGCTTTGTGAACACCTCGTATGCCTCCTCGTATTTAGACATTGGGAAGACATGTGTGATGAGCTTCTGAAGATCGTCCATATGCTTAGCCGCAATCGTGATCGCCGGCTCCAGCGTGTTCGGGTTGGCCCTGCTGCCGTTGAACGAAATCTCGTCCAAAACCAAATGCCGTACGGGGATCGGGACATCACCCTTCGGGAAGCCAACTGCTGCGATAGAGCCGCCTCTGGCCACCGACCAGCAGGCCGCCTGCACGCCCTGCGCCGTGCCGGTACACTCGACGACACGCTTGACGCCCGCGCCGTTTGTGTACTTCATGATCGTCTCCGGAATGTCTTCCTCGCGGTAGTTGATCGGAATCGCTCCCAGCTCTGCCGCCATCTCAAGGCGCCTTCCACTGCCGGAGCAGTAGATCTTGTTCGCGCCCATGGTCTTTAAGCAGATGATCGACATCCATCCCTGTGCGCCGGCGCCGTTGACAAGAACGTCGTCACCGACTCTGAAGTTTGTGCGCTCGATCATGTGCAGCGCGATCGACAGCGTGTCCATGATGCTCGCGATATCGTAGTTCATGTCATCCGGTATCTTCGAGATCGCACGGATATTCGTTGCGATATACTGCGCATAAGCGCCCTGTGAGATGTGACCGTACATTTTGTGGATCTTCGGTTTTCCGTAATTGGTGCAGATCGTGAAACGTCCTTCCATGCAGTTTCTGCAGTGGCCGCAGCCGAGATTCGCGATACCGCAGACACGGTCGCCGATCTTCCATCCGAAGTCTTCTGCCTTCGGCCCTAAAGCCACAACCTCGCCTGCCCACTCATGACCCGGAATCAACGGGAATTCCTGGGGCCAGTAGCCCGGAAAATCTCCCTGAATGATATGAGGATCCGTTCCGCAGATGGAAACAGACTCCACGCGGCAGAGAACTTCAGATTCCTGAGGTTCCGGAACCGGAATATCTGTATACTCAAAATCATTCGGCGCATTCAGCCTGATTGCTTTCATTGTGTCAGCCATTTTTTACCTCCTGTTCTGCTCTCTTACCAGTGGACCATCGGAAGGCCTGCAACCGGTGAGCGGAACCACGGCACACTGGTCTCTCTCAGAGAACCGATATAGACATTTTTAAGATCCGGACCGCCGAAGCAGACACTGGCTGTCCACGGAGCGGGACCCTGGCCGGTCTGGAACAGAATCTCGTTGGTGACGCAGCTCGCGTAGAACGCATCGTCAAGCGCCTGGACCTTGTCGTGGTCACCGCAGTCCATCAGGATCTTACCCTCTCCGTCGGGATCTATCACGAAGATCTTATCGGAATAGACCATCGTTCCCCAGAGATTGCCGTAGCTGTCGAACGCTATTCCGTCCGGATAAGCGCCCTGTCCCCACTCATTCGGTCCGTACACTTCTTTGTTGTGCAGGTCTCCGTTCTCATCGCACCGGAAACGGATAATCCGTCCGCCCTTGAGGCCTGTCGTCTCGACGCAGTACAGATACTCTTCGTTTGCGTCAAAGCGTACCTCATTCGTGAAGTGCAGACCGTCTGCCACGATGTGGATACCGCGCTCGTCATAGCGGGCAATATAACCGTCAGCCAGATCCGGAACCAACGCATCGATCCAATTTTTCTTCATGGTTGTGATGGTGATCCAGATGCGGTTCTTGGAATCGCGCAGGACAAAATTAACCTTTCCGATTTCCTTTCCGTCAATTGTATCAAAAAGCACTTCTGTCTCGCCCGTACGTTTCATAATCTCGAGGCAGTCCGTGCCAAAGTTCGAAATTAAAATATCTCCATTCTTTGCGAATGCGAGACCATTCGGAAGCGTGCCCTCGAAGAATCTGTTCACATCTCCCGCATTAATATCCAGTTTGCCTTCATATTTCTGATTGATGATTTTCTGTGTTCCGTCAGGACGGATGTGCACGACGCCGCCGCGGGCATCTGCTGTCCAGATGCTTCCGTCTCTCTCCGCCAGAATACACTCGGGTCTCTGCAGATCCTCACCGATAAAATTCAGCTTTTCCGGATCGATCTCAAACCCGTATAATGGATTGTCTTTTCTCATGGTCTAATGTTCCTTTCATTTAATACCAGACTCATTCTGCCGGCTTCCCGCTGTCAAAGTCCACCTCCGGATGATATTCATAGGAATCCAGATCCGTGGCGGGCGCAAAGAAACATGCTACCTTCAGTTCTTTTTCTCCCGTGTTTCTCACCATGTGAATCTTGCCCTGCTCGAACAGCACCACGCTGCCGGCCTCGAACGGATAAATAATACCGTCAATATAGACTTTGCCGTGTCCGTCGAGAATATAGAGCATCTCTTCTCCCTGAGGATGGCAGTGCGCGGGATTCACGGTCGACCCCGGCTCCACTCTCATGATGCAGCAGGAGCAGAATTTTCCGTCCAGACCATCATTCTTATCGACGACCCAGCGCAAAAATCTTCCCGGAACCGCCTTTTCGTAGACATCATTTTCATGAATGACAGGATACATAATCTTACCTCTTCATTGAATTAATGCGGGCGCCTGCGCCATTCGCAGGCGCCCGCTTCCAACCAAACTATACTTGTTCAGATTGTAACAGCCTGATTACTCGCTAAGCTTGCTGGTTGCGCCTGCAAACCAGATGGTGCACCAGCCGGCTGCAAGACCGATGACCGTGTAGATCATCTCAGTCAGGATAACATTGCAATACACACCGATGGAGCCGTCGATGCCCGCGCCTGATGAATGAACTGCAAAGAACAGAGCTGTTCCAATGAACACGCCTGCACCGTTCATTTTCACCTTCTCCGGGAACATCATGAACCACACAACGATGATGACTGCGATAGAAACTGCAATCAGATAGCCCATGCCGCCGCCCATGAATGCGAATGTCAGAATGAACATCAGAGCTGCGCAGATTGCGCCGCCGAACATGGACCAAAGCCAGTTCAGACCGCCCTTAAGGTTAGCGCCAGCCACAAAGTAGCAAGCCCATGTTGCGAATGAGATGTATGTCAGAGCATTTCCGTTCTCCATACACACCGGATTCGGCCAGCCTGCCATAGCCTGTGTGACATAAGTAACAATACCTGCAAGAATTGCTGTCAAAAGAGCATATACTGCCTGTTGTTTGAACTTCATAGTCTTCCTTCCTCCTTATAATGTTGTCTCATTTATTCTTCCGGCATCTTTCCAGCGATGATGTCGGGTTCAACTGTGCCGACCCATTCCTTTTGATCTAATGTCGTGATCGGGCGGGATTGAAGGAGATACATCTTCCCAGCCTCAAAGGCCCACTCGAGATCCTGCGGCTTGCCATAATACTGCTCGGCTTTCTTTGCCAGCTCGACCAGTTCTTTGACTTCCTCATCGGAGAGAACCTGCTCAAAACGCATATCTCTCGGGACGGGCTTGTTCTTGCTGCCGCCTCTCTCGCTCTTGCGTACGACCATGATCTCTTTCTTCGGAACGGCCTTCTGTACAAAGTGATAGTCGGTCTTGTCCACAACATAGTTGTCGGGATTGACAATACCCTGTACAACGCCTTCTCCGAGCCCCCAAGTCGCTTCGATCGTGACTGTGTTAGCATTCTGATCAATCGGATTTACCGAGAACATAACGCCGGACTTCTCTGAGTTGACCATACGCATGACAACAACGGCGATTGCGATATCTCTCTCGTCAAACTTGTTCTCTCTGCGATAGAAGATCGCCCAGTTGTTGTAGAGTGATGCCCAGCAATCCTGCACATATTTGACAACCTCATCCTCGCCGATAACATACAGGAAAGTCTCCTGCTGTCCGGCAAAGCTTGCGTCGTCAAGATCTTCGGCGGTGCCGCTTGAACGAACCGCAACAGGCGGATTCTCGCCCTGGAGCTTGCGGTAGTTATCGATCAGGCTCTGCTTCATATCTTCAGGCATCTCTGCATCTGTAATCATGTTACGGATTGCCTCGCCGGCCTCCTCAAGGCTCGCCTGAGATTCCCAGTCGATCGCGTCGATCTTCTCAAAGACTCTGTCATACAGATTGTTCGCTTCCATAAAGGCAACGTACATCTCTGAGCAGCAGACAAAACCTTCGGGAACGGGAAATCCTGCCTTAAACATTCTTGAAAGGCTGGCTCCCTTGCCGCCTGCGATCAGCCCAAGATTTTCTTCAGGCAATTCATCAAACCATTGAATATAACTCATAAATAATCCTCTCTTTCATGCCGGCGGGCCGCCGGGCCTGCCGCGGCCCGCCTGGCTATTTCCTATTTCTCTTTTAGTATGCTGAGCTTATGCTCTCTCAAGAATCTCAACTGTTCCGGCGTCACCGTTGACACGGATCTTGTCGCCTGTCTTGATGCGATAGGTTGCATTCACGCAGCCGACGACGCACGGGATACCGAACTCACGGGAAACAACAGCCGGGTGAGAAAGAGCTCCGCCTGTATCGGTGACCAGACCTGCGATCTTGGAGAACGCGATGATCCAGCCGGGGTTCGTCATCTGGCAAACCATGATATCTTCAGGCTGCAGCTGGTCGAACTCTGCCGGGCTCTTGACAACGCGTGCCGGGCCTTCTACGCAGCCTGCTGAGCCGCTGATAGCCTTGATCGTATCGCCCTGATCTCCTGCTGCCTCGAGCTCCTGAGTCTTGAAGAAGACATCCGGATAGCCCCAAAGGATCTGCTTGTAGATCTCTTCATACAGGTGCCAGTGATCAACTGTACCATACCAGTAGCGCGGCGGCTTCTTAGCTGCCTCTTCCATTGCTGCACGAGCCTTTGCAACGCGAGCCTTCATATCGATATCTGAGAAAGCTCCTGCACGCAGCTCGTCATATGTCAGCATGAAGATGTCTTCTCTGTCATCGAGTTTGCCTTCCTTGACAAGCTTGTCGCCGATGCCGAGGAACATAATTCTCATGTGAGCATAGATGGACTGGTCAATGTAGAAGTGATGGTTCGGTGTCAGCGGAAGCATCTTGAGGTTCAGAGCAAGTTTTTCCTCGAACTGCTCGCGGAGATCTTCATCCTCGATGCGGGCGCGTGCACGCTCGATCGCTGCCTTCTGGCTGTCGTTGTTCGCCGCGATCTGTGACGGATAGTCATAATCTGTGATGACATAGTTCTTGATCGCCTCATAGACAGGTGTCGGATCTTCTTTCCAGATCTTGCCGGTGTACTCATGTGTCCACAGCGGCTTCCAGCCATAGACGTCAACATAGTCATCGATCTTCTTCTTCAGCTCAGCGCCGCCGGGCTGATTCGCGAGCTCTGCCATAATGGTCGCAGCAGCTTCGCCTTCCCAGAAAGCTTTCATGCCGGCTGATTCACAGATTTCTTCCTTGATCTTCCATGCGTCACGCAGGGAATCCCAGTTCTTGTCATCCGGGGAGACAGTGATCAGTGAGTAATCCTCATCGATCGGGCCAACAGCCTCTTCATAGATAGCCTGGAACTCGCCTGAAGCCTGTGCCTGTGCATAGTTCAGGATCCAGTGGATACGGAAAGCTCTCTCCTGCCAGTCAAGGCAGTCTTCCAGATGGAACATTGCCGCAGCCATAGACTCATTCTCGAAATCAAAGTCGATCATCTTGTCTGCCATCTCGATCAGCTCCGGAATGTACTGATTCTCCCACACCTCGAGGAAGTGATCTGCATAGTAGGGCATAACATTGCCATAATATGCCAGATGGCCTTCCTGAAGATCCTCGGGAAGTGTTGGCGGAACAACTGCTGTGTACAGATAGCCGTTGATCAGTTTGCCGACCCAATCTTTACCGCCGACATAGCCAAATCTCTTATAGAAATAGGCACATGTGGGGCCCCACCAGCCGCCGCAGCTGAAGTACATGGGGGAAAGGGGATTCGGGCAGTGCAGATCATCGTACCACCACATTAATTTCTTTTCTTCCTCGTTCGCCCATTCTACTGGATACTCGTCGTTGCCAAAGAATGTTGCATAGATTTTGTTTTCAGCCATAATAGACCCTCCTTGAAAACAATTAGTGATTAATAAGTTGCAGTTTCATATATTCCATCGGCTTAAAGCCAATACAATAACTTCTTGTGGCGCCAATAAAGGCGCTTGTTAGTCGCCGGGACCTTCCCCCGCCGGATTCATCCGATCCGCTGCCATCATGATGGCGTCAATTATACGGTTGTATCCGGTACACCGGCAGATATTGCCTTCCATATTTTTCCTCACGTACTCCCTTGTGGGATGCGGGTCCTGATCAAGAATCGCTTTGGCACTCATGATCATCCCCGGCGTGCAGAACCCGCACTGGACAGCTCCAGCATCGAGAAAAGCCTGCTGCAGAGGGTGAAGCTCATCTCCCTCAAGCCCTTCGATTGTCTCGATCTCTCCGCCGTCTGTCTCCACCGCTGTCACAAGACAGGAGTTGACGGGCTTTCCGTTGTAAATGACTGTACAGGCGCCGCATTCGCCCTCGTTGCACCCGATCTTAGTACCGGTCAGTCCGAGATCTTCCCTGAGAAACTCGGCGAGCGTCTCGGCTACATCCACAAACCGGATATATTCTTCACCGTTGACTGTCACATGAATCTCTTTCAGTCTCATCGGGTCACCTCCTTCATGCGCCACTGAGGCATATCGCAGCATTTGTCGCCCCGGGCTCTCTGAAGTGCCGTCTGATAGGCTGCTTCCGCCATGTTCTGAATGATCGTCAGGCGGAACTCGGCGCTGGATCGCCAGCTGCTTCTGGGACTGGCGTGCTCTGCGCAAATCTGTCCGAATGCAACCGCATCCACCTCGTCCGCCTTCTTCCCTGTGAGATAGTCTTCCGCGTCCGGTACCCGGATGGCGGTCGGCGCCGAGGTTGTCAGGGCTACACGGGCTTTGACAATCGTATCCGTCTCGCCAAGTGTCACCAGCACGCTGCATCCGCACAACGCCAGATCCATTGCTTTCCGGCGCATATATTTGATATAGCGCGAACCTGTTCTCTCCGCCGGTTTGTAAATCTTAAGTCCTTTCAGAATCTCATCTTCTTTAAGAACGGTGCGTTTCGGTCCGAGGAAAAAGTCTTTCAACGGAACGATCCGCTCCCCGTCTGCTGACGTGACAACACAGTCGGTGTCAAAGAGCAGGAGCGGTGCCACGCTGTCGGCTGACGGAACCGCGTTGCAAATGTTACCGCCGACCGTTCCTCTTTGGCGGATCTGCACAGAACCTACCTGGGAACACCCTTCGCTGAGCGCGGTGTATTTCTCCCAGAACAGATCGCTCTCCTCGAAATACCGGTGCGGGGTCAGGGCTCCGAAAAACCAGTGCTCATCCTCCTCGCGGATTTCTTTCAGTTCCGGAATGCCCTTGATGTCAATCAGTGCCGTCGGTTTCAGTGATCCGTTGTGCATCGAGACATAGATATCTGTTCCTCCGGCAACGATCTTCGCGCCATCCGTCTTTTTCAGCTCACAGGCTTCCTGTATTGTTTTGGGTTCGTAGAGTTCATAAGAAGAAAGCATCCTTACACCCCCTTCTCATCCCAACCCGGGCCGAAAACCGGATCGTTGAATAGCTGCTCGGCGCTGGGCGTGCCGTCTCCGGCTGCCTCCTGGCCTTCGCAGTCCAGGACAAATTCGGGCTTGATTGGGATCGCCTTAACCGGCCTGTCGAGTGCCGCCGCAACTGCGTTTGAAATGCAGGGTGCGGTTGGCGCTACACCGGGCTCTCCGATTCCCTTCGCACCGTACGGTCCCTCGGAATGTCCCACTGCCACGAGCGAAATCTTGTAGTCAAAGTCGGCATCCATAAAGGTCGGGACCTTATAGTCAACCATATTGCCGTTTTTCAGATCGCCGTCCAGATAAATCATCTCTTCGAGAAGGGCATGCCCGAGGCCCATAACCAGAGCGCCTTCGATCTGCTGATAACAGCCGAGCGGATTGATCGGATTGCCGACATCGTGGGCGGCGCCGATCTTGACCACATCGATATGACCTGTCTTGGGGTCAATGGCCACTTCCGCTGCCTGCGCGCCCATCATCCACATGACGGTCGCTCTCTTGGTCGCGTGTGTGTATTCATCCACCGGATCAAAGATATCTTTTGTACCGTATCGTCCGATGGCGATCACAGGCGGCTCCTCGTGCATCGCCCTGCTCGGGCCGATGTCGTTGATATGGAGCTTCTTCTCCGGATCCTCTGACGTCGTGAAAACGCCGCTCTCAAACTGCATAGAGTCAGCGCTTACTTTCCACAGTTTTGCCACGAGCACTTTCAACTGGCGCACCAGATCCTCGCAGGCTTCCAACAGCGCGTTACCGCCGTGGAATGTTGACCGGCTTGACGTCGTCGTCTTGTCGTACGGCGTGATCGATGTATCTGCCTGGGACATGTAAATCTTGTTTACATCCAATCCCAAAACCGAAGCTACAAACTGCGGGAAGACCGTACGCACTCCCTGCCCCATCTCGCGGCTGGCGGACATGATATTGACCGAACCGTCCTCATTCATCCGCACGCTGACTGATGTGGTGGATGGCGTACCTGTCAGCTTGATAAAGCAGGCAATGCCTTTGCCGTGAAGTCTGCCTTCGTCGTCAGTCCAACGCCGGGGCATCTTGTCCCAGCCTAGATTGGCGGCTGCTTTTTCCAGACACTCGCCGACGCCGACATCTGTCATGATTTCTCCGGTAACATTTTCCATGCCATCCTTCAGGATGTTCTTTAAACGCAGCTCAAGCGGATCCATTCCCAGTTTCTGGGCAAGTTTATCCATCTGCGCCTCATGCGCACATGCCACTTCCGTAATACCAAATCCTCTGTACGCGGAGCCGAGCGAATGATTGGTGACCATACAATAGCTGTCCACATAGACATTCGGGATGAAGTACGGTCCGTTGGAGGCATAGCCGGCGTTGTAGTTGACGCGCGGGCCGTATCCGCCGAACGCTCCTGTATCCCAGTAAATGAGAAGCTTTTGCGCGACCAGCTTGCCGTCTTTTGTCGCGCCTGTCTTGGCATAGTATTTGATCGGCGCTCTCGTGACCGACGACTCAAACTCTTCGTGCCGTGTGTTGGTCAATTTGACCGGGCGCTTCGCCTTGATCGACAGCGCTGCCGCGATCGGCGTCAGCTCCGGTTCAAGCTTGCTTCCGAATCCTCCTCCGATATCTGTACAGATGATACGGACTTGATTCGACGAATACCCGAACAAACCGGCTAAGAGACTTCGAACCGAGAACGGTGACTGCACCGGAGCATAGACGATCAGCTCGTCGGGGGAGGCGCTCACAAGTGTCGTGTGCGTCTCGATGACGGTGTGCTGTAACATCGCCGTATAGTACTCGCTCTCAACGATCACATCGGCCTCTTCAAAGCCTTTCTCCACGTCTCCGTGAATCAGCTGGAAGCGGTCCAGAATATTGGTCCCTTGCACAGGATGTGTGAGTCCTTTGATCTTATAGGCTCCCCAGTCTTCCTGAACCAAACTCTCGGCTTTGATTGCGTCCTCGATCGAATCGACAACCGGCAGGAGTTCGTACTCAGCCTCAATCAGCGCCACTGCCTCTCTGGCGGCTCTCTTGGTGTCCGCAGCGACAGCCGCAACCGGCTGACCGCGGAACAGTACCTTATCGTGAGCCAGAATCGGCTGATCCACTACAAAGGATCCGTAATAACCCGGGCAATCCTCCCCGGTAATCACGCAGCGCACGCCCGGATAGGCCCTTGCCTTCTCAACATTGAGCGAGAGAATCCTGGCATGTGCGTGCGGGCTGTGGTAAATTGCCGCATAAAGCTGCCCCGGGAGCGAGAAATCCGCCCCGTATCTGGTCTTTCCTGTGACCTTGTCTTTCCCGTCTTTTCGGGAGATTGAACTTCCGATAATCGGATCAAGCTTCATGCTGAATTCCTTCTTGTCTACAGAATCAGGCGGAACCGCTCAAAAAGCGGCACCGCCTGCGTATCGTGTTATTATCTCTCAACTGTTCCTTCCCAGGTGTCAAGCGCTCTCTTGGCAGACTTCTCATCATACCAGTGTGTCGTCACGGTCTTAGCGCGGGTGTAGAAGCGCACACCGTCGATGCCGAGCACGTGCTGATCTCCAAAGAAGGAGTCTTTGTTGCCCGAGAATGGGAAGTATGCTGACGGAACCGGGATGCCGACATTGATACCGACCATACCGCCGTCTGTGCGCATCGCAAACTGTCTTGCGTAGTAGCCGCTCTGTGTGAAGATG
>JAEIGA010011095.1_pt1 | contig 13677 bp, 11 predicted proteins | sample 9270691 | NCBI WGS metagenome assembly JAEIGA01 (sample SAMN17057246, study PRJNA624740) | gut metagenome | biome: biome; isolation source: fecal sample | host: Bos grunniens | place: China: Xizang | collected 2019
GCGGGTATTTTAAACGACCGTATTGATAAAATCGAAGAAATTTCCAAGTATATTATGTATATGAAGGAAAAGAATATCGACGTTTTGCCCCCCGATATCAATAAGTCCAAAGAGATTTTCTGGGTAGAAGGCAACGGGCTTCGTATCGGCTTGGGCGCGCTTCGCGGGGTAGGGCAAGATGCGATTGCGGCGGTTATTAAAGAACGCGAACAAAACGGATACTTTAAAGATTTTGCCGACTTTATCGTCCGTTGCGCGAAATTCGTCAATAAGCGTATCGTCGAAAGTCTGATTTACGCCGGCGCGTTCGACGGATTTGGCGTATACCGTTCGCAAGTTGCCGCCGTATACGAAGACGTCATGGCAAAAGTTAACGCGCGCGATAAGCAAAAGGCAGGGATGCAAATTTCCCTGTTTGGTGGAATTTTAGAAGAACAGGCAATCGAAGTTGTGTTCCCGAATATCCCCGAATACGAAACGATGGATAAGCTCTCGAAAGAAAAGTCCGTGCTCGGCGTATACGTCAGCGGTCATCCCTTTGAAAAATTCTTGCCGTATTTTAAAGACGCAACTTTCCATTGCGGTATGCTTAACGACTATACGGAAGACGAAGAAACGGGCGAAAAAACGTACGCCGACGTCAAGGACGGACAGCAAGTTTCAATGGGCGGTATGGTATCCGCTTATAAGAAATTGCAAACCCGTTCGGGTGGGATGATGGCGTTCGTGACGGTGGAAGATTTAATGGGCACGGTGGAATGTGTTTGCTTCCCGAAAGTATACGATAAAATTAAGAGCTTTTTAGCTCCCGACAAGGTTGTTTCTGTGGTGGGGAAGCTGAGTATCACCGAAGACAAAGCTCCCGCAATTATCGTAGATAAAATGACGGAATTTTCTTTGGAAGAGAATGGCAAGGATACTACGACGCCTACGCAAACGCAAGGGAACGAAACGCAATCCGTAAGGCAAGAAAAGCGTGAACCCCCCACGCCGAAAAAAGATGGTAAGCTTTGGCTTAACGTCAGCGGTTTAGACGAAGCGGACGTGGAAGAATTGCTTGAAACGCTCACTTTTTACGAAGGGGAAACTCCCGTGATTTTTGTGAACGGCAAGCAAAAAATGCTCTGTTCGCAAAAGATAAATCCCTGTAAAGCTTTATTTGCGGAACTTGCGGGATTTTTAGCGGAAAATTGCATAAAATTAATTTGATTTTTTATAAAAATACGCTTAAAAAAGTTGGTTTTTTTCGAAACTTTTGCTATAATATATAAGTGTAAGAAACTTGGGAAAATCGTTGAGAAGAATAACTCGGTGTTGGAGATAATTGTATGAAAAGAATAGGTTTATTGACAAGTGGTGGCGATGCTCCTGGAATGAACGCGGCAATTCGCGCGGTCGTGCGTAGCGCAATCTATTTCGGAATGGAAGTTTACGGGGTTGAGCGCGGTTATGCAGGTTTAATGGAAGAAATATTAGTGCCTATGGAAATGCGTAGCGTTTCGAATATCGTGCAATGTGGCGGCACGAAGCTCCGCACGGCAAGATGCTTGGAAATGCTCACGGAAGAAGGGCAAAAGAAAGCCGTTTCCACGCTTGAAAAATACGGTATCGACGGGCTTGTGGTGATCGGTGGCGACGGGTCTTTTCGTGGCGCAAAAGTATTGAGTGAGAAATACGGCGTGCCTACGATTGGTATTCCCGGTACGATTGATAACGACCTTGAATATACTGACTATACGCTTGGATTTGATACGGCGGTAAACACTTGCTTAGATATTATCAATAAACTTCGCGATACCATGACTTCTCACGAACGTATTTCCGTCGTGGAAGTAATGGGCAGACATTGCGGGGATATCGCGCTTTATAGCGGGATTGCTTCGGGCGCGGAAATTATCGTCGTGCCTGAAATTAAAGTGAATATGGAAGATATTATCACGCGCATTAACCGTTCGAGAGCAAACGGAAAACACTCGAATATTATCGTCGTAGCCGAAGGGGTCATGAGCGCGGAACAATTTGCAAAGCAGTTGCAAGACGTGACGACTTATTCCGTTCGTCCTACCTGTATCGGACACGTCCAGCGTGGCGGTTCGCCGTCTATGGCTGACAGAATGTTGGCGGCGCAATTCGGGAATAAAGCGGTGCGCTTGTTAAAAGACGGTATCGGCAACCGCGTAGTTGGGATTTCGAAAAATAACATTATCGATATGGATATTATCGAAGCCGTTTCTATGAAAAAGAAATTCGACTATGAATTATATGAAACGTTGCAAATGATTTCTATGTAATTTAGTGGCATATTATCTTGCTTTATGCATATAATACAATATTGATTTGCGTTTTCTTTCGCTCACTTTGCGGGGGAAACCGTGCGCGAGCGGAGAAAGATAAGCGGAATTGCTTCATTTTGAAAACGTACGCGAAAGATAAAACGGTTTGCGGTGCTTTGCAACGGAAGTTGCATTAGCTCCGTAGCTGATCGGGTGAAAAACGATTTACTTCCGCGACGACGAGTCGCGGATTTATATTCTAAACCAATTTAATAATAAAATTTATTAGGAGGTAGCTATGAAAAAGACGGAGAAACTGATTGCCGCGCTTGCTACGATGGCGCTTGGAGTGTTGCTTTTGATTATGAAAGGCGATATGATCAGTATTTTAATGACGGTCGTCGGCGTTGCCGCAATCGTGTTGGGCGTTATTGATTTAATCAACAAAGCCGTTCCTGCGGGGGTGGTAAAAATCGTCGTTGGCTTGTTGATTATCTTGTTCGGTTGGGTGCTGGTTAGCGCCGTGTTGTATATACTCGGTGCAATTTTGATAATCGTGGGGATATTAGTCCTTTACGAATTGATTAAAAAATGCACGAAACTCGTTTTGTCCGACTGGTCGTCTATTTTAAAATACGCAAAACCCGTCGTATGTATTTTAATCGGTTTATTGCTCTTTTTCAGTGGCTTCGAATGGGTTTTTATCCTTGCCGGAATTATCACGGTTATTGAAGGCTCGCTTATTTTGATAGATGCTTTGAAAAACGATTAACGAAGGAAAAACTTCCCGAAACGGGGAGTTTTTTTGCGCCTAAAAACGAGTTAAATTTTTTGCTATTCGTTTTTTTTATTGCCCTAAGCGAAGATTTGGAAGAATTTTCTTGTTTTTTGAAGAAAAAACAACTCGAAAAAGCCCTTTTTAGAAAATAGTGGTATAAGTTTTTTCTATACTATATATTGTGTTTAACTCCTTGACTTTACCACAATATATGCTATAATAGTATAGCACGGATATTTATTATACAATATATTGTATGAGAAGGGGCGTAAAACTTCTCGAAAAACACAAGATGTTGTGTAAAAAGAGAATATAAAGTTATACGGAAGAAGAAAGGACAGGGAGGAGTTAGTTTATGAAAATTATTAAAAGAAGCGGGCAGGAAGTAGAATTTGATAAGGAGAAAATTGCCGACGCTATTCGAAAGGCGAATAAAGAAGTTGCCGAACGCGACCGTATTTCGGAAGGAGCGTTGCAGGCAATTGTTAATCACGTCACCGAGCAATGCCAAGATCTTGGCCGTTCTCCGCACGTAGAAGAAATTCAAGATATGGTGGAAAACCGCTTAATGGCAACCCTTTGTTTTGCTCTTGCCAGAAAGTATATCACCTATCGTTATTCCCGTGCGCTCGTTCGTAAGTCGAATACGACGGACGCGCAAATTTTGGCGCTTATCGAATGTAATAACGAAGAAGTAAAACAAGAAAACTCCAACAAAAATCCAACGGTCAACAGCGTACAACGCGACTATATGGCAGGGGAAGTGTCTAAAGACTTAACCCGCCGTATTCTGTTGCCTGACGATATCGTTGCAGCGCACGATCAGGGGCTTATTCATTTCCATGATGCCGATTATTTTGCGCAACACATGCATAACTGTGATCTCGTGAATTTGGAAGATATGTTGCAAAACGGAACGGTAATTTCTGGCACGCTCATTGAAAAACCGCACAGTTTTTCGACTGCTTGTAATATCGCTACGCAAATTATTGCGCAGGTCGCTTCTAATCAATACGGCGGACAGAGTATTTCCCTTACCCACCTTGCGCCTTTCGTTGATATCAGCCGTCATAAAATCCGTAAAGAAGTTGCCGCCGAGCTTGGTGAAATCGGGATTACCGACGAAGAACAAATTGCGGCAATTGCGGAAAAACGTCTTCGCGACGAAATCGGCAGGGGGATTCAAACCATTCAGTATCAAGTGGTCACCTTGCTCACGACGAACGGGCAAGCGCCTTTCGTCACGGTGTTTATGTATTTAAACGAAGCGCGCAACGAACGCGAAAAAGCCGACCTTGCGTTGATTATTGAAGAAACACTCCGTCAGCGTATTCGCGGCGTGAAAAACGAATCAGGCGTTTGGATTACGCCTGCATTCCCTAAGCTTATCTACGTGTTAGAACCTGATAATATTTCCGAAGAACAACCTTACTGGTATTTGACGGAGTTAGCGGCGAAATGTACGGCAAAGCGTATGGTTCCCGATTATATTTCCGAAAAGAAAATGCTTGAATATAAAGTGGATAAAAACGGCGAAGGGCATTGCTATACCTGTATGGGTTGCCGTAGTTTCTTAACGCCTTACGTAGACGAAAACGGAAAACCTAAATACTACGGAAGATTTAATCAAGGGGTCGTCACCATCAATCTCGTTGACGTTGCGCTCTCGTCCGGTCGCGATCAAGATAAATTCTGGAAAATTTTCGACGAGCGTTTAGACCTTTGCTATCGCGCGTTGATGCACCGTCATAAGAGGCTTTTGGGTACGCTTTCCGATGCTGCGCCTATTCTTTGGCAATACGGCGCGCTTGCCCGCTTAGAAAAAGGCGAAACGATTGATAAGCTTTTATTCGGCGGATATTCTACGATTTCTTTAGGCTATGCAGGGCTTTACGAATGTGTGAAATATATGACGGGCAAATCTCACACAGACGAAGATTCTAAACCCTTTGCGCTTGCGGTTATGCAAAAGATGAACGACCGCTGTAAGGAATGGAAAGCGAAAGAAAATATTGATTTCTCGCTCTACGGCACGCCGTTGGAAAGTACGACGTATAAGTTCTCTAAATGCTTACAAAAGCGTTTCGGCTTAATCGAAGGGGTGACGGATAAGAGTTATATCACGAACAGCTATCACGTGCACGTATCTGAAGAAATCGATGCGTTTACCAAGCTTAAATTCGAAAGCGAATTCCAACAGCTTTCGCCCGGCGGCGCTATTTCGTACGTGGAAGTTCCGAATATGCAAGACAATATTCCCGCCGTTCTTTCCGTAATGAAATTTATTTACGAAAATATTATGTACGCCGAACTTAATACGAAGAGCGATTATTGCCAAGTATGTGGCTACGACGGGGAAATTCAAATCCAAACGGACGAAGGCGGAAAGCTCGTTTGGGAATGTCCGCATTGTAAAAATCGCGACCAAGCGAAAATGAACGTAGCAAGACGTACTTGCGGATATATCGGCACACAGTATTGGAATCAAGGCAGAACGCAAGAAATTAAAGATAGAGTTTTGCACCTTTAAACGGCTATGAATTATGCAACGATAAAATTTTACGATATTGCAAACGGAGAGGGAGTTAGAATCTCCCTTTTCGTTTCGGGCTGTACGCATAGATGTAAAAATTGCTTTAACCAAGTCGCTTGGGATTTTGCTTACGGTGAGCCGTTTACTAAGTCCGTGCAAGAAAAAATCCTGAAAGAACTTGCGCCTGATTATATCGCGGGGCTCTCTCTTTTAGGCGGTGAACCGCTTGAACCGGAAAATCAAAAAGCGTTGTTGCCGTTCGTGCGCGAAGTAAAACGTTTGTATCCTAAAAAGACGGTTTGGTGTTATACGGGTTTTGTCCTCGACGAAAAGACGGGGGAACTTACGGCAACCTGTAAAAATATTCCCGAAACCAAAGAACTCGTTTCTCTTTTCGACGTACTCGTAGACGGTCCATACGTGGAAGAATTGAAGGATATTCGTTTGAAATTTCGTGGGTCTTCAAATCAGCGCGTAATCGACGTGCAAAAAACTTTGCAAGAAAAGAAATGCGTGCTGTATCTTACCTGAATGAATAAAGCTCCCGTCGCATATAATAGGATATGCGTACGGGAGTTTTTCAACGGATAATCACAATCGTTTGCCTTTGCTTTTTGTTGAGCGTAGGCGTATATACGCTCTATTTAAGCAGGAGAACGGTGATTGCGTTCAAGAAAGAATTTTATTTTTTAACCGTGCAAGCGGAAACGGTAGAAGTTTCCGCTCTTGAAATACAAAACGACGGCGGGGCGGGGTTTATGCTCCCGAAGAACCGTATGGCGTTAGCCGTTTATTTTACGAAGTCGGATGCGGAAAAAGTGTTTGCGAAAAACAAAGACCGTTATGAAAAATTATCGCTCGTTTGCCTTTCTTGTGAAGAATTATATTTTAGCGGGGAAAGGAAAGAAGAATGGGAAAGCGTGATAAACGCGCTTAACACTTTATACGAGCATATTCTTCTTTTAAACGAGTTAATCGTACGGGTGGAAAACGGGCAAACGCAAGAAGCGAGTAAACGGATATTAAACGAGATAGAAGGGAATTTTTTATATTTGGAAAAATCTTATAAAAACTTTTCTGCGCTGTCAAAGCTCTATGGGAATAGCGCAGAGAAATTACGCGAACAAACGGAAAATTTCGTCTTTACAAAGAATTTGAGATACGTTGTTTGCGGGTTATGTAAAGGGTATCTTGACTTTGCGGGAGAATATTCCGTTTAAATTTATGAAAAAACTTAAAAAACTTTAAAATTCCCCCTAAAAACGCTTGATTTTTTATGAAACATTGAGTATAATGAATAAGCTGTCGTTGAGAGAGCAAAAGGATATATGCTACTGTGGCTCAGTCGGTAGAGCAGCTGATTCGTAATCAGCAGGTCGCCGGTTCAAGTCCGGCCAGTAGCTCCAAAGCAAAGCGGTTGGATAAACGCCAACCGTTTTTGTTTTTTGTTATCTTGAACCGTTTAGACCTGCTGATTAAATGACGGGGTCCCCGAAAATGAAAGCATTTTTGGGGTGGACAAAAGGTCGCCGGTTCAAGTCCGGCCAGTAGCTCCAAAGCAAAGCGGTTGGATAAACGCCAACCGTTTTTGTTTTTTGCATAGCTTGTTTTTTAGCTCAAACGCTTGACAAAATAATAAAAATAAGTATAATAAAATAAAAAACAAACGGAGAAAATTATGATTAAAGTTAATAACGTTGACGAATTAAACAAAGTCGTAGCCATTCCTGACGAAGCGGTAAAATTTTTAAAAGAAATCAACCAAGATACTCCTTGCGGGAAATATTATTTCGGTGATACCTGTTATATCAATTTAATGAATTGTGATACGCATGCAATTAAATTTAACGACGATAACGCTGCGATTATGGAAGCGCATAACGAATATATCGACGCGCAGTTTCTCGTGAGCGGTGAAGAAAAGATGTTATACGGTTCGCGTGAAAATATGCCCGTACATAAAGAATACAATCCCGAAAAAGACGTCGTGTTTTATTGCGTAAAACCTTATCGGGAAATTTGCTATAAAGCAGGGGAAGCGATTGTTTTACCGCCCGAAGACGCGCATCAGCCAAATTGCTGTGTAAACGAGCCGATGACCCTTAAAAAAGCCGTCGTGAAAATTAAAGCATAAAATCAGAAAAGAAATAACCGCTTGCGAGCGGTTATTTTTCTATAAAAATCTCTTTTTTCTCTTTTAAGGGATATAATTGAGAATATACTCTTTCCGCAAAAATATCCGTTTGGAAACATTGCAAAGCAACGGGGGAAAGTTTCTCTTCGTCGTGCGCTCTGATAATTAGGGGTGCTTTGGCGTTTCCTAAAACAGATAACAGGTCGGTGCGGCTCTTTTTGACGGCTAATACGTTCAAATATAAAGGCGTTTGCAAATACCGTTTTATATCTTCTTTCGTAATATTTAACATGTTTTGCAATAAAATACGCCTTATTCTCGAAGTCGTGTAGCGAGCGGACGTCAAGCTTTCCGCAAGATGCCGTTTGCCTTGCGAAAGGGCGTTTTTAAAGGCGTATTCTAAGCCTTCCGTGCAATCGGGCGTTTGCGCAATTTCGTTAACGGTTTTGTTTAAAATAGCGTAATTTTCAATCAAGTCCAACCCGTTTTCCAAAGAAGTAGGTAAATCATTTTTTACGTAATCGGCAATACCGTAAACGGGCGTTCCTTTGTGAATAGCTTCACGAATAGCCGTAGCCGAAGGATATTTTGTTGAAAGTGTTTTTTCTAAGTAGCCACTCCCTTGCCTTTGAATTGGTAAAATTTCAAGATTTATATTTTTGCTTAAAATAGCTTTCGTATATTCCAACGCAAGAATATTATTCGGTGAAGTCAAAAGCGCAGGGTCGATTGCTTCTTTCCAAGCTTCCGCTCTTGCCTTTGCGTATGAAATGCCTTTAGATAATAAGATTTGAATTTTCTCGGAAATTTCTTTCGGTTCGTTTAAAAGTAAGGTCGCCGCTTTTTTTAGTTCGCTTGCAGTGGCGCTTTCCGCACCGAAACAAAGAACGCTTAGTTCGGGAATAGACGAAAGCAAATGAATTGCGCCTTTTGCAAAAATTTCCGCCGAAGACGTAGCGAAACAAGTAGGCAATTCAATCACCGCGTCTGCACCGCCTAAAACGGCGTGGCGGGCGCGAACGTGTTTTTCTAAAACGGAAGCTTCACCGCGTTGTACGAAATTTCCGCTCATGAAACAAATCACGGCGTCTGCGCCCGAAAGCCGCTGCGCTTCCCGTAATTGATATTCGTGTCCGAAATGAAAGGGATTATATTCACAAATAATTCCGCAAATTTTCATAATAAGCGTTTCCTTTTCTTTACAATTAAAAAAAACTGTGCTATAATAGATAAGCGTATAAATATTATACACGAAAATAAAAAATAAATAAAGCGTTTGAAGGAGAAATTTTTATGAAGAACGTTCTTGAAGAAATAAAAATCAAGGCAAAATCTTTAAATAAGAAGATCGTGCTTTGTGAAGGCGAAGACAAGCGCGTGGTGAAAGCCGCCGCCGACGCAACCAAAGAAGGGATTGCAAAAATAGTATTGCTCGGCAATGAAGCGGAAATTAAAGCGGCGAACCCCGAAGTTGACTTAACGGGCGTGGAAATTATCGACCCGCTCAACGCTGAGAAGCTTCCCGAATACAACGCAAAACTCTGTGAACTTCGCGCGTCGAAGGGTATGACGGAAGAACAAGCGGCAAAATTATTGACGGACGGAACGTATTTTGGCGCAATGATGCTGAAAATGGGGGATGTAGACGGTTTGGTTTCGGGGGCTTGTCATTCGACGGCGAATACGCTTAGACCCGGACTTCAAATCATTAAAACGGCAAAAGGCGTTTCTTCGGTTTCCAGCTTTAACCTTATGATTTGTCCCCCGCAAGGCAACGAATACTGTCCCGACGGGTTAGTAGTGTTTGCTGATTGCGGATTAAATCCGACCTATACGTCGGAAGGTCTTGCCGATTGCGCGATTGCAACGGCAAATTCCGCGAAAGCGATTGCGGGAATTGACCCGAAAGTTGCGATGCTTTCTTTCTCGACGATGGGGAGCGCAAAACACGATAACGTTGCAATGGTTGCAGAAGCGACCCGCATTGCAAAAGAAAAAGCTCCCGAATTAAAGCTCGACGGCGAACTTCAATTCGATGCAGCGATCGTTCCTTCCGTAGCGGCGTTAAAAGCGCCTAATTCTTCGGTAGCTGGACAAGCGAACGTATTCGTGTTCCCCGACCTTCAATCGGGAAATATCGGCTATAAAATCGCGGAAAGACTTGGCGGATTTATGGCGGTAGGTCCTATTTGTCAAGGCTTTGCAAAACCTATCAACGATTTATCGCGTGGGTGCAAGTCGGAAGATATCGTAGCGGCGGTGGCAATTACCGCACTTCAAACACAACTTTAATAGGAGAAAAGAAGAATGAAAGTTTTAGTTATCAATTCAGGAAGTTCTTCGTTAAAATATCAGCTTATCGATATGGAAACGGAAGGCGTAATTGCGAAAGGTACGTGTGAAAGAATTGCTATCGACGGTTCTAAACTCACGCATAAAGCTAACGGCAAGGAATTTGTTTTTGAGCAACCTATGCCTGACCATAACGTTGCGGTTTCGCTCGTTTTAAACGCTCTTACCGATAAAGAAACGGGCGTGATTTCTTCAATGGACGAGATTGACGCGGTAGGACACCGTGTTGTCGCTTCTGGGGAGGCCTTTAAAACTCCCGTACTCGTATCTGACGAAACCATGAAAGTAATGGAAGAAATCAAAGACCTTGCGCCCTTACATAACCCTGCGGCGATTATCGGCGTAAACGCTTGCCGTGCGGCAATGCCCAACACGCCTATGGCGCTCGTATTCGACACGAGCTTCCATTTCACGATGCCCGATTATGCGTATATGTATCCGATTGCTTACGAAGATTACGAAAAGTATCAAATTAGACGGTACGGCTATCACGGCACGAGCCATAAATTCGTTTCGCAAGAAGCGGCGAAGTATCTTGGTAAAAAGCCTGAAGAAATCAAAGTGATCACGTGTCATTTAGGAAACGGCTCGTCGATTACGGCGGTTGACGGCGGTAAATGTGTGGATACGTCTATGGGCTTTACGCCACTTGCGGGTGTACCTATGGGAACTCGTAGCGGGGATATCGATTTTGCTGCTGCTGAATATTTGGCGAAGAAAGAAGGTTTGGATATTTCCCAAGCGTTGACCTACTTAAATAAAAAGTGCGGTATGCTCGGCGTTTCGGGCGTGTCGTCCGATTTCCGCGACCTTACGGCGGCAAAAGCGACAGGAAATAAGCGCGCGGCACTCGCTTTGGATTTGTTTATCTATAATTGCAAGAAATACGTTGGAGCTTACGCTGCGGCAATGAACGGCGTAGATGCAATCGTATTCACGGCAGGCGTTGGGGAAAATACCCCTTGCGTACGCGAAGGGATTTGCGAAAATATGAGCTATTTGTCCCTTGCAATCGATAAGGAAAAGAATTTGCAAAAGAACGACGGAAGTATTCGTGATATTTCCGCAAAGGATTCCAAAGTTAAAGTTTTAATCATTCCGACCAATGAAGAACTCGTGATTGCGAGAGAAACCGTAGAATTATTGTAAAAAATTCCTTAAAGCCAGCGAAAATAAGTTGACAAAGTTTTTTAAATATACTATACTTGTAAAGTCAGTTTTATGAAGATAATCGACGTGAGAAAACTCAATGCGCAAAAACTGTATCGCGGAAAGATAGAGTTTGACTATGCGCCCCCCGAAGAGTTAATGAGTATACCGCTCGTAAAGTTTGCTTCTTTGGTAAAAGTGGAAGCGGAATACGAATTGTTTGAAGATGATGCTTTGGAGATTACGGGAAAAATCCGCTATGAGATAGCAGGGCAATGTTCCCGTTGTTTAAAAGAAGCTTCTACAACAGTGGAAGGGGAGTTAAACGCTTTGTTTGAACCGACTCAAGAGTATGAAGACTACGGTTATTCAAACGGCAAAGTCGATTTAACGGAAGCGATTGATGATGCGATTATGGCAAGTATGCCGTTTTTGCTTAGCTGTGGTGAAGATCCCGAAGAAATCGGGTTTTCGGAATAAAATAAATTGAGAAATATAAACGAGAGGTGTTAATATGGCAGTACCTAAGAGTAAACAATCGAAGAGCAGAACGAACAAGAGATTTGCAAACTATAAGGCAACGGCGGCTACGCTTGTAGAATGCCCCCATTGCCACGAAATGAAAGAATCGCACAAGGTTTGCAAAAGCTGCGGTTTCTACGACGGCGCGGAAGTAGTTTCCAAGAACGAAGAAAAGAAAGACTAATCGTTCGTCTGATTAAAAAAGCAGGCGGGTTGCATTATGCACCCGCTTTTTTGCGTTGTGTTTTATCCGTTTGATTAACCGAAGTTAAGTCTTTAAAAACCTTGACAAAAACAAGGGTAAATGCTATAATTTAAGAAAAAGAGTTTGGAGAATTTTATGAAAGAAAAATTTACGGTGTTGGGAATGACTTGTTCGGCTTGCTCGGCAGGGATTGAAAGAACCGTGAAAAAATTAGAAGGCGTTTTATCGGTGGAAGTTTCGTTGATGGGCGAAATGATGACGGTGGAATACGACGAGAAAAAACTTCAAAAAGAGCGCATTATAAACGCCGTCGTTCAGCTTGGCTACGGCGCGCTTCCGTATGACGAAAACGCTTTGAATAAGAAAAAATCTCAGCCGAATAAACTCAAAAGAAGGTTTTTCGTATCGTTATTCTTTTTGCTACCGTTAATGTATTTTTCAATGGGTGGAATGATGGGCTTGCACACGCCCCCGACTTGGCTGAACAATACCCTGCAAATGATACTTTCACTCGTAGTGATTGTCGTGAATTTTAAATTTTACACGAGTGGAACGAAAGCGCTTATCAAGAAAGTCCCGAATATGGACACGCTTGTTGCGCTCGGCTCGGCGGCTTCCTTTGTATACAGTTTAGTTTTAACGGTAATAGGCTATATCGGGCATAGCGGGCACGGGCATTTATTTTACGAATCTGCGGCAATGATTTTAGTGCTTGTCACGCTCGGCAAATGGCTCGAAGAAAACTCTAAGCGCAAAACGGGCGACGAAGTGGAAAAACTCATTAAGCTGATGCCGAATACCGTCGTAGTCGAACGCAACGGTTTTCAATCGTCAATCGCTTTTTCGGAAATTGAAAAAGGGGATATTTTAATTGTAAAGCAAGGGGATTATATTCCCGTAGACGGCGTAGTTTTGGAAGGACACGCTTTTCTCGATCGAGCCGCGATCACGGGCGAAAGTATGCCTGTTGAAGTGGTTGAAGGGGATAGCGCGACGGGCGCGGATATCGTTAAAAGCGGGTATTTGAAAATACTCGCGCAAAAGGTCGGTGTGGAAACTACTCTTTCGCAAATCGTTAAAATGGTTAAAGAAGCGGGGGCGAGCAAAGCTCCTATTCAAAAAACTGCGGATAAAATCGCAGGGATTTTCGTGCCTGTCGTTGCGTTAATTTCTCTTATTACCTTTTTTTCTTGGCTTGCTATCGGTTCGGCGTTTTCAACGGCGGCGAATTATGCCATTAGCGTACTCGTCATTTCTTGTCCTTGCTCGTTAGGGTTGGCAACTCCCGTTGCGGTAATGGCGGCTACGGGTCGGGGAATGTCGCTCGGCGTTTTATATAAAGATGCGGAAGCCTTGCAAAAAGCAAAAGAAATTAACTGCGCTCTACTCGATAAAACGGCAACGCTGACCGTTGGAAAACCTACCGTCAACGAGTTTATTTGTCTTTACGGACAAGTAGAACAGGCGTTGAACGTTGCGTGTGCAATGGAAGAAAAATCAAATCACCCTATTGCAGAGTGTATCAAAGACTATGCAAATGAAAAAACGCAAATAAATTCCGTCTTTTCTCAAAATTACCGCTATGAAACGGGAAAAGGCGGGGTGGCAGAAATTAACGGAATTACCTATTATCTCGGCAATCGCAGATTATTGCCTAAGCCTTTGCAAAAGAACGCGCAAGAGCAGGAAAAGAAATTCTCGCAAGACGGAAAAACGGTCGTGTTTTTGGCA
>JAEIGA010011096.1_pt1 | contig 13677 bp, 13 predicted proteins | sample 9270691 | NCBI WGS metagenome assembly JAEIGA01 (sample SAMN17057246, study PRJNA624740) | gut metagenome | biome: biome; isolation source: fecal sample | host: Bos grunniens | place: China: Xizang | collected 2019
TAATATGAGTGCGGTGCTCACTAATATTTGGTATAATCTATGTAACGAATAGGGCCGAAGAGGCACGGGAGTAGACTAGCGACTTAAACTAGGATATCTCTAGTGATGACACCCTCACAAACTCACTCAGTTAATTAAAAGGAGAATTTTATGTTAGAAGACAAACAAATTAACGAAACGAGCCCACAAACTGAACAAATCGACAACAACCAGTATATTGAGGCATTAAATCAATTAAAAGCAAATAGTGTCGATAAGGCCGACTACGACAAGCTTAAGGCCGAGAATAAGAAGTTATTAGATTCTATCGTAAACGGGACAGAGGTCGCTCTTCCTGCCACCGAGAAAGCAAGCATTGATGATTTAAGACTTAAACTCATTAATTCTAATGATGAAGGTTTATCTAGTCTTGAATACACCAAAGTTGCGTTGAAGCTAAGAGAACGCTTAATCGAAGAAGGCGAAGAAGATCCATTCGTTCCTCACGGTAGTCAATACAGCCCAACACAAGTTGACTATGATAGAGCGCACCGAGTTGCCGCTATCTTACAGGAATGTGTTGACAACGCTGAAGATGATGATGCTACTTTCCTTGCAGAGCTTAATAAGAGAACTAGATAATTAAAAGGAGAACTTTATGGCATTAAATAATGCTTTCACACTTACTGCTAATGAAATTTATGAAACATTAGCTAACATGATTATTTCCCAAGAAGTCTTCGCCGACAACCTTGGTGAACATCAAACACTTGTTGACAAAGCTAGAGTCGACGGTGGTTTATACGGCGATACAAAACTTTACTACGCTACAGACGTTCTTAAATCCCACGATTGGTTAAATGATGCTGAAGCTGCTAACTTACTTGCAATCGAAAGACCACAAGATCCAGAAGTTCAAGCTATCAAATTAGACGTCTTTAAGCAAATTAGATTAACTCTTGACAACTATCTCACCAAACGTGCTTGGATGAATGAAGGAGCCTTCTCAAGCTTCAATGGTGTTATGTTAGGTTGGATGAGAGAAACAAAGAGAGTTTACGATGGAACATTATACAATGTCTTCATTGGTACAACTGTCTCTCCAAAAGCTGCTCAAAATAGAGAAATCGATTTAGACGATTTAGATTCCAAAGGCAGAGCTATGGAAATTGCTCGTAGCTTAGCTGACTTATTTGTTGAAATGGGCGACTACAGCCGTGATTTCAATGACTATGAATACTTCAGAAGCTATGCTAAAGATGGTATCAAAGTCATTTGGAACAGCAAATACGTCAATGAAATTCGTAAGATCGATCTCCCAACCATTTTCCACAAAGATGGTTTAGTCGATAAATTCGAAGAAGATGTCCTTGCCCCACGTTATTTCGGTAGAACATTAGTTGCTGCTGATGCTGAAGAGGGTGGCGTTATTGAAGGCAACGTTGTTCCAGCAAACAACAAGGTCATTCGTTCTAAAGTTGAAAAAGATATTGGTGTTGGTTCTGGCACAGCTTCTGCTGGCACAGCTGCACAACACGTCTTCCCAGGTGATTTAATTCCTGCTGGCACAACTGTTGGTGGTTCTTCTGCACAATTCAAATATGCTGAGTGCTATGTCGAAGATGAAGACGTTATCTGCAAAGTTTTAGTCAAGCTCCCACCATTCATGAGTGCATTTGAAGTTGGTACAACCTTCTTCAATCCAAGAAGTTTAACCGAGAATCATTACCTCACATTCGGTCATAACTCTCTTGCTTACTTAAAGAATTACCCATTCATTACTGTTAAAGAAAAAGCTAGTGAATAGGTGAGTCTCATAGAATTTTTCCTTTCTAAAGTCCTGAGCACGACCATAAACTGCTCACTTTAATTAAGGAGTATTTATAATGACAATTTTACTACTCACTGGTTATAATAATTATTTCAATAGAATTAAAAAATTAGAATCTACAATTACAGATTATAAAAACAAAAGTACTTCTTACTTAGAGTACGCTAGTGTTAACTTCGACATGCAAGATGGTATATTAACATCTTTAGTCGTCGGCAGTGAAAGTCAACAACGTGAGATTCCTCCAGCAGACCCTGAAGGAACACCTACTAATGAGGTTTTAAAATTTGAAGATCTGGGATGTCCAGATTATTTAATCGTACATGAGAATAATATCATTAAAAGTAGATGGTTCGTTGTTGAGTCAGTCAAGATTAGAGGCGGACAATTTAAACTAGCTCTCAAAAGAGACGTTCTGGTCGACTTTGGCGAGAAGATAATGAATTCCCCTTGCTTTGTTGAAAAGGGCTGGATAGACGACGTTAATAACCCATTATTGTTAAACGCAGAAGGTATGTCTTTCAACCAACAGAAACAAGGTGAAACAGTTTTAAGAGATAATACAAACTGTGCTTGGTTAGTTGGTTATTTAAAGAAAGATATGAATAGTTCTCAAACTATCACATACGCTTTCCCAGATGCACCATCAGGTTTATCTGATTTAGACCAATATGATTGGGCTAATTGTATTCGTTTTAGAAACTTAGACGGCACTGAAACAACTCCTTCTAAGAAAGCTGCTTTATACAATGATTATGATAGTATTTTAAGAATGAGAGTTTGGTATCCATCAGCTTATACTTTAGGCTGGGTTAATCCAAAGAATATTAAGCTCACCTTCTCATTAGCAGGTGGTTCTTACAGTGCATTAGTAGAACAAGCTAATGCTGACTGGCAAGGTATGAACTCCGTTGCTTTACAATTAGAAGAACACGATCTTGCTTCTGTTTCTATCGGTATCTCTGAAAGTGAAGCTAAACAATTAGCAAAAGAAATATATGAACATACTTTCCAATGGGGCTATGTTAAACAATATTTCGATACTTTAGTTGCAGCTACCAAATATGATATTAATACAGGCAATAACTTAGTAGTTGCTACTGAAGATTTAAGTATCTATAATAACAAAATGTTTACATACGGCAATAAGGTTTATAAGTTAACCGTCGGCCAAGGCACTGAAAAGACTTATGACCAATATTATACAGGCGAAGATATCAACTGCAATGATTATCTTTCTTCCTTATACTATGAGCCATTTAGTCATAGATACTTATACAGAAACCCAGATAATCCAACAAGAAAGAAAGTTAAAATTTCTTTAAAATATAGAGAATATAACATTACTGCTACAGAAATCCCATTTGGCACAATGGAATATACTTTACCAGCGCCATCTCAAAGAAATCAATGCAATGACGCTATGTATGATATGTTCGCAATGCCAGTTAATCCAAGTGCATTTAATGATGCTAATTCACCTGATACAGACCTTATAGTCGTATCTCCAGGAGCTGAATGGGGCGATTTTGCTGATGGCACAGGCATTATAGCTATTGACAGCTGCAGTGAATATCAATTAGCAATAGCTGCTGAATTAGCAACTAAATTTGGTGCTGGAACACAAGCTGGTTATATTTACGATTTACAATTATTACCATATTGTCCATTCAACTTTGGTGAAGATACTTTATTTAAAAAGACTCACGGTTATGGACCATATATGAATAAGAATATTCTTCTTTTAGAGGAACTTGGCAGTAAAGATTATACTATTATCAATAGACATGATTTAGTTGATGGCCAAACAGTAGATATTCCTGTTGGTGTTGTTTTCTATCCAACTAAAGCTAACTTCTCTGCAGATATTGCTTATAATGAAGCTAGTGAAACTGTCCATGACCAATGGTTAACTATTGATAAGCCAGTATTAAAAGCTCAAGGAACACGTGATGGCTTAACACAATACGCTATCGGATTCAGCACAGAATTCCCATACGAAGTAGTATATGATTCTGTTTGGGAAGTTGGCCCTAACTCTAATAATCCAAATAGCAGTGTAGAATTATCAAACGGTTTAACTAATGAAGAGTGTGAATCTATAGTTGCGCAAGTCTCTGGCGGACTTAATAAACCAATTGTATTCTTAACAAGCACAGAGTTCCCAACAGCTCCTGCTGGACAAGAATATAGTTATACATTTACTGGTGATTTCTCAATCAGTGTTAAAGCTAGATGGATTATGCCAGATAATGCTTTAGATAAAAAGATTAAGAATGAATGTGATTTCTACAGATTAACAAGTCCAAACTACAACAGCTTCTATGAATTTAAGAAGACTAAGTTAGCTGGTGGTATTAATGGCTTAAGAGCTATATGCACTTATAAACCATATAACCCATACATTAAGATTAATCCAAACCTCAATGACTCATTATATAGTATTAGAGACTATAATGATAACATTGGCTTAACGTTAAACGGCGATTATAGTATTCCAATGATGAGCGATGCTATGATTAACTATGAACTTCAAAATAGAAACTATCAAGCAATCTTTAATAGACAACTACAAAACTTAGATGTCAATCAACGTATTGCTAGAGAACAATTAGACTTCCAAGGATTAGTTGGAACCATTACTGGTGGTTTCACAGGTTCTGCTGCTGGTCTATCTACCGGCATGAAGACAGGCAATCCTTATGTAGCTGCTGGTATGGCTATTGCTGGTGGTGTTGCAGGAAATGTTCTTCCAGCTGTAGGTTGGGCTAAAGATAGAGAATGGCTACAACAGCAACAATATGAAGCTAGAGATTATGCTGTTGACCAATTCCAATATCAATTAGGCAATATCCAAGCATTGCCTCAATCCATGACCAAATCTACTCCATTATCGTATAATAACAAAGTATGGCCAATTCTTGAATATTTCAGTTGTACTGAAACTGAAAAAGAAGTGTTAGCTAATAAGATTAAATACGATGGTATGACAGTCATGGCAATTGGTACATTAACAGACTACATTAATACCGGAACTTACATGAAAGGTAAAATGATTAGATTAAATGAATTAGACGATGATAGTCATATCGCTAACGCAATATATGAAGAAGTAGCAAAAGGATTTTATGAAGGAGAATAATATATGGGCGTAGGATTAAATACAATGTTAGCTGCTGTCGGTGCTGGCGGAGTTGCCGCTAGTAAAGTAGGCACTAGTATCGCAGAAAACGCTGGTGGTCAAAAAGAGACTTTATCTAAAGAACAAAGTCAAACACCAATCAGTGAAGCAAACGATGCTGATAAGAATGCAATGATGGCAGCTAAAGCAAGATTAAATGCTGAAAAGTTAAAAGGAATTAAACTCCAAACAAAACAGCAACAATTAAAAAATAGAGGTCTCAGACAGAAAAACAGAGAAATGAGACAAAAGTTAAAGGAGGGCGATAAATAATGAGTAAAGCTAATAGAGGTCCTTACCTTCCAAATTTAGACCCATTTATCGCTGCAGGTATTGACTTAAAGACAGGTTTACCAAATAGAATAACAAATGGTGGACCAACTAAAGAAAATATTAAGGCTCAACTACGTATCATTGATGAGCAAGACGCAGTTAATAGATACGTTTGGTACAACTTACCAATGGACTTACCAAGTCAAGAAGTTGAAAGAATGCTCTATTATAAGGGACAATTATGTTTCTATTATGATAAAGACTTAGACCAGTTCTATTTCATGCCTTATGCTTTAGACGGCACTATTGACTTCTATGGTAGATATAACACAATTCATCCAGTCCCAATGACAAGTGGTTCTGATGATAAAGGCAATAAAGCCCAAGCTCAATACTTGGCTGAAAAGAAACTTAAATGTATCTATGGTATGGTTTTAGATGATGACGATATCGATGAAGATAATGTCTGTGTCTTATTACACGATAGAACAAAACAATTAAGTCAAACAGTCTTACCAAGAGCACAAATCCAAGACCCATTATTAGATGTCATGGCTGAGTGCATTCCATATATGAGAACTTGCTTATTAGCTGGTTCTGGTATTAAAGGTATTAGAGTTAATGACGCTGACCAAGCTGATAGTGTCCATGATGCTGCTAGAGGCATGAAGAATGCTGCTCTTAACCAAGAACCTTGGATTGCTATTGAAGGTTCTGTTGAAATGCAAGAGTTAACAGATGGTGCTACACTTAAAGCAGAAGAATACATGTTAGCACTTCAATCATTAGATAACTTCAGATTATCTACTTATGGTATTGATAACGGCGGCTTATTCGAAAAGAAAGCCCATGAACTCCAAAGCGAAGCTGACTTAAATGGTGGTCCTGTTGGATTAGTCTTACAAGACGGTTTATCAATCAGACAAAACTTCTGCAACATCGTTAACAGTATCTGGGATTTAGGTATTTGGTGTGAACCTGCTCAAAATATCATGGGCATGGATAATGACGGTGATGGTGCTATCGATGAAGATGATTCAGATGGTGCTAATACTGGTGTAGATACTGACGGAGGACAAGAAAATGAGTAGAATGCTTCCACAATATTCAACAATGAAATTCACAGATGTTTGGGATAACTCTGCTGAATTTGTATCAGATTATAAATCCTCTGGTTTATATGTCTCTAATAACAAAATTACAGATGAGTCTGCTACTGCCTTATTCTACTTACTATATGCTAGATACGGCAACAGTCCAATGGCTAATAGAGACATTACTCAATTCCAATATAAAGTATTCTCAATTATCTTCCAATACGGACCTACTTGGGAAAAGGAATTAGATGTTCAATCTAAAGTTAGAGCATTAACCGATGAACAAATTAGATTAGGTTCTAAAGCTATTTATAACCAAGCTCTTAACCCAGCTGATGCTCCAAGCACTGCTACTTTAGAAGAGTTAACATATATCAATCAACAAAATACTACTAACTATAAAAAGAGTCCTCTTGAAGGTTATGCTATCTTAGTAGACTTACTTAAAGATGACATCACTAAGAAATTCATTGACAAGTTCAATATTTGCTTCAAGAAATTCGTTAGTAGTGAAAGACCATTAATATACGTATCCGAGGAGGACGAAGAAGATGATGGAAATTAGTGAAATCTATGCAGTCATTATTGCTGCAGCTCCAGCTATCACAGCAGTTATCGGTATTATCGTTGCATTAGGCGTAGGTATTGGCAATATCAAACGAGCCAATAGAGACACTTTAAGTGAAGTCCGTAGTAAAAATGCTTCACTTGAAGAAAAAGTTGACCAGATTGTCCAAAAGAACGCAGAATTAATGCAAGAGAATAGTGAACTCAAGAGAGATTTGCGTAAAGTGATGGCAAAACTTAATCATGTCCACATAGAAGACGATAAATAGAGGTGATAATATGGCAAGTGAAAGATATAAACAATTAAAGAAAAGAACTATTCTTTTCGGTATCATCTCATACGCTGCTCTATTTATCACTCTCACAACTTGCTTAATTGCTGGTGGTGTTCAAATTAACCAAGTCAGAGAAGGTGTCCAAATCTTCACTGATGAAGCTAAGACAATCTTCTACAGTATGTCTATCACAGCTGTAGTTGGCACCGTCCTTACATTCTTCCTTAAAGAAGGCATGCGAACATTCTTATGGATCGTATGCGTCGTATTAGGCTCAATCGTATTTGGTGCGGTTGGAATGTATATTATCTTAGGTGTATGGTTAATTGATGACTATGTTATCCACAAACTATTCTTACACTGGAAGAGCAAGTTAAGTATTAGAAAGGAAATAGATTATGATAGAGAAGACAACGTTAGAAAAGAAGATACTGCCAATTCTTAATTACGTAGGCATCATTGGTGCTGCTATAATGACTGTAGCATACATCATTGCAGTCTTCGTATTAATTAATGGTTTTAAGGCAGAAACATTATTGCAAACTACTATATTCGGTTGTGTTAATGCAGCCACAGGGTTTGTGATTATGCAATTCTTAAAGATACAGGGAGTGTCATTTGCGAAGATGCTCCCTGAGAACCAGGAGATAATCCAGAGATATTATAAGACTAAGACTAAAGATAAGAAAGTTCATAGTATTAAATTCTTCTGGACTACTTCTGTTATTAAAGATATTATAGTTAAATGCTTAACATTAGCAGCCACTACTGTTGGACTTATCTATATTGTTATCCAAGGTAGCAATGACTATAACTTACTATTCTTAGCAATAGTTAACTTATTAATGTTCGTATGCTTTGGATTTATCAGTCTCGTCAATGCTTACGACTTCTTCAATAACAACCATGTTCCATATATGGTTGACCAACTAGCAAAAGTAAATGAAGAAACAAAAGAAACCAAACAAAATTCTGGAGAGCTACAACCAGAAGCAAACAGAGTGGAAGAGCAAAATCAAACAGGAACCGAAGAAACTAAAGAGGTTCTTTAAGTGAGTTTGATACTTAATTGCATTTCCTTGAGTCTGAGTATTTTACAACATTAGAGACTGGAGAACAGCTGTCATATTTGTGATAGTGTTCTTAGTGTTAAGTAGCGAAGTATGAGTCCCATACCTTTTAGGATTAATACTTCATAACAATTGACTATTAGGAATTGGAAGTGCTTGCTGGCTATTCTGGCTAGGTCCTGGCACTCCATTCATGGTTATATGTATTATGTTAACAATAGGTGTTAAAGGCCTATTCAATAAATGCAACAAGCACAAAGGAGAACAAGAAGAATGTTAGCATTTGGAAACAAAGAATTTAGAAACCTCCAAGAACAAGTATTGGAGAACATGAAAAACATCCAGGGCATTGTTGAAGGTGCCCAAGTTATTGCAGAATTTGGTATTAGAGTTATTGGCCAAGTCGATACTCCAGAAGAATTACCAGATCCTGCTACTTATGATGGTGAATTCGGTGATGCTTATTTAGTAGGCACAGAAGAACCATACGATTATTATGTATTTACAAGAGCTTTTGAAGGACAAGATGAACCACATTGGTTTGATGTAGGTATCTTCCCACAACCTGGCCCACAAGGTCCAGCTGGCCAAGATGGTGCAGATGGAGCTCAAGGACCGCAAGGACCACAAGGTCCAAAGGGCGATAAAGGCGACACTGGTTTACAGGGTCCAAAGGGCGATAAGGGCGATAAGGGTGATACTGGTGAAACAGGCGCTCAAGGTCCACGTGGTGAAACAGGTTTTACTTATGCTGTTATTGGACAAACTGCTAGTGCATCTAGTTTACCAAGCCCAACATTAGTTCCTAGAAACGCTGCTTATTTAGTTGGTGCTTCAGAACCTTATAATTTATATGTTGTTATTGGTCTAGACGGATCTTTAGAATGGTTTGACGCAGGCCCAGTTGCTGTTGGCCCACAAGGCCCACAAGGCCCTCAAGGTATCCAAGGTCCTAAAGGCGACCAAGGTGATATTGGTCCAAGAGGTCCTCAAGGTATCCAAGGTGATACTGGTGCTACCGGTCCTACCGGTCCGCAAGGCCCACAAGGTGAACGTGGTTTACAAGGTCCTCAAGGAAATACTGGTCCTCAAGGTGATAGAGGACAACAAGGCCCTAAAGGTGATACAGGTGCTACTGGACCTCAAGGTCCTGCTGGTGCAACTGGCGCACAGGGTCCTAAAGGTGATAAAGGTGATCCATTCTCAATTTATGCTACATACGCTAGTATTTCAGCAATGGAAGCTGATGCTGCTAATGTTCCAGAGGGTGAATTTGTCTTAATTGCTTCTACAGAGTCTGATCCAGATAATGCAAAGTTATATGTTAAAAATGATCAAGATGGATTTACATTCTTAACAGATATGTCTGGTGCGCAAGGCATTCAAGGTCCACAAGGACCTACAGGTGCTACAGGTGCTACAGGTCCACAAGGACCAAAAGGTGATGATGGTGCTACACCATATATTGATCCTGTTTCTGGCAACTGGTTTATTGGATCTACAGACACAAATGTTCATGCACAAGGTCCACAAGGTATTCAAGGCGTTCAAGGTATTCAAGGTGTTCAAGGACCTCAGGGTATTCAAGGACCTCAAGGTGAACCGGGTGTAGACGGTCAAGATGGCCAAAATGGTTTAAACGGCGATACAGCTGCTATTACAGTTAATAACCAAACTTACTATCCAGATAATGGTATTATTACTTTACCTGACTATTCTAATACTCCTGATATTGATAATAAAACTATTGTTGTCAATAATGATGGTGATTTAGAAACAGCTATTGGTGGTTATGAAGAAACAACAACAATTACTACAACAATTACTTACGTAGATGATACAATTGATTGTTCAGACCCAAATAACTTCTATAGCTATGCTACTGATGGCTTTAAACGTCCAGTATTTGCTTTTGAATCTATTGTCAGCAATAAATCTTATTTCCAAGCTGTATGCAATAGAGGCAATATAAGATGCAGACTTTATAGAAGTGGTGTCTTATTACTAGACTTTCCATATTCTTCAGCAGTTTCTAGTTCAGGATTCCTTTGGGGTGATAGCTTACCATTAGCTACAGATAATCCTACTAGAGCTTATGGCGTCTGGCAAGCTAACTGGAATAACAGAACTAATTGTATTAGACCTACTTTCTATGAAAATGGTGATGAAATATTGCAATATACTACATCTTCTACTGATACATTAAGATTATTAATTACAGAAGAAACATCTACAACTACTAGTGAAATTCATACAATGGATGGTAGATTTATTCCAGTAGATGGCACAACTATTGAATTAAATAATGATGGTGAATTAAGTGCTATCTCACAAATGCCACCTATTGATGGAAAAACTATTATTGAGGATAATAACGAATTAGCTACTGCTGTTGGTGGTTATACCGCTGATGAGCAAATGAAAGAGGTAGTTTTAGTTAAAGCTATGGCTAGATCTGTATCTAATAATAACCATACATTAACATTTATTACTGGTTATCCAGTTGCTGATATGTATACTTATCTTATGCAAAATACAGGTACTTGTAGATTAGGATTAGTAGATAATAGTGTTGGATACCAGGCTAATAAAACTAGTGGCATGAGCTCAACTTCTATACCTTTCGGAGATTTCACTGTAGATACAGTAGATAATGGTAGTATTTCTTTAACAAATCTAAATTATACATTTACTGGCATTAATGCTATGTTATATATCTTCTTTACAACTAGCCCAACAACTCCAACATTTAGAGCTAATTTCGAAGAATTAAGCTTTGATGACACAGATTGTGCTGATGCTTCTGAGGGTCAATATGAAATTGATATGCCATTATCTAAAGACCATTGGTGGGGCTGGAGCTTAGCTGAATGGACTAATAATGCTCGTCAAAGTGGCAATGCAAATACTGGATATAGAGCAAATACTTTAGTTCCGTATGAATATAATAACTTAACCTTTACAGTAGTTCCTGGCATTAATGATTATACTTTTAAAGTTATATTATCATGCTCTGCTTATGACTGGGAAGCTAATAACAGTTATGTTTATATTGAATCTACTGGTACAAGTGAAGCTGATAGAACTGTACATCTTTATATAGATAATGATTATATTGAAGGCATTGATCAAGGTATTTCAGGATTTAATCCTAATAGCTTCATTATTACATTATTCCCATTTATTCAAGATTACTCTTTTATTACAGAAACAGTATATCATCCAATTGATGGTAGATTTGTCCCAATTGATAATTCATCCTTATATTTAGATAGCGATGGTATCTTACATGCTCAAACTGATGTACCACCTAATATGATGACAATTAATACTGCACAAGGTGTTGGTGCTAGAAAGTCATTTAGTTATCAAACAGCTGGTGGTGTATATCATAAATTAGATACTGGTGGTTATGATACCACTTACGGAACTACAGAGCAAGAGCAATATTTAGCTTATATTGATGGATCATCCAATACTATTAAAACTTCAATTCAAAATTATATTAGACCAGCTCGTGGTCAATATCATATATTGTTAATGTATTCTAATCAAACGGCTAATGGCGATTTTATAGATAATGATATTATGATTAGTGAAAGTGGTATTACATTTACTAAGTATAGTTATACTGCTGCTACTCAAACAGAAGTAGACCAAACTATTAGCTTAGATGACTTAATTGCTTTAGTCAATTATGCTAAAGGACAAGGTTGGATTCAGTAGTTCATCGAAATAAAAAAAGAGTAGGCTCAACACCTACTTTTTTATTGCCTCCATATTCTTTCGCCAAAGCGTCTGGGTAAGGAGGTCTTTATATTTAAACGCTCTAACGTCCTCCTGTTCAATAATGCTATCTCTTAGCTCAGGCAAGAACACATTATTAACATACCTCTTCATTGCAATAACTTGTTTCTTTTCCCCGTTATAAGGACATATTACATTTCCAGACCAGATAGTAAACCAGTCAGATTGGTCCTTACTAAATGCAACTACCATTTGTGGCTTATCTAATCTGCCTTTATATAATAATCCTAAGTCTCTAACAAACTTATTAGTAAAGTTGCCTGTTCCTGTATCTAATTCGTTAGCAAGAGCCTTTTGTCTACGTTTATCATACGCTGCGTTATTAGGAATATAGTCAATAACACAGTGTTTTCTTTTTAACTTATAAACACCGAAGTTAACTGGCAAGAAGCCAAACATAGCCAATGCTTCTGGACACTCTTCAGTATTATTTAACATCATAAATACTTTGACATTATTTCTTTCAGATCTACAGATATTCTCAATCTGCATCTTTAGATTATATACCACGTCGAAAGTCTTTCTTTGGTTCTTTTCGAGAGCGAATTCGTCAACAATGATATTAACGCCTTTAAACTGCTTTGCGTCAAAGAGAGCCGAACCCTTATTATTATAAGCATTGCTAAGACCATAGACACGACACAATAATAATGAACCCAAAAATATAGAATCCCCACGAACTTTAATCCCTTCCAAATGATATTTACGAACTAATAATGGCTCAAACATCTTGGCAGCATTATTCATAATCATATTCTTAATCGCAATATCATTTAATCTCATCCAATAAAATGGCACATGATATAACTTACTTTTAGGGTTGAAGAAACAATTTAATACATAATCTTGAACCGTAAAAGTTTTACCACGCTCACGTTATCGCGCGCCAATGAGCACGAACCAGTTAGCCCAGTCATTGCCCAAAATAGCGCGTATAGTATACCACTCCTTTGCTTCATATAATTCTTTACGTTTTTTCTTCTCAGAGGCATAATCTCTATCTTTTTTCATTTCTGCTCTGAGTAAAGCAGTTTTTTCTTTAGTAGAAATATTCTCTGAATTGTTCTTCGATTTCATCATGATTTAAATTAGTGCTCCCTTGCATATCTTGATAGAATTTAGTAAAAAACTGTTCTCTATCGCTTTCAGTAGTTAGGTCAGGTAGTTTACCATATAATTCTTTGGCTTTTCTTTCACCTTCTCTACTAATACGTTCTTGAGCCATGGCTACTGCCCTAGCAGGATTTTTTATTCCTAGCTCTTTAGCTCTTTCGTATTTTTCTTTAAATTCAGATGGCGTTAATTTATCTCTAAATAAAGATTTTTTAGCGCCTTTGGTATATTTATCATACCAATCAGAGTATGTTTGATAAGGCGTTCTTGGTTTAGCCCTTACTCTTTTGTTTTTTGATCCTTTTGGTCTTCCCATTTTTTAATCATATCTCCTATTCTTTCTTTTTGGCTTAGATTATATAAGTCAGTGAAATCATATTCTTTTTTATCATCAATATCTTCACCATTTATTAAATCATAACCTGCATGTCTAAACTTATAATTATTCTTGTCTTTAGCCATATATACATTAATATCACGTATA
>JAEIGA010011097.1_pt1 | contig 13677 bp, 15 predicted proteins | sample 9270691 | NCBI WGS metagenome assembly JAEIGA01 (sample SAMN17057246, study PRJNA624740) | gut metagenome | biome: biome; isolation source: fecal sample | host: Bos grunniens | place: China: Xizang | collected 2019
AATAGACAACAGACACCGACGCTCATCGCGTCGGTGTTACAAAGGATATTCAGGTAAACTTTTCTTTATATTCGTTCGCTGAGATTTGGTATTTCTCGCTCATTTGCATTATCTTTACGGCAACCAAAGAAATAAAAAAATCATAAAATGATGAATGATAATAAGATAAAGCGAATATTGTTTGTGTGTCTCGGTAATATATGTCGTTCGTGTACGGCTGAGGAGGTGATGCGCACGATACTGCGTCGTGAGGGGATGGATAGGGATATAGAGGTGGACTCGGCAGGGCTTATCAGCTACCATCAGGGAGAGCAGGCTGACCCGCGCATGCGTGCACATGCTTCGCGCCGTGGGTATAACATCACGCACCTGTCGCGCCCTGTACGCATGAGCGACTTCTATGACTTTGACCTCATCATCGGTATGGACGATAGCAACATCAGCGGATTGTGTGAGCGTGCGCCAGGGCTGGACGAGGAGGCCAAGATACATCGCATGACGGAGTATTGCACACACATCGTGGCGGACCATGTGCCCGACCCTTACTATGGCGGTGCACAGGGCTTCGAGAATGTGATTGATATCCTTGAGGATGCGTGCGAGGGCTTGCTGAAGGCGCTCAGATAGTGCGTAACAGGTGCTCGGCCTCGGGCGCTATCTCGAAGAGGGGGCGGTAGACAAACTCGCGCTGCATGATGAGCGGGTGGGGGATGGTGAGGTCGGCATCGCGGATGACCTCATGGCCATAGAGGAGTATGTCGATATCGATGATGCGGTCGGTATAGTGGGCATCTACGGTCTTGTGGGTGCGCCCCATGCTTCGCTCGATGGCTTGGGTGATGCGCAATAGCGCGTGGGGTGAGTGGGGCGTGTCGATGGCCACCACGGCATTGAGAAAGGTGTTAGCGGACTGGAAGCCCCAAGGCTCGGTCTCGATAAAGGATGAGCAGGCAAGTACGCGGCCTGCCTGCTCATTGAGGAGTGAGACAGCTTGGCGTAGGTTGGCGGCCTTATCGGTGCCCAGATTGGTGCCTATGCCTAAATATGCTGTCATAGTGTGTATACGAAAAAGGTTGTTATCAGTCGATGATAAGCATGGCATCGCCATATGCTCCGAAACGGTAATCGCCAGCCAAAGCCTCATCGTAAGCCTTCATCACGAGGTCATAGCCACCGTAGGCGGCCGAAATCATGAGCATGGTTGAGTAGGGCATGTGGAAGTTGGTGATGAGGGCATCGGCAAACTGGAACTCGTAGGGGGGGAAGATGAACTTGTTGGTCCAACCCTCGTACTCCTTGAGGCGGCCATCGGCACCCACGGCGGTCTCCAAAACGCGCATCACCGATGTACCAATAGCACATACCTTATGGCCTGTCTCCTTAGAGCGGTTTACGATGTCGCACGCCTCGCGCTCGACGAACATCTGCTCTGAGTCTATCTTATGCTTGGTGAGGTCTTCGACATCGATATCGCGGAAGTTGCCCTGGCCCAAGTGCATGGTCACGTAAGCAGCCTCAACACCCTTAATCTCCATACGCTTCATGAGCTCGCGGCTGAAGTGTAGGCCTGCGGCAGGGGCGGTCACCGCACCCTCGTTCTTGGCGTAGATGGTTTGGAAACGGGCGTGATCCTCATCATTGGCCTCGCGGTCGATGTAATCGGGAAGGGGTGCTACACCGAGCGCATAGAGGGCCTCCTTGAACTCGTCGTGAGAGCCATCGTAGAGGAAGCGCAAGGTGCGTCCACGTGAGGTGGTATTGTCAATGACCTCGGCTACCATGGAGTTGTCTTCGCCAAAGTAGAGCTTGTTACCGATACGTATCTTGCGAGCGGGGTCTACAAGTACGTCCCACAGGCGGAACTCCTCGTTGAGCTCGCGCAACAGGAATACCTCGATGCGTGCACCTGTCTTCTCCTTATTACCAAACAGGCGGGCGGGGAACACACGAGTATCGTTGAAGAGGAAGGTGTCGCCCTCGTCAAAGTACTCCAACACCTCCTTGAACAGGCGATGCTCAATCTCGCCACTCTTCTTGTGTACGACCATCAGTTTTGAGTCGTCGCGGTGGAAGGTGGGCTCCAATGCGATACGCTCTTCGGGAAGTTTGAATTTGAATTCTGAGAGTTTCATACGCTATATATGTTTTTATTGTTACTTTTTCGTGTTATCTTAAACTCAACTTTCAGGAGTTAATGGCTGCAAGCAGTACTCCTTTGTGAAGCTAAAACTTCTGTTGTCGCAACCGACGCTTTCATACCGCGTCGGTGGTACATTCTACACCTTCGAGCCACTCGGTGAAGGCTTCGATGCTCATGCAATGCTCCAATGTCGTCTCGCCCACACGTGTGCGCTCCAACCCCGTGAGGTGAGCACCGCTCTGCAGGGCCTCGCCAATGTCGCGTGCCAAGGCGCGTATATAGGTGCCCTTGCTACACACTACACGAATGACGATGTCGGGCAGGTTACACTCCACGAGCTCTATCTCGTCGATGACGAGGGTCTTGGCCTTGAGCTGCACCTCCTCGCCCTTGCGTGCCAGCTCGTAGGCACGCTTGCCATCGACCATGCAGGCCGAGAATGAGGGGGGTATCTGCTCGATGGTACCGATGAATCCCTTCAAGGTATCCTCGACCAGCTCGCGTGTGATATGCTCGGTGGGGTAGGTGGCATCGATGGGTTTCTCCAGGTCGTATGAGGGTGTGGTGGCGCCCAAGCGGATGTGTGCCACATACTCCTTGGTTTGATATTGGAACTCCTCGATACGCTTCGTTGCCTTGCCTGTGCAGAGTATCATTACACCGGTGGCCAGGGGGTCGAGTGTACCTGTGTGGCCTACCTTGAGCTTCTTGACACCCATCTTACGGCATAGCAGATAGCGCACCTTATTGACTACGGCAAAGGAGCTCCAGGTGTAGGGCTTGTTGATACAGATGATTTCGCCTGCTTTGAAGTCCATCATTAAGCAATTGTTAGGTTATGTCCGGTGAGTAGCAATACCAAGATGAGTCCACCCACGAGGATGCGATACCAGCCGAAGGCCTTGAAGCCATACTTGGTAACAAAACCGATGAAAAACTTGATGGCCAACAATGCCACGATAAATGCTACCACATTACCGATGAGTAGGGTGCTGAGGTTCTCGGTGATGATCTCTATGCCACCCTCCTTTACCAAGTCGTAGACCTTGTATACGGTAGCGGCAAGCATGGTGGGCACAGCCAGGAAGAATGAGAACTCGGCAGCTGCCTTGCGGGTGAGGCGTTGTGACATACCACCCACGATGGTAGCCATAGAGCGTGACACACCGGGAATCATTGATATGCATTGGAAGAGACCTACCATAAGCGCGCGTTTCTCGGTCAATTCGGTCTTTTCGCTACCTTTGTTGAAGATGCGGTCGCAGAATATCATGAATATACCACCGATGATGAGGGTAACGGCTACCACCTCTACACGCTCGAGCATGGCATCAATGGCATCGCTGAAGAGCAAGCCGAATACTGCCGCGGGGATGAAGGCGATGAAGAGCTTCCAATAGAAGTCATACTTGTGTAAGAAGCGTTTTACGGCAGGTGTCTCCTCGGGAAGGGGAGTGCGGTTGAGCTGGAAGAAACGCTTCCAGTAAAGCACCAATACCGAGAGGATAGCGCCAAACTGGATGATGAAGGTAAACGCCTTTACAAAGTCGGTGCTCTCTACACCCAAGAGGTTTTGCGCAATAATCATGTGGCCTGTGGAAGATACAGGCAGGAACTCTGTCAATCCCTCTACAAGGGCGATGATGATGGTTTCAAATACATTCATAGTGGTCGATGCGCGGGATTATCAGTTATTGTTCTTCTTGTCCTTAGAGCGGAACATAATGGCAAAAATCATGAACACAAAGCCCACGAAACATACGAGGGGAGCAACTACGATACGACGTGTACTGAAGATATCGGGCTCGAAGTGGGTCTCGGTAGAACTGGGTCCTGTCATCAACAACAGACCGGCAATGATAATGACAATACCGATGGCAATAAGGATAAAGTTCAGCTTGTCAAGAGCAAATTTCTGTTTCATGTTTGATTTATGAATTATGATTAATAATTTCTGTCAACGGTCTAAAGTCTAAAGGCTAAAGTCTAAAGTCTAAAGTCAACGGTCCGTAGTCGTTTTAATTGTCTAAAGTCAAAAGCCCTTAGTCCTTAGCCCTTAGCCTTTAGTCCTTAGTCTGTTGTCTGTTGACCTTCTATACTCTCTATACTTTCTATACTATTTCAATTCTCAATTTTCAATTTAAATGTAATACAAATCTCCCGCCTTCATCTTGAGGAATCGGTTGATTGATACATAGGCACATAGCAATGTGATGAGCAATCCGAACAGCATCACACAGGCCCCTACGATAGCCATTGTGGGGAGTGTGATGAGGGGGCTCATCTGAGGCTCATAACGTAGTAGCAGGTATATGCCTCCTCCGATGAGACCATTGGCCAAGATGCCCGAAACGATACCGATGCCCATATTACGGAGCAAGAAGGGGCGTCTGATGAATCCCCAGCTTGCACCCACCAACTTCATCGTATGCAACAGGAAACGTTGCGAATATATGGTTAGCTTGATGGTATTGTTTATAAGGGCAAACGAGATGAGCGATAGTGCCAATGCCAATGCCAGCAATACGGCACTGATCTTGCGTATGTTGTCATTGACGTTATCCATCAGCTCGCTCGGATAGGTAATCTCACGTATCTGTGTGTATCGCATCAGTCTATTCTTGATGGGAATGATGCTGTCTGTGTTGGCATAATCGGCACGAAGCTTTATCTCTATAGATGCCGTGTAGGGGTTGTATCCTAAGAACTCGGTGGGATCTATGCCCATTGATGATGTCTGCTCGGTCAAGATATCCTCTTTCGAGATATACACCACCTCTTTGGCATAAGATTGTGCCTGAGCGTAGTTGATGATGTTATTCACCTCTTTTTCAGTGATGTTGTCGTTGAGCAGAAGCGATAGTTCCAAGTTCTCTCGAATATGATCTGAAAGGCTTTTTGCCGATAGCACCACGAGTGTCACTGTGCCTAATAACAACAATACCAACGAGGTGCTGATGCATGCAGTTACAAATTGTATATCAATGACACTCTTCTTCTTTTGCTTCATATTTTCCGAATTGATGGAGATACAACGTGTGATATAAGCACACTATACCCTAAGTTGGTGCAAAAGTAATCAAAAAAGGTTAATTATCCTCAGATTTTTCAGACTTTTAGCAGAATAAAAAACTTTGGACAAAAAATGAGGGATTATGGGTAGAATAGTGTACCTTTGAGGTCATAAATTCTCAAAGACTATTTAGATGGAATGGAGTAAGTTGATTTCGGCACGTCGTCTCGGCATGGAGACCTCCCGCGCTAATGCCATGGATGAGCGTTCTGAGTTTTTGCGCGATTATGACCGACTCATATTCTCGGCACCCTTTCGACGTTTGCAAAACAAGACCCAGGTATTCCCCCTTCCGGGTAGCGTATTCGTACACAATCGATTGACACATAGCCTCGAAGTGGCATGTGTGGGCCGCTCGTTGGGCAATAGGGTGGCTCGTTCGTTGGTAGCGCTCCATCCCGAGCTGGCGGGCACAGCCGTAGAGGAGATTGGTAGCATCGTGTCGGCGGCATGCTTGGCTCATGACTTGGGTAACCCTCCTTTTGGTCATTCGGGCGAACGCGCAATATCGACCTATTTCTCTGAAGGTAAGGGAAGCAAGCTTCGTGCCGACCTTACCGATACTGAGTGGGACGATATCGTACACTTCGAGGGTAATGCCAATGCTTTTCGCCTGCTGACACATCAGTTTGCCGGACGTCGTGATGGAGGTTTTGCGCTCACCTATTCCACACTGGCCGCCATCGTCAAGTATCCCTATGCCTCATGCTATGCCGGTAACAAGTCCAAGTTTGGCTTCTTCCACACCGAAGCTGAGACCTTCCGTACCATTGCCGACGAGCTGGGTCTTGTGCGCCTCAGTGCCGAGGGAGAGCCCCTGCGCTATTGTCGCCATCCACTCGTATACCTCGTGGAGGCCGCTGATGATATCTGCTATCAGATGATGGATATCGAGGATGCTTATAAGCTTAAACTGCTCACTCCTGACGAGACTATAGCACTGATGCTCCCCTTTGTGGAGGAGAGCCGTCGTGAGCGTGTGGCCGAGACCTTCAGCATGGTCACCGACCGCAATGAGCAGATTGCCTACCTGCGCTCAAAGGTGATAGGTATCCTCATTGACGAGTGTGCCGAGGCCTTTGTGGCTCATGAGGAACAGATTCTGGCAGGTACTTTCGAGGGTAGTCTCATCAAGCATACGGGCGAACGTTGCCGCAACTCCTATGCCCATTGCTCTAAGGTGGCGGTAAGTAAGATATACCGTTCGCGCGATGTGCTCGATGTGGAGTTGGCCGGTTTCCGTATCATCAACACGCTTATCGAATTGATGGTAGATGCTGTCACCCATCCCGACAAGGCCTATTCAAAGTTGCTTATCGACCGTGTGAGCCCACAATATGAGATAAACTCACCCACGCTTTATGGCAAGCTACAAGCCGTGTTGGACTATCTCTCGGGCATGACCGATGTGTATGCGCTCGACCTCTTCCGTAAAATCAACGGCAATAGCCTGCCGGCAGTATAAAAATAGAGGGTGTGTCTGCGATTGACACACCCTCCTTTGTATAATAATCTATCTCTTGTCAAATCAATGCAAACGAGAGATTTCCACGGCAACAGAGCTTGCCATCTACCTTAGCTTCGGCCTTGGCAAAGATTAGCGATTGCTTGCGCTCGGTAATCGTAGAGCGCAAAACGATAGTGTCACCGGGGCGCACCTGATACTTGAAGCGCACCTTGTCGATACCCGTATAGAGAGGGCGTTTGGTGCGAATCTCATCACCGAGGAGCAGGGCACATGATTGTGCCATCATCTCACAAAGGATGACACCCGGCACTACAGGATAGTCGGGGAAGTGGCCTTGCAAAAAAAACTCATCGCCACGCACGTGGTAGATACCGATGGCATAGCGCGTAGTCTCACCATTGGCGCCAGTAACAATCTCCTCTTCGAGGCTATCGACAAGCAACATCGGTTCGCGATGAGGAAGATAGGTTTTGATTTCTTCAACGTTCATAGGTATAGGGTTTATATTTTAGACTTAGATTTTCTTCAAGGCAACGCAAGCGTTATGTCCACCAAATCCGAGTGAGTTTGAAGCAGCGATGGTCACTTCAGTCTTGATAGCCTTGTTCGGCACATAGTTGAGGTCACACTCGGGATCAGCCTCCTTATAGTTGATGGTGGGGGGCACGATGCCATGTTTCACGGCCAATGCTGTAGCGATAAGCTCCACTCCACCTGCGGCACCAAGCATATGGCCTGTCATTGATTTGGTAGAGCTGATGAGCGCCTTGCGGGCATTGTCCTCACCGATAGCCAGCTTGATGGCATTGGTCTCGGTCTTGTCGTTAAGGGGTGTGCTGGTACCGTGAGCGTTGATATAGAGGGTATCATCGGCTGTGTAGCCAGCCTCCTCGAGCGCCATGCGGATAGCTTTCGAAGCGGGTATACCATCGGGGCGGGGAGCAGTGTAGTGATGAGCATCACAGCTATTGCCATAACCAGCCACCTCGGCATAGATCGTAGCACCACGCTTTACGGCATGCTCATACTCCTCAAACACGAGGATACCGGCACCTTCGGCCATGGTGAATCCGCTACGGCGTGCGTCAAACGGTGTGCAAGCATCTTCCAGAGTCTCAGCATTGGTGAGCGCCTTACTGTTGGCAAAGCCACCGATTGCTAAGGGGTGTACGGCAGCCTCAGAGCCACCGGTGATGATAGCGTCGGCCTGTCCGTTCTTGATAGCTCGGAATGCCTCACCGGCAGAGTGGGTACCTGTAGCACAAGCAGTAACGATAGGCAAGCAGGGGCCCTGAGCATTATGACGGATAGCAATGTTACCAGCGGCAATGTTGGCAATCATTGTGGGGATAAAGAGGGGCGATATACGACGCGGACCCTCGTTGAGCAACTTCTCTGTCTCGCGCACAAAGGTGCTGATACCACCGATACCCGAGCCTACATATACACCGAAACGGTCGGGCTCAATATTCTCGCCACTCACCAGTCCGCTATCGGCCACAGCTTGGTTGGCTGCTGCCACGGCATATTGGCAATAGAGGTCCATCTTGCGTACATCGGCACGCTCAAGGCCATTGGCTATGGGGTCAAAATCTTTTACTTGTGCAACGATACGTACGGGTAGATCTACATCATCATATCCTTGGATAAAGTTCAATCCGCTCTTACCCTCGATGAGGCTGTTCCAAAAGTCAGCAACTGTATTTCCTACGGGGCTGATAGTGCCCAAACCGGTAATTACAACTCTTCTTTCCATGTCAAATTATGTTTTGCTATTAACAAAAATACTATAACAATTGTGCAAAGGTAATTATTTATTCCATTCGATGATACAAGCACCCGAAGTAAATCCTGCTCCGAAAGCACTAAATGCGAGCAAATCGCCCTTTTTTAGCTTTCCGTCTCGGTTCAGCTCGTCAAGTAGCATGGGGATGCTGGCCGATGAGGTGTTGCCATACTTGTCTACATTCATGGGGAGCTTGGCGCCATCTACTCCAAATCGGTGGCGGATGTAGTCAAGTATACGGAAGTTTGCTTGGTGCAATACATAGTAGGTGATATCATCCTTGCTTAATCCCGATTCAGAGAGCACGGCCATCAGGTCGCTTACCGAGCAGGTAACAGCTGTCTTGAACACCTCTTGTCCTGCCATGTAAAGGGGAATATGCTGCTCCTCCTTGGTGATGAAGGGGGTAGGCTCCAGTGTGCGCTTGTAGTGCAACACGCTTGTATTGCTCTTTGACGATACTTTGATAGCCTTGAGCTCATTACCCTTGGTTACCACCATCGCACCGGCACCATCGCCAAAGAGCACACATGTGCTACGGTCGTTCCAGTCGACCATGCGTGTAGGCTCCTCAGCGGCCATCACCAGAATGTTGATGGCACGACCCGATTGGAGCAATGCCTCGGCATAGTCTATCGCATAGATGAATCCCGTGCAAGCAGCATTGAGGTCCACACAAGGACACATAGCACCAATCTTGCCCTCTACGATGCTGGCTATCGTGGGGGTTACATACTCATTCACTACGTTTGAACATATTATATAGTCGAGTTCGCTGGCAGAGATGCCCGCATCGTCGAGAGCCTTCTGTGCAGCTTCGGCAGCAAGGTCGTCAAGTTCCTCGTCAGTGATTATTTGTCGTGTACAGATGCCTGTGCGCTCGCGGATCCATGCATCGTTGGTATCCATCATTTGGCTCAGGTCGTCATTTGTCAATGTGCGCTTAGGGTGCGCACTTCCAGTTCCGATAATTCTCATAGTTAAAAACAAATTTTGTCGGGTGCAAAAGTACACAATCCCCTCGGCCCACTCAACAAAAGCGCTACTGATGTGGTAGAAGAATATCCCTATAGTGACTAAATATGCTATATCAGGGATAAAGGGATTAATCTCATTAGGGGTGAATTAATAAAAATATGGTTGAGTTTCCCCGATAAAATCGTATCTTTATGGTAAACCGTTTAGATACTTTTGCTTGCTTTGAAAAATATTGAAGTAAACTTCATATTTCTCGCTCGCTTTTTCGTATCTTTGCACCTTAAATACGGTTGACCGTCGTGTGTTGATCGAGAAAAGAACGAACTATGGAACTAAAAAAGAAAGCCCCACGATTCCTTATAGAGAGCCGCACCCTTGCCGGTTCGGTCATCGCTATCGTGATGTTCTCCATTATATTTATGGTGATTTATGGCCCCTATTCATCAACGTCTTGGCTCACCTTGTTGGCTCATCAAGTTGTAAATGTAGGACCATTCGAAGGCTTCCAGGTAGTGATGGCCTCTGTCACCTTCTACCTTGTAGCCATTGCATTCCTCATATTGAGTAAGGTTATCCTCTATCATGTGGGGCATAAATTTCAGTTATACAAATATCATCTCGTTGCCTGGGTGGGTGCCGAGATATTGATGATATCGTTCATTTATACCATTTTCACCGCACTTTTTCACCTTGCCGACTCGTCAGAGTTTTTACCCATCTGGGGGCGTTCGGTACTGGTGTTGTCATTTATCATCATCGTGCCTTATATCATCTGCACACAACAGGCTGTCAATCGCCATCAGCGTGCTTTGCTCGACCGTATCGGTATGAATGTGATCAACGATAAGGCCGATAATGCCGACCCTAAGCTCATTCATCTTGTCGATAGCACAGGCCGCCTGAAGATGAGTGTCAGCATCGATAGCCTCTACTATGTAGAGTCGCAGGACAACTATGTGAAGATCTATTATGAGGCAGATGGCAAGTTGTGCAACTACATGCTGCGTAGCACCACCAAGGCTATTGAGAACAAGTTTGGCGAGTACCTCATCCGATGCCACCGTGGCTATATCGTGAATAAGAATAAGATTAAAATCTTCCGCAACGATAGAGACGGCATGTATGTCAAACTTATGCACGACGGCATCAAGCAGATTCCCGTATCGAAGTCCTATGCTTCGAACATACAGCGTGTGCTCTCTCAGGCATCAGTAAATGAAGAGGAGTAGCGTCATGAAGAAACTCAATATCCTGGAACTTAACCGCATGCAGTTGGCCGACTATCGCGAGGCCGACAAGGTGCCTTTCATCGTGGTGCTCGACAATGTGCGCAGCCTGCACAATGTGGGCTCTGTGTTCCGCACCTCCGACGCCTACCGTGTCGAGAGCATCTACCTCTGTGGCGTTACGGCCACACCCCCTTCGGCCGAGATACATAAGACCGCACTCGGAGCCGAAGACTCCGTGGCATGGCACTATTTCAACGACACCCGCGAGGCCGTACGTCAGCTCCATGAGATGGGCTATACCGTGTTCTCCATCGAGCAGGTACAAGGCAGCATCGCCTTGCAGAACTTACGACTTGAGAAGGGGCAGAAGTATGCCGTTATCCTTGGCAACGAGGTCAAGGGCGTACAGCAAGAGGTGGTAGATATGAGCGATGGCTGCATCGAGCTACCCCAATATGGCACCAAGCATTCTCTCAATGTATCGGTCACTGCCGGTATCGTCATTTGGGAGTTTGCCCGCCAGCTATTGATTGAATAATATCCCATATACAGATTGTAATGAAAAGAGTTTACGATTTCTTGAAAGAGGCCAAGGTATATTACCTTGCTACGATAGACGGTGACCAGGCACGTGTACGTCCGTTCGGCACCATCGACCTGTTTGATGGCAAGCTTTACATCATGACAAAGAACCAGAAGAAGGTGTCTGACCAGATGAAAGCCAACCCCAAGGTTGAGATTACCGCTATGCGAGGCGAAGACTGGATACGTATCACCTGCGAGGCTTACCTTGAGACCCGCCACGAACCCGTCGTGAGCATGGTTGAGGCGCATCCCCACTTGGCGCAGTTCTATAGTGCCGACAATCCCGATACTGAGGTCTTCTACCTGGCCAATGCCACAGCCATCATCTTCAGCACCACACCCGAGCCATTGACCATACAGTGGTGATGTAATCAAAACAATCATTTCAAACGTTATAGACAGAAAAAGAAACGTTCACATGGCACACGACCACATACACCTGCATGGTGACGGGGCGGGTAAGAATATCCTCTCGGCCTTTTTTATCAACCTCGCCTTCACGGTAATATCGCTCGTGGGAGGATGGCTCACCAATAGCATGGCCATCATCTCCGACTCCATCCACGACCTTGGATGCACCCTCTCTATCGCCTTGGCATGGGTCTTTGAGCGTATTGCAGGTCATTGCCCCACACGCAACTTCACCTTTGGCTACCGTCGTTTCACGTTGTTGGGTGCATTTGTCAACGCCTTCATCCTACTCAGCGGCTCCTCTGTAGTCCTCTACGAGAGCTTCGGACGCCTCTCCTCACCCGAGGAGATCGATGCCGAGGGCATGCTGTGGTTTGCCCTGCTGGCCATCGCGTTCAAGGGATTGGCAGCATGGCGCACGTGGAAGGGTACGAGCGTCAATCAGCGCATGGTGTCGCTCCATCTCTTGGGCGATTGCTTGGGTTGGGTAGCCGTCTTGCTGGCCAGTGTCGTGATGATATTTGTCGAGATTCCCCAACTCGACGCCATCCTTTCGATATGCATCTCGCTCTACATTCTCTATAATGTCGTCCACAACCTCATCATTGCCTTCCGCATCGTATTGGAGGGCGTACCCTCATCGGTCAATTACGATGAGCTTTCACGCGAGGTGGCAGCCCTCGAAGGCATTCACACCATCCACGCCCTACGCGTATGGAGCATGGATAACGTGCATCACGCAGCCGAGGTCGAGCTTTCCACATCCTATAGTAGCCTTGCCGAGGTCGAGCAGCTCAAAGCCAACCTTCGTACACTACTGGCTACACACAGCATCGTGCAGAGCACCATTGAGGTAAGTCCGGAGAATTAATCTCTTGGTACTGTGGGCTTTTGACATAACTATTTGTCGGTCTAAAAATAGCACTATCTTTGTAGTGCGAAAAAGTAAAATGATGCGGATGGTATGAAATGAATAAGGGGCAGCCTTCAGGTTGCCCCTTGTTGTATGTATAGTTAAGTTTGGATTAATGATTGGAAGTTAAGACTTGGCTGACATTCCTTTTCTTGTCAACCTGTTTTAGTTTATGATTTTAGGTCTTTAATCCCCTTTCATGTTGTTTGTGTTAAATTCTTTAATTAGTAAGTCGGAAATTTGCTTTCACACATAAATATGTGTACCTTTGCATTTTGTATACGGTGTGTAGTGCGCATGCTGTAAAAACTTTATAACTAACTTTATTATTAACAAAACATTCAACAACATGAAAAAAACATTACGTGTGTTGTCTATGGGCATCATGGCTGCTGTATCAGCAGTTAGCTTTGCTCAAACGAATGTGACCGACAAGTACTTGCTCAACCCTGATGCAGAAAAGGGTATGCTCGGCTGGGACGTGACTTTCGTAGACGGTGGTGAGATTTGGAACAAACAGACCAAAGGTGAAGAAAAGGCTGTTGGTTACCATGGTTTTAACAATTGGGCATTTGAGAACTGGCGCAATGCAGGTGCTGCCTTGACCGACGGTTCTATCTCTCAGGAGATGAAAAACTTGCCTAATGGTACTTATGTATTCGGTGCTTATGTGATGACCAATCATCCCAGCGAGGCACAGGGTATGGAGGTTACTGAGGGTGTATACATGTTTGCTAACGAAGATTCTATTCCCGTAGCTACCAACCGTGTAGAGGGTATGGATGAGAAGTGGGCACACTCTATCAAGTTCAACGTAGCTACTACCGTTACCGATGGTACTTTGACAGTTGGTGTTAGACACAAGGCAACCAACGTTCACTTCATCGCAATGGACAACGCCACTCTTTACTTCTTCGAAGACATGGCTCCTGAGGCTGCTCTCGAGGAGATGGCAAAGATTGACATTGCTGCTACCGTAGCAAAGGTTTCTCCCTATCTCGAGGCTGGTAAGATGAATGTCGATACTGTAGCTTTCTTGCAGGCTGCTATCGAGGCTGCTGCTGGTACTACTGCTGCTAACCCTGTAGAGATTG
>JAEIGA010011098.1_pt1 | contig 13675 bp, 12 predicted proteins | sample 9270691 | NCBI WGS metagenome assembly JAEIGA01 (sample SAMN17057246, study PRJNA624740) | gut metagenome | biome: biome; isolation source: fecal sample | host: Bos grunniens | place: China: Xizang | collected 2019
GACTCGGGCTGCAGCAGGCACACCACGCCCGTGATGTCGCCCGCGGCGATGATGGGCGCCGCGACCGCCGCATAGCGGTTTACCGCCTCGACGGGCTGCAGGCGGTTGGTCGCGCCCGCGTGGGTAACGTATACCTGACGGGATTCCATCACCTCGTCGAGCTGGGCGGACACCCGCCGCTCGTAGAATTCTTTGCGCGCGGCGCCTGCGGCGGCGATGACGTGGTCGCGGTCGCAGATGAGCACCGTCATATTACAGGCGCGGGACAGCACATCGGCGTATTGCACCGCGAAGGGGGACAACTCTCCGACGGGGGAGTATTTTTTGAACACCACCTCACCGTCTTTTTCAGTAAAGATCTCGAGCGGGTCCCCTTCACGAATCCGCATCGTGCGGCGGATTTCTTTCGGAATAACAACCCTGCCTAAATCGTCGATTCTTCTCACAATACCTGTTGCTTTCATATATAAAAACTCCTTTGTTGATTTGATAACACTGTTATTATCTGTCAACAAAGGAGTTTTATACTGCTTATAATTACTTTTTAAGATTAACTTCTTCTAATCGTTTTTTGAGTTTTTTAAATTCTTCTTTATCTCTCAATGATTCGAAACAACTATCGTCAAGATTATATAGCAATTGCGCTTGTAATGTTCCGTCCCAATTGGTGATTATGTTTCTTGGATTCCAAGTCATGTGATTAAACAATATAGAATTATATTTCTGTTCACCTAAATCTAAAACGCTGTCATGATCTACTGCGGATTTTTCTGCAAGCAACAAATATTCAATAGCTTTACCAGGTATGTTTATTTGACAATACAACTTTGCAATCATTAAATTATAGAGAGAAAGTTTACCGCTGCATAACAGTTCTTTTTCCTCGTCTCCAAGCATCATTTTATTAAGTTTGATAGCAGTTTGAAGAATTTCAATTCTTTCCTCTACTGTGAATCCTTGTCTCAAATCGCTACGACAAGCCATTTCATAAAGAATGCTGGAACTGTGGTCAATCATATACCTCATGTTGTGTTGGTTTTGTTTTAAACAATCTTCGCCTGAATGAATCCTGCTAAGTAGCATTTCTTTACAAGTAAACATATTCGGCATATTTTCGGCAAGTCGGATTGCTTCTTCCTTTTTGCCAATATGAGGATAATTGTAACAAAGTATTTGGATGGCACTATGTCTGATACCATCAACAGTACAGTCCTCTAAAACTCTTTCACACAAACCAATCGCTTCTTCTATAAATTTGTGTTCTTTGCGATATTTTTGTTGTTCAGTTGTAGCCCCATAAGACACTAACCCATACGCAAGATTCAACATCCATTGATAATTTCTTGGGTACAAATCAAGCACTCTGCGTGAAAGTTCTATTTTTTCCAAAACCTTTCCTTTGCGTCCGAGTTCATGATACTCTTTTTCGAATTGTTTTAATTCTTCATTATTTTTCTCTGGTTTTAATCCTAACAATTCATCCGAAGTTATACCAAAGAAATTCGCAATTTTTGGAACGAGCGTTATATCAGGCAGAGCGGTTCCGTTTTCCCACTTGCTAACCGCTTGATACGAAATATTAAGGTATTCCGCTAACTTTTCTTGCGTTACATCCTGATGTTTTCTTAATCTTTTAATTGTTTCGCCAATTTTCAATGTCATACTTTTCACTCCTTAAAATTCACTCGAAAGCTTCCGTATGTTTATTATAAATGATATTTCTTACAATTAGTATAACATATCAGTTTATCTAAACGCAACCGTGGGTTGAGTTAGGAGTAAAAGTTAAGCGGAGTGGATTTCCACTCCGCTTTTGCTATGTATAAAACCGCCGAAACCCTGATTTTGACACCCTTGTGTTCAATAGGGCAAACCAGCGAAAACCCTAGTGTTTATGCGGGTTTCAAGCAGTTTGCCCTATTATAACGCATTCCTCAATTCTACGAACTATTCCTGTTGCTTTCATATATATCTATCTCCTTATTTTACAAATTACGCTGTTAGTATCTGTAAAAGGAAGGAGATTATACTGTAGTAGCATATTTTATATGACAATTTTATACTACAATGATTTCGTTGCTGCACTGCACCGGAAAATATTTATTCACCTCATTGGTGTCTGTAATAATATAATCAATTGTCTCAATGGGAACAAGATTATACGGCGTAGACAACGAAAATTTTGTTTTGTCGCATAGAAATACGGTTTTTTTAGATTGATTTATGGCTACCTTGCGGATCTGCGTTTCCGGCAGGGATGGGTCGGTAAGCATGCCTTTTTCATTCACTCCGTGGCAAGAAAAAAACAAAATATCAATATTGAACCTTTGGATAAACTCCTCAGCAAAGCTCCCAAAATGCGCCAAAGAATTTTCAAAAATCTCGCCACCGGTACAATAGGTTTTAATGCCTTTTTGAACCAGTAATGTTGCAATGGGTATTCCGTTTGTTATAACAGTGATCCCCTTTTTGTCATTCAAAAATTCTGCCATTTGCAGTGTGGTTGTGGAGGCATCGATAAAGATAATATTGTTATCCTCCACCAAGTTTGCAGCACTGCGACAAAGTGCCCGTTTTTCTGCAGCATGAACGGTTTTTCTAAAATCAAGCGGTGCCACAATATGCTCTGCTTGAATCTTTTTTGCACCGCCGTGACTTCTGACGATTTGATTTCTCCGCCCAAGCTCTGCAAGATCCCGGCGAATTGTCGGCAGGCTTACATAAAGCATTTTGCTGAGCTTCGAAGCAGAAATATACTGCTCTTCCTCCAAAATAGCAAGAATTTGGTCGTATCGTTCTTCTTTAAGCATAAACACGCCTCCGCTTGAGCGCTTTTGATCGATTATCGGCTTTTTGGCCACCCGTTGACAATCACTTTTGACCGTTTTATTATATAGTATGTGATTATATTTTGTCAATGATATAATTATTGAGGATGTGTTCAGCAGTTCAATAATTGCCATACGGAATAGAGGGTTAGAATGAATTGTTTGGAAAAATTAAGATTGTTCTTGCTTGATATGGACGGAACAATCTATCTTGGTAACGATTTATTTGACGGCGTTACAGATTTTTTAGAGCATATCAAAAACATTGGTGGCAGATATATTTTTCTTACAAACAACTCTTCAAAAAGTGTTGAAAAATACATAGAAAAATTGTCCGAATTGGGAATCGCTTCGACGACGGACGATTTTTTAACATCCACCGATGCAACCATCCTTTATCTCAAAAAGAAAGCATACAATAAAATATACGCCTTTGGTACTGCTTCCTTTAAGGAACAACTGCGGTCCGCAGATCTACCCATAACCGACAAGCTGGAAGAAGGGATCGACTGCATTTGTATGGGCTTTGACACAGAACTTACCTTTCAAAAATTAGAAGATGTCTGCATTCTTCTTGGAAGAAATGTTGACTATATAGCAACGAATCCCGATTGGGTCTGCCCCACTCAATACGGTTTTGTGCCCGATTGCGGTTCAGTCTGCGAAATGCTGTATCACGCAACTAAAAGACGGCCGACATTCATTGGAAAGCCTGAACCTACTATGGCTCTGCTTGCTATGGAAAAAACCGGATTCACACCGCAAGAAACTGCACTTATCGGAGATCGTATTTACACCGATATTACCTGTGGCGTTAACGCAGGAATATGCAGCATTTTTGTGCTTTCTGGTGAAGGCACATTGGAAGATGTCGAAAAGAGCGATGTAAAGCCCGATTATATATATGAAAATATAAAAACATTTTATGACCACATACGCTAATCAGAAACAAAAAGCGGAGTAATTTTTAATTGCCCAACTTTTGCTATGCATAAAATGGTAAAACCCTAAAACAGGCATTAAAGCGTTACTGTGTTTCTTGTAAAACAAATACGGAGGATGAAAAATGAAAAAGACAAACATAGTTGATTGGAAAACCATCACCGATTTCGTAATTGACGCATTCGTAGGTTACGGAATACCAAGAAATGACGCAGAAATTTGTGCAGACGTTCTTTTGGAGTCGGATAAACGTGGTATTGAATCCCACGGTGTAAACCGCTTTAAGCCGATTTATCTTGATAGAATTAAGGCAGGAATCCAACAGCCCGTTAGCGAAGTTGAGATAATAAAAGAAACCCCCACCACCGCCGTTATCGACGGACACCACGGCATGGGACAGGTTATAGGTCACAAGGCTATGAGTATGGCTATTGCTAAGGCCAAGGAATACGGTATGGGTATGGTGGTTGTGCGCAACTCCTGTCATTACGGTATTGCAGGTTACTATACCACCATGGCCACCAAAGCAGGTTGCATTGGTATGACGGGTACCAACGCCCGTCCCTCGGTAGCACCGACTCACGGTGTTGAGGGTATGTTTGGTACCAATCCTTTTACTATCGGCGTTCCTACCGACGAAGCCTTTGACTTTAACTTTGACTGCGCCACCTCTATTACACAGAATGGCAAGGTTGAGTATTACGAAAGAATCGGAGAAGATGTACACCCCGGCACGATTATCGATATTGAAGGTAATGCTGTTGAGGGCGATGCAGGTGTTGCCCTCCGTAAAATCCGTGGCGGCACAGCAGCCCTTACCACCCTTGGAGGTATCGGCGAGGACCTCGCAGGATATAAGGGCTATGGCTTTGCGCTTGCAGTAGAATTCTTCTCTTCCATTCTTCAGGACGGCGCTTACGGCAAGGACCTTGACGGCAAGGATGAAAATGGCAACATTCGTCCCTATCAGCTTGGCCACTGGTTCATCGCTATTGACACAGACCACTTCTTAGGAGAAGAAATCGCTCGCAAAAAGGCAGGGGAAATCTGCCGTAGCATGCGTGCTTCAAAAAAAGCTCCTGGTGCTGACAGAATCTACACCGCCGGCGAAAAAGAGTATGAAATTCGTCTTGCTCGTGAATCCGGTGTTCCCATAAATGAATCTGTGCAGAAGGAAATCATCGCTATCAGAGATGAGCTCGGACTTACACAGTACAAATTTCCTTGGGAGGACTAATTAATGGATATTAGACAGGAATCTTTAAAAAAACATTATGAATGGAACGGCAAAATCGAGGTTGTTTCCCGTGCACCCATTAACTCAAGAGAAGATTTATCCTTAGCATACACACCGGGTGTTGCAGAGCCTTGTTTAGAGATAAATAAGGATATAAATAAGTCTTATGAGCTTACCCGCCGTTCTAATCTTGTTGCTGTTATTACCGACGGTACCGCTATTTTAGGCTTGGGCGATATAGGGCCTGAAGCAGGTATGCCTGTAATGGAGGGCAAATGCGCACTATTTAAGGCGTTTGCCGATGTTGACGCTTTCCCGCTATGCATAAAGTCAAAGGACGTTGATGAAATTGTCAGAACAATCTATTTGCTTTCGGGTAGTTTTGGCGGAATCAACCTTGAAGATATTTCCGCTCCCCGTTGCTTTGAAATTGAGCGCAGATTAAAGGAAATCTGTGATATTCCGATTTTTCACGACGATCAGCATGGCACTGCTATTGTTGTTGCCGCAGCGCTTATAAATGCTTTAAAGCTTGTTAAAAAGAATATTGGCGAGGTTAAGGTTGTAATCAACGGTGCAGGCTCGGCAGGTATTGCTATTGGTAAGCACCTTATGAATATGGGTGTTAAGCACCTCACCTTCTGCGACCGTTTTGGGATTGTTTGCGAGGGTGATGAGAACAACAACCCCGCACAGGAAGAGATTTCTAAGGTGACCAACCTTGATCATAAGAAAGGTGGCCTTGCCGATGCTCTTGTAGGCGCAGATGTATTTATCGGTGTTTCTGCTCCAAACCTTGTAACACCTGAAATGGTGAAGAGCATGGCAAGTGATGCCATTATGTTCCCCATGGCTAATCCTACTCCAGAAATTATGCCCGACGTTGCAAAGGCAGCAGGCGCTAGAGTTGTTGGAACAGGCCGTTCGGACTTTCCAAACCAGATTAACAATGTTTTAGCATTCCCCGGCATTTTTCGTGGCGCTCTTGATTGCAGAGCATCCTGCATTAATGAAGAAATGAAGGTTGCAACCTCTTATGCTTTGGCTTCACTTATACAGGAAAACGAAATCACTGAGGAGAATATTATTGTTTCTGCTCTTGATAAGAGAGTAGCTCAAGTTGTAGCTGAAGCCGTTGCTAAGACTGCAAAACAAACAGGTGTAGCGCGATTTTAAGTTTTAATTAAGCTGTAGAATGACTATAATCATTCTACACAAGGCAAAGGAAAACGAAAACTTTCACAAAAGCAAGATTTCATGCCGAGCAGGATACGATATTTGTAAAACAGGATAGTTATCAATACACTGCACCATTATTTAACTTGGTAAGCGGCGAAAAACCGGTCAGCGATGCTACCGAAACACCCCTTGACGGCTTCAGAGCAGCTCTCACTAATAACTGTTGCTTTGGCCCAATTCGAGAACGAGAAGATTTTAAAGCGTTACTTAAATAAATAGTAAAGAGAGGTGAATTTCACCTCTCTTTTGCTATGTGAAAAATCTCCTAAAAACCCTGCTTTGACACCAATGCGTTCAGTGGGGCAAACTGCTTGAAAGCCGCATAAATACTGGCTGCTTTACGGTTTGCCCTATTATAACGCATTCCTCTATACGGCGTACAATACCTGTTGCTTTCATGGTATGTTTTTCTTCTTTTCTGTGGCGCACCACAAAGGCCCCCCGACAATTATTTTACAATTTGCGCTGTTAGTATCTGTAAATAAGAGAAAAGTATACTACCGGATTTACTTTTGATAATCTTTATGCTATAATATGTAAAATCATTCGCTTGGAGGAATTTGTTATGATACCAATTATTTCTTTGATCGGCATTGTCCTTGGGCTGATTTTATTAATTTTTCTTGCCTATAAAGGACATTCTATCATTTGGGTTGCACCGGTCTGTGCCGCTTTGGTTGCAGTACTTGGCGGGTTTAATGTTCTTCAGGCCTACTTGGAGGAATATATTGGGGGAACGGCGGCCTATATTGTTTCCTGGTTTCCCGCTTTCTTTCTAGGTGCGGTTTACGGAAAAATCATGGATTTGACCGGGTCCGCCCGTTCCCTTGCCAATAAACTGATCTCCCTGATTGGCTCCAAGTATGCGATCCTTGCGGTGGTTTTGCCATGCCTGCTGATGACCTACGGTGGAATTTCCCTTTTTGTTGTGGTTTTTGTGGTTTATCCCATGGGCTATGCCATTTACCGCGAGGCAGATCTTCCCCGCACGCTTCTTCCCGGTGCGATTGCATTCGGTGCCTTTGGCATTACCATGACCTGTATCCCCGGCACGCCCCAGATCCAGAACATTATTCCCACCTCTTATTACGGCACCACTGCTGCCGCTGCGCCGATCATGGGTTTGATCGCGGCGGTACTGATCGCCGTGCCCGGATACATCTACTTGGAGTGGCGCGCCAGAAAAGCCAGAAAAATGGGGCTTCATTTTGTGGAGGATCCCAAACATAAGGAGTCTCCTGCCGCTACCCAGGAACAGCCTAAATGGCATTGGCTTTCCGGGTTGGTGCCGCTGTTGGTAGTAGTACTTATGCTGAATGTGCTGCCGGGTCTGCTGAAAAAATACGGTCTTGCCGACTGGTCCTCCAGCCAAGCAATTGTTGTGGCCCTGCTGGGGGGCATTGCGGTTGCCTGCTTGATGAATGTGCATCAACTGAAAGTGCTGCTTCCTGCAGTCAACGAGGGTGCCAACGGTTCCTTGCCGGCCATTATGAATACCGCCTGTGCCGTGGGCTTCGGCTCTGTGGTAAAAATCGTGCCTGGTTTTGTTTTACTGAAGAATGCTATGCTTAATATGCCCGGCTCCATTTTGTTTTCCGAGGCTGTGGCCGTCAATGTGCTTGCCGGATCGACCGGCTCGGCCTCCGGCGGTATGTCCATCGCATTGGAAGCCTTAGGTCCTCAGTACTTAGCGAAAGCAGCCGAAATCGGTATGAGCCCGGAATACCTGCACCGCATTGCCTCCATCGCCTCCGGCGGGTTGGATACCCTGCCCCACAACGGAGCGGTACTGACCCTGCTTGCAGTTTCCAACTGCAAGCACAAAGAGTCTTACCTTGATATTTGCATTACCTCTTGCATTATTCCGGTGGTGGTGTCCCTTGCGTTGTCCTTTGTTTGGGGATTGTTCATCTAGAAGCCCGGCAACAGTAAAAAATAACAGCGGAGTGGATTTCCACTCCGCTGTTGCTATGTAGATACCCTTGTGTTCAATAGGGCAAACCAGCGAAAAGCCCAGTGTTTATGCAGATTTCAGCTGGATTGCCCTATAATAACACAAGCCTCAATTGAGTATATTTGTTATCACTTCGGGCATACGACGAGAGCTACCGTCACACCTTTGGCATTTAAAATGCGAAGCTCGGTTATGTTTTTAGCAACATTACTTTTTACATCCCCCATCAAAACGCCCGCTTAATATAACTGCCTACAATTATTATTTCTTAAAAAACGCCACTGCCACTGCACCGGGCCCTGCGTGTGTTCCGATAACACTACCAATCGTCGTATAGCGCATTTCATCAAGATTTCCTTTCCAAATGCGTTTGCTATCTTCTATATATTTAATCATTAGCGCATCGGAAATGCCGCTATAGCCAAGCATTACGGGCTTGCTAAAATCAACGCCACCCGCTTTTTCAATTTCCTCCACCAGCAGGTTGTTGCCCATCTTAGAACCGCGTGCTTTACCAAGCATATGGATTTCGCCGCCAGTAACCGAAAGAACCGGCTTGATATTGAGGACGGAACCGGCAAATGCGACGGTTTTGGATACGCGCCCACCCTTTTTCAGATATTCCAGGGTATCCACTAAAGCAACGATAATAATCTTTTCCTTTTCCTCAGCTAATCTTTCGGCAATTGCCTTAGCATCCATCCCTTTGTCCAAAAGTTCAAACGCTAATTCGACCAATATGCCGCTACCAATTGCAGCAGTGCCGCTATCAACAACATAAATGTTCTCATATTCTGACGCTGCAATCGTTGCACTCTGATACGTGCCGGAGAACTTAGAGGAAATGGTGATAACAACGGCGCTGTCACCGGCTTCCTTCACCTTATCAAACTCCTTCATAAAGGTATCGGGAGTGGCTTGGCTTGTTGTTGGAAGCACATCGCTTTCTACGAGTTTTTCATAAAATGTTTTGCGGTCAATAGTTACTCCGTCGATGTATTCTTGCTCGCCGAAATGTACGGTAAGCGGCACAATTTTTACTCGCTCTTTGTATTCGGGCATTAAATCCGCCGTGGAATCCACAATAATTCTTGTTTTCAATTGAATCAGTCCTTTTCATATTTTATATTTTAAAAAATTGCATTTTTATATTATTTCAAGCGCAAAGTAGAATGCTGCCATTTCCGTTCCTCTGTATGAAAGAATCGGCAGAGCCGGACTGATACCGTTCGCAAAACCTGACAAAATGCCGATTTTATACGAAACTTAGTAACGCCTTGTTTATTAGCAACGAAGTTAAGACGATCGCCGATAACAGAAAGACTTCAATGGAAATCCACGCGTTCTTCTGCAAGTCCGACACGGATTTTTCCCAAACCCCGTCAATTTTATCCGCAATCTTTTTACCGAATTCCATTCCTTTATCGGTCAGGACGAGAGGGCTTTTACTATTCAAAATACGCTTTCTCCAACACACGATTTCTTTGCGGGTTTAAGCTGTAAAACTATGTAATGGTTAAGTGCTCTACGCCTGTTGATGCTTCAACAAGCCCAAAGTATAGCACGCACTTGTTGAAATGTCAACAAGTGGCGTATAATTTAAGGCGACGCCTTAACGGTCGTTGCCTTAAATCATTATACTAAACATGTTTTCTTTAATATACGTTCACCCGGCTTGATGTTGTGTGGTTCTGCAGCTTGCTTTGGTTATGGATAAAAGCGGTCGCAAATGCCGTTTCGGACCAATGCTTATCAAAAACGCCTCTTCGCAACAAAGCGAAGAGGCGTTTTTCCTGGAGCTACTGATCCGATTCGAACGGACGACCTGCTCATTACGAGTGAGCTGCTCTACCTACTGAGCCACAGTAGCGTGTTCTTTTGAACAGATCTAGTATACCAAGTTTCCGCGCCGCCGTCAAGAGCAAATTTTGAAATTTCCTGTCATTTCCGCCGCTGTCATAGCAAAACCTTTTGAAAAAATGTATTTTTACCCTTGACAAAGCCAAAATGTATGTTATAATAACTAGCGTTGGATTTGGGAGTGTTCCCGAGTGGCCAAAGGGGGCAGACTGTAAATCTGTTGTCTTCGACTTCGGTGGTTCGAATCCACCCGCTCCCACCAAAACAAAAAGCACCGCCTATGGGCGGTGCTTTTTGTTTTGGCGAGAAGGTTGTGGTAAGCAGAAACACCGCTAGTTTACCCGTTTTCGCCGCAGTCGAAATGTGGGTTGTCTAAACACCGCCAAGAAAAAAATTGCCGACTTTGCTGCAACGCACAAGTCGACAAATCTCACCTATTTCCGAAGCGTTTTTCTCTTGCTATACGGTGCAAGCTGTGGTAAAATACCTCTATAAGAAGGTGTCTGCATGATTCGAAACTACATTTTTGATTTCGGCAATGTGCTCGGGCGGTTCTGCCCCGAGGAGATGACGGGGGCGATCGCAACCGATCCGGCGGATGCGGCGGTGATCTGCCCCGTGGTGTTCGACCGCCTGTATTGGGACAAGCTTGATTGCGGCGGAATCACCGACGATGAGATCAAGGCGGATGTCTGCGCGCGTCTACCGCAGAAATACCACGCTGATGCGTGCCGCATCTACGACCGCTGGCACACACTGATGCCCCCCGTGCCCGCGATGCGCGAGCTGGTCGCGGAGATTAAGGCGGTTGGCGGACGCCTTTACTTGCTGTCTAATATCAGCATCGGTTTTGCTGAGCAATACGGCGAGGTAGACTGGATTCGTGAACTGTTTTCGCTGTTTGACGGGCTGGTATTCTCGGGTTCGATCGGACTCGCGAAGCCTGACCCCGCCATCTTCGAGCATCTGCTCAAGCAGTATGATCTGCTCGCCGAGGAGTGCGTCTTTGTCGACGACTCTCCGAAAAACATCGCCGCCTGTGAGGCGGTCGGCATCCGCGGCATTCTGTTCGACGGCGACGCGGCAAAGCTGCGTGCCACATTTGGTATGGACAAGCAATAAAATTCAATATAAAGGAAGTATCGGTATGAATTTTCTGGAAGAACGCATCCTCAAGGACGGCATCGTCAAGTCCGGCAACGTGCTCAAGGTCGACAGTTTCCTAAACCACCAGATGGACATCGCTCTGATGGATCAGATGGGAGAGGAGTTCCACCGCCGTTTCGCGGACAAAAAGGTGACGAAGGTGCTCACCATCGAGTCCTCGGGTATCGCGATTGCTTGTTCGGTCGCGCGTTGCTTCGGCGTGCCCGTCGTCTTCGCAAAGAAGGCGAAGAGCATCAATCTCGACGGCGAGATGTACGTCGCCGAGGTGGAATCCTTTACGCATAAGAACGTTAACAACGTCATCGTATCCAAGAAGTTCCTGAAGGCCGATGACCACGTGCTCATCATCGACGACTTCCTCGCCAACGGCTGTGCGTTGCAGGGGCTTATCTCCATTACCGAGAACGCAGGCGCGACCGTCGCCGGTCTCGGTATCGCGATCGAGAAGGGCTTCCAGATCGGCGGGCGGGTTATTCGCAACCTCGGGTATCACCTCGAGAGCCTCGCCATCGTTGATGCGATGGATGCTGAAACGGGCAGCGTCACCTTCCGCGAGCAGTAAACCTTTCCCGATACAGCGTTCGCTGCATCGGGATTTTTTGCTCTGTAAGCAGAAAATACTATACAAATGTGTTGATTTATGCTATGATAATGGGAGTTTTTTGTATCGAGGTGAGTAAGCTATGGCCGCTATCCGTCGCAAAATCGACTGCCACACCCACATCGTTACGCCTGCTATCTGCGAGGAGTATTTTGCTCGCACCGATGGCTATGCGTTAGTGATGCCGTTTCTCAGTCGCTTTCGTGCACCACCCGCGATTGACGAGTCCGCACTCACTGTGCGCGGGGATGAGCGGCTGTTCCTCTGCCCCTGCATCGACATTCATGGGGACATCTCCGCGCAACTCGCCGAGATCGAGGCGGCACTACTGCACGAACGCATTGTGGGGCTGAAGATCTACCTGACCTATCAATCGGGGCGCGCGAACGATCCGCGGATGACCCCGATCTATGAATTCGCCGATCGCCATCGGCTGGCGATCACCTACCATACGGGCTCCTGTTCGCTGGTGTTGCCGACCGATAATGACCTTGAAGGCTCCAACGCCGTCTACGTCGCGGACGTGGCACGCCGCTATCCAAACGTCAATTTCATCGTCGCGCATATGGACGACCCGCGCTATATGGAATGCATTCCAATTGTCTGCGCGCATGAGAATATGTTTACGGATTTCTCCGGCGCCTACGAGCCGGGTACGCCCGAGGGTGGGGATATGGATTGGGCGATCGACACCTTTGCCGCCGCCATTCATCAGTGTCCCCATGTCTATCGGCATATTCTTTACGGCACTGACTTCTGCCCGCCGATCAACCTCTCGGCGATCGACGAGTACGACGTTACCATTGCCCGCATTTTTCAGCCCGAACAATTTGACGACATTTACTATAACAACGCTCTGCGGGCGTTCCCGCGCCTTGCAGACTATTTAGAAAGGACTTGAATCCAATGGAAAATCAACTGACAACCAAAGCTACCTTTAAGAGCTTTCTGAAATCCTTTACCCCTTATCAGATCATCTATCTCGCCGCGGTGGTGCTGCTCACCGCCGTGCTGGTTATCTTCTTCCCCGCCGACGTGCTCGGAGAGTATCAGAGCATCGGCCTGATCGTCTGCGCGATCGTCAGCACCATCTCTAACCCCTTGTGCGAGCTGCTTATTTCCAAGCAGAGCAAGTGGAATTTCGTCGTCGACTTCTTCCTCATTGAGATCCCCGAGCTGGTCATCTGCCTGCATTTCGGTTGGTACGCTGTCGCGGCAACGGTGGTACTCTTCTGGATGCCGATCGACGTCATCAGCTTCCTGCGTTGGAATAAGCATCCCGATCAGGAGGACGAAAACCTCACGCAGGTCAAGCGCCTCAAGCCTTGGCAGACGCTGCTGGTCGTTGCGGGAATCCTGCTGTTTGGCTTCTCTGTCGGTTACCTGCTGCAGCTCATCCCCGGCGCATCCGACACGTACCTTGATGCGTTTGCGTCTGCCGTCGGTATGGCCAACGGCATTCTGCTGCTGCTACGCTACAGTGAGCAGTGGCTTGCGTGGCTGATTACCACGGTGCTGTACCTCTTTATGGATATCTCTTCGGGGATGTATATTTTGCTGGTCACCGAGATCGCGATGCTGGTCAATACCATCTACGGCATTGTCAAATGGTGGCTGTATACCAAGCGTGTCGCCGAGCGCGACAAGGTCGCCGGGGCCGAAATGGTCACCCCCCTGCAATAAACAAAAAACAACCACCCGCCACGTGCACTGCTCCAATTTGTGCAGACAATACAAAAAGAACCCTATGGTAGCTAAAATTAAATTTTAAGCAACATACTGACATCGCTTTTCAAGTGGTGTCAGTTTTGTTTTTAGTTGGATGCGCTGATGATTGTAGAAATGGA
>JAEIGA010011099.1_pt1 | contig 13674 bp, 10 predicted proteins | sample 9270691 | NCBI WGS metagenome assembly JAEIGA01 (sample SAMN17057246, study PRJNA624740) | gut metagenome | biome: biome; isolation source: fecal sample | host: Bos grunniens | place: China: Xizang | collected 2019
GATGTTCCATAAGGCCTGGTTGGCAGCAGAGAAATCCATAGTTTTCTATAGCGTTTCGCCGGATGCATACCGTGCACCCGGCGAAATCGCGATCCTTTCTTGCAATCTCAAAATAGATTATATCATAAGAATCGATCTTATGCGTGATCTTCGTTGTAATTTTCCCAGTAGGCCAGATATTTGCGGAGACAGGTGGGATTTTTGGTCTTCAGCTCATAATACTGGTCGTCGTAGGTGAACAGCAGCGTATCGTACTTGACGATGGCCATGTTCCTGATATTCTTCTCCAGGAAGAACCAGCCGTCGATGGTCAGACTGTGTTCCAGCTGGGTCAGATGGCCCCGCCCCTGAGGGAACTGAATGTAGTTTCCGATCTCCATGGACAGGGTCAGATCGTCATCCCCGAACAGTTCATCCGATACCGGGTCGTGTTCATACGCGCCTTTGCGGAACTGTTCCATCTGCCAGCGGTCCCATTCTTCCACGGTCTCAAAGGGCTCGCCCGGATTGAAGAATCCTTGGGGAGTGTAGACCACTTTGAATCCGCAGTCACAGGACAGCGTGTCGATCTTGGAATGCATATGGCCGATGCGGTTGCACTTCGGACACAGGAACAGTGCCGACTCGATGAAGTTCGCCGGGCGGTAGAAGATCCGGCGGGTGTAGGAAACCTGTTCCTCCCGCTGACGGGCAAAGGCATCTTCATAGATGTCCCGGTTGATGGCATCCGTGATCTGCTGGGGAGTCATCTTCTTCAGTGCCTCCGGCGGATAGACGTTGACGGGATGACCGTGCATCTTGCCCCGGCGTACGTATTTGCCCCAGCGGGGAAGCGTGAAGTAGCCGCCCTCCAGGCGGTAGGTCACCAGAGTGGCGCCGCTGATCTTGGCAAGCTTTCCCGTGGCGGGGAAGATGCCGATGGATTTGCCGTCCCAGGTAGTCTCGCCTTCGGCGAAGATGGCCACGGAACCGCCGACCCTGAACCGGCGCATGCAGGTCATGACCGTATCGGCAGCGACACTGGAGCCTTTCTTCTTGGCGATGGGCGCTCCGATGTAATGGAGCAGATTGGACAGGAAGCCGAGACGGAACAGATGTTCGCTGGCAACGAAGTATAACTGGTTGCGTGGAAAACTAAGCGCGACCATCAGAGGATCCCATCGGGTCACGTGGTTGGAGATCACCAGAAGAGGTGCCTTCAGGACCACATCCTCATGGGTATACGCAAATTCTTTTTCAAAAAACGGTCTCAGAGACCAGAAAAACCGCCGCCATACACGGTTGTGATGGGCGACGTCCGCTTTTGTCAACGGCCTGTTGATATAGGCTTCTGACATGTGTACAGGACCCCTTTCCCTCAGAAGGAATAACTAAAATTTTTGTAGTAATTAAGTATAGCACTTTATAGAAAAAAATGAAATAATTCCGGATAAAAAAACACAAATTCATTGAAATGTAAAGAATCGGATGGAACGATCTGCTATAATCTCAGAAAAAGACTGTCCGGAGGCAAGACAATATGGCGACCATCGGAAGAAACATGGCTGCGGCCAGGAAAAAACGGAATATGACCCGCCAGCAGCTGGCGGAGCTGATGTGCATGGATCCGGAACTGATCCGGGATCTGGAAATGGGAAAAGTGGAACCCACGGAGGAGACGCTGGATGCCCTGTCCGGTATTCTGGACGTGCCGCCGGAGAGCCTCCTCTACGGACAGAGCCCGGCGGAACGGCGCCGGAACATCTGGGGAAGCCTTCTGAAGCTCATCATCACCCTGGGACTCATCACGCTGACCTGGTTTTTCTCCCGGACGCTCTCCCGGGACGGGACCCTGACGGAGATCTATGTTCTCCGGGTGTTCACCTTGTTCGTCTATCCGCTGCTGGCGCTCATCGGCGGGCGGCTCCTTATGCGCTTTATCGAAGCGGTGACGAGAGCGGCGGAACACAACGACGATCCCGGCCATACCCAGGACCGGGGACTGTACGCGTTCATCATCCTCGTGCTGCTGGCACTGGCGGTGATTATCATCCCGTATCTGCTGCTGCAGGGCGTGCAGGATATATCCTTCATCTCCACCCGGCTTCCCTGGTCGGCGGTACAGGCCGCCCAGCGCATCACTTCGGTGCCGGTGTGGTCCCGTGTCATCTACGCACTGGATGAATTCCACCGCCGCATCCCGTTGGTGTATCTCGTGTATGCCGTGCTGGGCAGCGGACTGTGGGCCTCCCGGCCGAGAAAACGGAAGAAGCTGAAAAAGAGCGGAAGCTATTCCATTCCTTCCTGATCATAAAAAACGATGCACCGTGTCACGGACTGACGATTCCGGACACGGTGCATTTTTTCGTTAAAAAAACATGTCCGAATGGAGCATTTCGTTGCGTAAGGCTAATGAAATCAGGAAAAACAAACCCTTCCGAGGGGGAAAGTATTCGGACAAAACCCTCCAAAACGACAAAAAACAGCCTGTTAGGAGGAAAGGGTCAAAACTAACGGGAATAGTTCTGACTAATACTTCCCGGAATTGCATTTCGGTCCAAGCGGGGTAGAGGGCGCCTCCCGGGGAAGACTATAATGAGACCAACAGAGATAGTTGCGGCAGCAAAGCATACGCAGGACCGCCATCGCATGGGATCCGGTCTGTCGAAACCATATATTAAAAAAGATGGAGGATAAAACCATGTGGAGTTGGAATCATTTAGGACGCTGGGCCGGCGGTTTTCTCATCGGAACCGCAGGACTGGAGATGCTGAAAAGCCATGATGCCCGCAAGGTGTATGCCTGGCTGATGGCTTTCGGACTGCGCAGCAAGGATTATGTGCTTGACTGTGCCAATGAGGTCCAGGAAATCGCGGAGGATGCCTACTACGAGGCTGTTGCTATCAATGAGAAATATGCCGCAGAGGATGCAAAGATCATTGAGGACCGCGCTTCCCGCAGTGCCAAGAAGGCCACTGCCAAGACCGCCAAGAAGGCGAAAGCATAAGAAAACAATACGGATGCTGACATCCGACGGAAAGCCGCCGCTGGGCGGCTTTCTTCCTTGCAACAGAAACTGAACCGGTAAAGAAGGTTATACCAATGAAATGTTTGATCGTAAGAGAAATGCCGGGGCGCATGAGGGTCCACCTCGTTCAGAAAACGAAGGAAATGACCATGCGTCAGGCAGATCTCATTGAACACCGGCTTCTGGAGATCCCGGGAGTGACCCGGGTCAAGGTGTTCTTCCGCAGCGGAAACGTGTCGGTCAATTTTGAAGGCGCGCAGTGCCGGGAGGCTCTCATCGACGCATTCAGCCGCTTCGATTTTGAGGAATACGAAGAGAATCATCTGGTCCCGGTGAATACCGGACGGGCCATCAATGCGGAGTATCAGGACAAACTGGTGATGAAAGTCGTCACACGGAGCCTGCGGAGGATCTTTCTTCCGCTGCCCGTGAAGATGGTCCTGTCTGCCATCCATGCCGCAAAATATGTGCGGAAGGCACTGCGTTCCCTGGCAAAGAAAAAACTGGAAGTCTCGGTGCTGGATGCCACGGCCATCGTGGTATCGCTCCTCCGCGGGGATGAGTCCACGGCGGGATCCATCATGTTCCTGCTGTCCATCGGAGATCTGCTGGAGGAGTGGACCCATAAGAAATCCGTGGACGACCTGGCACGGACCATGGCTCTGAACGTGGACAAGGTGTGGGTTCGGGCACAGGGTACGGAGGTGCTGGTGAACGTATCCGACGTACAGGTGGGAGACACCATCATCGTCCATACCGGCAATGTCATCCCCCTGGACGGCAAGGTGTGTCAGGGCGAGGCATCCGTCAATCAGGCTTCCATGACCGGAGAATCCATCCCCGTACGGAAAACGGAAGGCAGCTATGTCTATGCCGGTACCGTTATCGAAGAGGGACAGTGCTGCATCGTGGTGGATAAAGCCGCCGGCAGCGGACGCTATGACAAGATCGTCACCATGATCGAGGAATCGGAAAAGCTGAAGAGCGACGTGGAGAGCCGGGCGTCCCATCTGGCGGACCGGCTGGTGCCCTACAGCTTCCTCGGAACCGGACTGACCTGGCTTCTCACCCGGAACGTGGAACGGGCGCTGTCCTTCCTCATGGTGGACTTCTCCTGCGCCCTGAATCTGTCCATGCCTCTGGCCGTTCTCTCCGCCATGCGGGAAGCGGGCAAATACGGCATGACCGTCAAAGGCGGCAAGTTCCTGGAGGCGGTATCCGATGCGGATACCATCGTCTTCGACAAGACCGGAACCCTCACCCATGCCACACCCACCGTGGCGAAAGTCGTCCCCTTCAACGGCTGGGACGAGGATGAGGCGCTGCGTCTGGCGGCCTGCCTGGAAGAACACTATCCCCACTCCATGGCCAATGCCGTGGTACAGGAAGCCAGAAAGAGGGGTCTGAACCACGAGGAGCGCCACTCCAAGGTGGAATATGTGGTGGCCCACGGCATCTCCAGCCGCATCGACCGGAAAAAGGCCCTCATCGGAAGCTATCATTTCGTCTTTGAGGATGAAAAATGCAAATTGCCGGAAGGGGAGGAACTGGAACGGTTCAACGCCATTCCCGGCGACTATTCTCAGCTGTACCTGTCTGTATCCGGAAAACTGGCAGCGGTGATCTGTATTCAGGATCCCATCCGCCGGGAAGCACCGGAAGTGATCCGTGTACTGCACGATCTGGGCATCGGAAAGGTCGTCATGATGACCGGCGACAACCGGCGCACCGCCCAGGCGGTGGCCGATCAGCTGGGACTGGACGAGTTTCACGCGGAGGTACTGCCGGAGGACAAGGCGGCCTTTATCCGCAGCGAGCATGAGGCGGGACGGAAAGTCATGATGATCGGCGACGGCATCAACGATACGCCGGCACTGTCCGAAGCGGACGTGGGCATCGCCGTATCCGACGGCGCCGCCATTGCCCGGGAGATCGCGGACATCACCATCGCCACGGACAATCTCTACGCACTGCCAATGCTGCGGTACCTAAGTGACCGGCTCATGGAACGCATCAACCGCAACTACCGGTTCATCATGTCCTTTAACATGGGACTCATCGGACTGGGCGTGCTGGGCATCATGCTGCCGGGCTCCTCGGCCCTGCTGCACAATCTGTCCACCATCGCCATCTCACTGGAGAGCATGACCTCCCTGACGGACACGCTCCCGGCTGTCCTGAAAGAACCCGTGGTTCAGCAGGAACTGCTGAAGGCATGACAAAAAGAGAAAATGGTAGGATCCGGCACCGTATCTGGTGTTTCGGATCCTTTTTTTCACCGGATGCAGGAATCCGGTTTTTGTGATACTATGGGAAAAACAAAAGGGAAGGAGGCAACCGAATATGGACAAAACACAGCTGCGCCGGGAACGGTGGATCCGTATCGCGGCATGCCTTCTGACTCTCGGGATCCTGTTTGTCGTCTTCCGGCAGCATCAGATGGCGCCTTTCGGGGATGCGTCTCTTGCCCGGGAAGACGCGGATATCCAGTATCTGCAGTTCTTCTCCTATCTGAAGGATGTCTTTGCGGGTAAGCAGGATCTGAAATACAGCCTTACCATCGGACTGGGGCTGAGCGGCGTTCCCGTCCTCAATTACTATCTCCAGTCTCCCTTTAACCTGCTGCTGGTCTTCTTTTCCAGAACCCGGCTGCATTCCTTCTTCGATATCACCGCCGCATTAAAACTGGCGCTGGCGGCCATGACCTTCGCGTACTATCTGCAGCGGCGGTTCCGGAGCCGGCTGCCTCACCCGGCGGTGCTGGCGCTGGCACTGTGCTTCAGCCTCATGCAGTATTCAATCGCCCAGAGCAGCAATCTCATGTGGCTGGACGGCATCTATCTGCTGCCGCTGATCCTGCTGGGGGTCTACGAACTGACCGAACGGGGACGGATGGGGCTTCTGGCCGGTGCCTTTGCCCTGAATCTGATCTTCAACTGGTACATCGCCGCCATCAACGCCCTGTTTTCCCTGATGATCCTGATCCTGGAACTGCTGTTCCGGGAGGAGAGAGGTCCGGATGCGCCGGGAGGAGGAACGGCATTCCTCCGGTGGTGCCGGGCGGGAGTGCGGTCCCTTCTGCTGGCCGCCTTCAGCTTCCTTCCCATGGTGATCTATCTCACCCGTGGAAAGGGTGCGGCGCTGGATGTGCACCTGCAGTGGGACGCCTTTCTGGGCAACGTTCTGGATACGCTGTCAAACTACCGGATCTGGAGCATCTGCCAGCCGGGGACCGTCACCTGGTACTGCGGCGGCATCGCCCTGCTGGGACTGCTGCTGTTCCTGCTGGTGCCGGGGATCTCCCGGAAAAAGAAATGTGCCGGCATCCTCGCCGTCCTGTTTCTGAATCTCTGCTATTACTGGCAGCCCCTGTTCCGTGTGTTCTCCCTCATGAAGGAGCCCATGGGACACTGGTGCCGTTATTCCTATCTCGGCTCGGCCCTGCTGCTGATGCTCACCGGACACTCGCTGGCCGCCCTCACCGGACGGGACCGGCGGTGGCTCCCGGTGCTGCCGGCGGCGGTCCTCGCCGCGGCTGCCCTGGCGGTGACCAATCTCGGCGGACCCGATGCGGACTTTGGCCGCGCGGCCATCACCGCAGGGTTCCTGTTTGCGGCCGCCCTGGCCGTACTTGTCATGGACCGGAAACACCTGGGCTGGATCCTGCCCTGCGTCCTTTTTGTGGAGATGGGTCTCAACGCCTGGGGCCTGGCGGGATTCTACGGCACTGCCGGCGTGGAGCAGTACAACCGCTATGTCACGGTACAGGAAGAGCAGATCCGGGCCGTCCAGGCATCGGATCCCGGCCTTTACCGCATTTCCCAGACCTCCGTGCGCCGGTATGAGGAAAACGGCCGCACTGCCGCCTTCGACGAGGGCATGGCGCTGGGCTACCCCTCCAACACCGCCTATCATTCCGTGCCGGACAACCGGCATCTTACGATGCTGGAGGCACTGGGCTACCGCACGGAAGCGGGCTGCATGAATATCGTGAACACCACCATCCTGCCGGCAGATTCCCTGCTGGGGGTGAAATATATCCTGAGTTCCGTCTCCATCCCGGGGCTGATCCTTCGGGAGGATCTCCCGGAGGCAAACGGGAAACGGGTGTATGAGAACCCGGACGCGTTTCCCATGGCATTCGTCACGGACGCATCCTCCGTCACGGGAGGATCGGCCGATCCCTTCCGGAACGCCAACACCATGATCCGTGCCCTCACCGGGCTGGAGGAGGACGTGTTCCTGCCGGCGGACAGCCGCAGCGATCCCGTGGAACAGGGGATCGCCGTGACGGTGCCCGGACGGAAAGACATGCCCCTCCTGTACGCCGCCTTTCCGGAGACAAAAGACGGGGAGCACACTATCCTCTTCCCGGACGGATCCCGGGTGACCGTGGGTGCCTGGCTGTCGCCGGAAGTGCTGATGCTCTCCACCGACGGATCCGATGCGGCATTCCTGCTGGAGGGGTCCGAGGTTCCTTCCATGCTCCTCTACCGGCTGGATCCCGGGGCACTGCAGCGGGCCGCCGCCCGTGTCCGGGAGCGCATCGGGACCCTGACGGAGACCGGTGCCGGCCGCTTTGCCGTGACCGCGGAGGCGGAAGAAGGGGAGAGACTCTATCTCTGCATCCCGTATTCCGAAGACTTCCGGGTCATTGTCAACGGGGAGAAGACGAAGGCGTCCCCGGCGGGAGAGGACAACGCCATGATGCTCCTTCCGCTGAAGGCGGGGGAGAACACCGTGGAGCTTTCCTATCATGTCCCGGGGCTTCTGCCCGGCATCGTCCTGACCCTGCTGGAGGTGCTGATCCTGCTGGTGATCCGGCGGCGTAAGAAAACTTAACAAATTAGAGTTCTTTTTCTCGCTTTTCAATGGTATAATGGATTATGTAATCCGCCACACGGTGCGGAAATAAAAAACAAATTGGGGGAATCATACTGTGAAGAGACTGATGGCAGTAGTACTGTCCCTGGCACTTATTCTGATCTGCCTGTCCGCATGCGGCGGCACCAAGATCAAGACCGACGACAACGGAAAGACCGTTGTGGACAACCCGGACAAGACCTTTATCATGGACGTATCCAAGGCGATCCAGGCACGCTGGAAAGCCACGGACGCAGACAGTGAAAAGACATTTGAATTAAAATCCAATGAAGAGAAGGATGCTCTGACATCCTATATCGATGCCGAGCTGGAAATCCTGGCTCCCTATGCAAGCTCCACCTTCAAGGATGCGGCCATGCAGACCAAGGCCGCCAATTACGTGAAGGCTCTGGAGGCCCAGAAGAGCGCACTGGAATATCTGAAGGAAGACCGCGCCAAGTTCCTGGAGCTGTTCGCCGGCGGATATGCGCAGGAGAAGGCTCTGCTGAAGGATTTCGTGGAAAACTACAATCTCACCGTTGCGGAAGAATACCAGGAGCGCCTGGCGGAACTCGTTGCCACCGCAGCAGTACCGGCAGCACCGGCGGACGATGCGGAAGAGACCGCTCCGGAGGAGGAGAAATCCAACGAGCAGGCTCCGGCCGACCCCAAGACCGCCAAGGAGGCACTGGATGACTGGGCTTCCGCCATCGCATTCAAACAGCAGGACGACGGGTCCTATGTCGGCGAAGTGGAAAACACCACCGGCAAGTCCTTCAACCAGATCTCCCTGCAGGTCATCCTTCTGGATGCCGACGGGAACGAAGTGGGAAGGATCTATCCCACCGTGAATGAACTTTCCAGCGGAAGCACAGGAAAATTCACATTCAAGACGGATACGAAGTTCGCTTCCACCAACGTATCGGTGGATTTCTACGACGAGAAGACCGCCTGATTCCAAATCGATCAAAAAGAGATGGGTTCCTTTGGGGACCCATCTCTTTTTGGTTAACATAAGAAAGATACTTAAGAAATTTGCATTTTCTTTTATAATTTAGTATAATAAAGTCAACCCGAGGAAATATCGTGCAGATTCCGAAAGGAAGTGGATCAAAACATAACCCAATCCCCGGATCCATGAAAATTTCACCTTGCAGCGAAGAATGCCGAACCAGCAAAAGACGGGTCCGGTATTTTCATGCTTTTTTCGGGAAAAACAAAGGAAAGGAACGAAAGTATGGACCATTCAATCCTCAGCACCCTGGACCTTGTCATCATCGGAGTCTATCTGGTGGCAATGGTCAGTATCGGCCTGTATTTCGTCCGTCGTATCAAGGGATCGGAAGACTACTACGTAGCCGGACGTTCCTTCGGCCCCCTCATCCTGATGGCCACCGTCTGCGCCACGATCATTGGCGGCAGCGGACTGATGGGACGAGCAGGTAAAGCATACAGTTTCGGCACCATGGCGATCACCACTGCCCTGCCGTATCTGATCGGCATGTTCATCTTCTCCGGGATCTCCGGAAGGATCTCCCGTATGGGAACGAGACATGACATCACCTCCATGCCGGAACTGTTTGAAAAGCGCTTTGGCAAGACCGCGAAGATCATTCTGGCCTGCATGGTAGCCTTTACCATGATGGGCACGGTGGCCTCTCAGGTCACCGCCACCGCCACCATCATCAAGATGCTGGGAGGCAATGTGGGGATCTCCTATGAAGCCGGCGCCATGATCGCGTGCATCGTCTTCATGCTCTATACCGCCACCTCCGGCCTGTTCGGCGTGGTGTTTACGGATGTATTCCAGTTCTACATGCTGCTTCTGTTTGTATACATCCTCATCCCCACCTCCGCCGTACACTACGTGGGAGGCTGGTCGAACTTCACCGCGAACCTCTCTCCGGAACTGACGAAGCCGTATATCAACGGCAGCATCGTGGGAGACATCGTCACCTATCTGGTGTTTACCCTGGCCGGTGCGGAGATGTGGCAGCGGGCATTTGCGGCAAAATCGGACAAATCGGCGAAACGGGGCATGTTCCTCGGTACCACGGTCTACGGCTTCACCATCCTTCTGGTGTACCTGATGGGCATCATCGGCCATCAGATCCTTGGAGACAATGTGCTGGAGACCTTCGGTTCCACCGACGCCGTCGTCCCCGCGCTGGCGGTCAAGGTACTGCCGGTGGGCCTGACGGGCCTTGCACTGGCGGGACTTCTCTCCGTCATCATGTCCACCGCGGACAGCTACCTGCTGGTCTCCGTGCAGACCTGCGTCCACGACATCGGCAAGACCATCAATCCCAAGATGCCGGAGAAACGGGAACTTCTCTACTCCCGCCTGTTCGCCGTCATCCTGCCGCTGGCCGCACTGGTCATCGCACTGTATATCAAGAATGCCTACGACATCCTCATGTTTGCCTGGAGCTTCTATGCGGCCGCCTGCGGTATCCCCGCATTCGTCGCCCTCTACTGGAAGAAAGCCACCAAGGCGGGCGTCATCTCCGGCATGCTGGCCGGCTTTATCGTCACCATTCTGTGGAAGCAGCTGGGGACCCCCTGGGGACTGGGTGCCACGGTGCCCGGCGCCATCTGCTGTCTCATCGCCACGGTGGGCGTGAGCCTTGCCACGTATAAATCTCATCCTTCCGTCTATCTGGAAGCCTGAGAGGACCCGACACCATGAGATCCCGGAAGGACACTATCCTTCCGGGATCTTTTCTTGTCAACCGCCGGTGTACAGGATACAATCAGGGGGAAGGAAAAACGTTCATGCGACAAAGAGGAGGACGATCCCATGCTGTTTGGAAAGAAGAACAAGGAAAAAACGGAAGCGCCGAAAGTGAAGAAGAACGGACGGTACACCCTCAACGACGGGTATGCCGGCTATCCGTCCTTTGCCTTCCGCATCGAACCGTCGGAACTGAAGGATGATGACCTGGTGTGCCGTTGCGGCAGCGTGCAGTGGTGGGTCTTCAAAAGTGCGGTGAAGGAAGGGGCCGCAACGCTGGAGGAAGTGCAGCGCCAGACCGGTGTCGGTGCCGGCGGCGGTCACTGCAATGCCTATGTGTGCGAGCTTCTGGACTATCTGAAAGCGCACCCGGAAGAACTGTAAACGGCGTGCCGGTGCATACGGAGCACAAAAAGGACGATGTCCTGTGACGGGCTCCTTCCATACAGAAAGACAATCTTGTATAAAAACCGGAAATATGGTACTTTAATCTCATGAAGCAAATAAGTTGCATCCAAAACAGGATGGAGGGACAATCATGAGTCTGAATGTGAAACTGATCGCTGCGGGTATCGCACTGGCCGGTGCCGCTGCTGCCGCCGTAGTCCTGGGAGGACAGAAGAAGGATGGCGGAGAAAAGCCCGCACCCGCGAAGAAGGAAGCAAAGAAACCTGCAGCCGGCGGTGCCGTGAAGGCCCCGGTGGTGGATGATCCCAATGGAGAAGGCAGCCTGAACCTGACCGTCCGGATGAAAGCTCCCGGACTGGGTGAGAAATTCATGGCCAACATCGTCATCGAGAACGTGGCCGGCGCCAGCCTCAACCGGACCCTGTTCGTGGCACCGGGCAGCCAGAAGGGGAACGTCAAGGACGGAACCTGCACGGCAAAGCTGGGAGACGGCGAAGAGATGATCGTAGCCGGAATCCCCAACTACACGGATTTCTCCGTGGAATGTGTTCCCGTGGAAGTGGCGGAGTATTCCTTCAGCTATGATCTTCAGAAGGGCACCATGTCCGACGACACCGTGGTCACCGTCACCGCAACCAAACTGTAAAAGACCAAGAAAAAAACAGACTCCCGCAGATCCGGTCGATCTGCGGGAGTAATTATTTGTCGGTCTGTTATTCCTCGGTGTCGTATCCCATGGGGTTCTTGGACTGCCAGTTCCAGGAATCACGGCACATGTCGTCCAGATTGTACTTGGCCTTCCAGCCCAGTACCTCCGCGGATTTCTGGGGGCTGGAGTAGGTGGTGGCCAGGTCGCCGGCACGGCGGGGTGCGATCTCATAGGGGATCTTGATGTTGTTGACCCGCTCGAAGCTGTGGACCATGTCCAGCACGCTGTAGCCGGTGCCGGTCCCCAGATTGAAGACGTTCTCGCCCTTATGGTCTTCCATGTAATCGATGGCGGCCACATGGCCCGCCGCCAGGTCCACCACGTGGATGTAGTCCCGGACACCGGTGCCGTCGGGGGTGTCGTAGTCATCGCCGAACACGTTCAGATGATCCAGACGTCCCACCGCCACCTGGGAGATGTAGGGCATGAGGTTGTTGGGGATGCCCCGGGGATCTTCTCCGATGAGTCCGGAGGGATGGGCTCCGATGGGGTTGAAGTAACGCAGCAGCGTCACGGACCATTCCTCATCGGCAAAGGCGGTATCCCGCATGATCTGCTCGGACATGTACTTGGTCCATCCGTAGGGGTTCGTGCAGTTGCCGGTGAGATCCGTCTCCTTCAGAGGGACCTTGTTGACACTGTCGTACACCGTGGCGGAAGAGGAGAAGATGATGTTCTTGCAGTTGTGATCCCGCATGGCCTCGCACAGGGTGATGGTGGAATTCAGGTTGTTGTCGTAGTACTCCAGGGGCATGCGCACGCTCTCACCCACGGCCTTCAGGCCGGCGAAGTGGATGGCGCAGCCGATGTTGTGTTTTTCGAAGATCTCATCCAGCGCCTTGCGGTTCCGGACGTCCTCCTTGTAGAAGGTGACGTCCCGTCCGGTGATGGTGCGGATGCGGTCCACGACTTTGGGGCTGGAATTGACCAGATTGTCGATGATCACCACGTCATGGCCCTTTTCCAGCAGTTCCACGCAGGTGTGGCTTCCAATAAAACCGGTGCCGCCGGTTACCAGTACATTCATGTTTATCCTCCTGTTATTCCCAGAGCTTCTCGGGGTAGATGCCCTGTCTCTTCATATTCTCAATGGCTGCCTTGACCGAGGGGATATCCTCCCGGTAGGTCATGCCGTACCAGGTCTCGTCGCAGGGTAGGAGCCGCACGGTGCACCGTCCGGCCTTCAGCTCCTGATCCGCCACCACCGGCAGGAAGTATTCGCACTTCATGGGGTTGACGGGAAGGTTCTGATCCAGAAACGCGGGGAAGCCGGACCGGAAGGCATCCAGGATGCCGTGGCCGAAGCCCCACAGATTCATGGAGACCAGCGTGTCCCCGGACAGCGCCGTCCAGGTCTTTCCGTCGTCCTCCGTGGTGCGGGCGTCACTGCCGTCCTTCTCGATGCGCAGGCACTCCGTCACATCCTTCAGATACCCGTCCTCCGCGGTGCAGATGCCCCGGGAGACGGAGCCGTTTTCCGTCACGGTGTTGCGCAGGCGGTAGGCCACCATGGCATGTTTGTTCTCATCGTCCTGGGCGTTCAGGAAATCAAAGACGGTGGAGAAGGCGGTGCGGCCGTAAAAGTCATCGGCGTTGATGACGGCAAAGGATCCGTCGATGGCGGGAGCCGCCGTCAGGATGGCGTGTGCCGTGCCCCAGGGTTTGGTGCGTCCTTCGGGAACGAAGTATCCCTCCGGCAGCACATCCAGCTCCTGATACACATACCGCACGTCAAAGTATTGTTCCATGCGGTTTCCGATGGCTTCCTTGAATTCTTTCTCGATGGCATGCTTGATGATGAAGACCACGGTGTCGAATCCCGCTCTCTTCGCGTCGAAGAGGGAGAAATCCAGAATGGCGTGGCCGTAGTCATCCACCGGAGTGATCTGCTTGAGTCCTCCGAAACGGCTGCCCATGCCGGCGGCCATGATGACCAGTGCAGGTTTTGCCATA
>JAEIGA010011100.1_pt1 | contig 13674 bp, 14 predicted proteins | sample 9270691 | NCBI WGS metagenome assembly JAEIGA01 (sample SAMN17057246, study PRJNA624740) | gut metagenome | biome: biome; isolation source: fecal sample | host: Bos grunniens | place: China: Xizang | collected 2019
GTATTACTGATAGAATTCAAGGCTTAAGCGAAGAAATTTCTATAAGAAAAATTGAACTTGACCAAACGTTAGCAAGTTACAAAAAGCATTTAGAAGACATAAATAGCGCAGACGAATACATAAAAGATTTAAACAATCAAATTACTGATAAGGCCGTTTATATCGAAAAAAATTCGGGTGAGGCTAAAATTTATAATGAAAGAATACAATTTTTAAGGGCTGAAATTAAAAGACTTGAAGGTGAAATCGGTCAATATCAATTTCAAATTAAAGATTTAAGCGAACTTTTACAAAATAAAAACGCCCACCTTAATAATTGCAATAAAGAAATTGACTTTTTAACGGGTGAGGCTGTTACGGTAGGTAAACAAATTGCCGATTTAACTAAACTTATAACCGACCACGAAGACGAAGAAAGGTCAGTACAATCAAAGGTTATAAAAAGCGTTGAAAGTCTTGCTAATATTAACAAAAATATAGGCTCGCTTTCTGCTGAACAAACGGTTATTACCGAAAGACAAAAAGGCGTTATTGAAAAGGTAAACGCCCTTGTCGATAGGTATACTCAACTTAAAGAGCAATTAGAGCAAACTAGCCTTGAATATAACGCGGTAGAATCTTTTATTGCTAATAGTAAAGAACAAATTAAGGATAAAGAAGAAGAAATTCGTTCTTCGAACGAATATATTGAAACTTTATCTCGTAAAATTTCTACTTTAAGCATTGAACTTTCAAGTAAAAAGACAAGCTTAAATTTATATAACGGCTTAAAAGAATCTTTTGAAGGTTACAATAATTCAATTCGTCGTCTTATGCAAGACGCTAAAACTAACGCTACTTTAAAAACAAAAATTAAAGGCGTAGTTGCAACTATTATATCAACTGAACAAAAGTATGAAACGGCAATTCAAACTGCAATAGGTAACGCTATGCAAAACGTTGTCGTTGACGCTCCTGTTGACGCTGAATATTTAATTAATTATCTTAAACAAAACGATATTAAAGCAATAACCTTCTTGCCGATTACTAGCGTAAAAACACGCCAAGTTACAAAAGAACTTGAACTTGCTTTAAGGGAAAACGGTGCGTTAGGTTTAGCAACGGACCTTGTTAAATACGACGGATATTTTGAAAATATTATTAATCACTTACTTGGCGGTACGCTTGTTTGTAAAGATTTACAGTCTGCAAGGTTAATAGCGCAAAAATATAGATTTTCATTTAAAATCGTAACGCTTGACGGGGACGTATTATCTCAAAGCGGTTCAATGACGGGTGGTTCAAAACGCAAAGACGATACTAATTTACTTTCAATAGACCGTAAAGTAAACGAACTTTCTGCCGAAGTTGATAATTTAACTAAAGAAATTAATCGTTTAGAAGGCAATAAGGCGCAATTACTTACTTTAGTAAACGGACAAGTTGAAGAATTAAATAGTCTTAATACCGCTGTTTTTGACGCTAAACAAAATTACGCTAAATTAAAGGAAAAAATTGATTATTTACAAAATCAACTTTCTTCTATTGAAGAAGAAATTGAAAAAAATAAAGACGAAATTACGGTAATTAACGCAAGGTTACAACAAATTGAAAGCGAATACGACACTATTAAACAAGGTAACGACGAGTTAATTAAAGAAAAAGAAAGCGCATCTAAAGAGCAAGACGCTCATAGAGAGCAATTTGATAGTTTGCGCCAAAGCCGTGATAAAGCGCTTGAAAGAAATACTGAAATTCAATCACGCCTTTCTCATTTAAGAAGTGAAATATCTTCTACAATTAGCGACGTTGAAAGAATTGAAAGTGACGTTAAACTTTTAAAAGAAAAGGTTGAAAACAACTTAAAAACTATTGCAAGCAACGAGACTATTATTGCAAAACTTAAAAAAGAGGCTGAAAACGTTGCTTTAAACGACGACGAAAAGAACGAACTTAACGCATTAAGACAAAAAAGGGACGAGTTTGACAAAGTCAAAGCAAAATTAAACGAAGAACTTGAAAGGGACGATATTAAAAGAGGCGCACTTCAAGAAGATATCGACAAAAATACTGAAAAATTGTCGGTTGAAAGGGGCGAACTTATCAAGGTTGATAGCGATATCGAACATTTGTCTGACAAAATCTCAACAAGTTACGGCTTAAATTACGAAGACTGCAAAAAACTTCGTGAAGAAAATTACGACGTTATTAAAGGGCAAGAAGAAATTGCGTCTATAACTAAAAATATAGCAAGACTTGGTAACATTAATCCAAGCGCTATTGAAGAGTATGAAGAATATAACCTTGCTTGTCAAGAGTGTATTACTCAAAGGGACGATTTAGTTAAAGCAAAAGAAGACCTTTTAAAAGTTATTGAAGACTTAACTAAAGAAATGACGCTTACTTTCGACGAAGGCTTTAAACTTATTAAAGAAAACTTCTCAAAAACTTTCAAAGAATTGTTTGGTGGTGGTAGAGCAAGTTTAGAAATTTTAGAAAGTCAAACGGGCGACCCGCTTGACGCAGGTATTGAAATCGTAGCCGAGCCACCAGGAAAGAAATTACAAAAAATATCGCTTTTATCAGGTGGCGAAATGGCGCTTACCGCAATCGCAATTTTATTTGCAATACTTCGTATGCGTCCAATGCCTTTCTGCGTACTTGACGAAATAGAGGCTGCGCTTGACGACGCTAACGTTGACAGATTTGCAAGATATCTTAAAAACTTCTCAAAAGAAACGCAATTTATTTGTATTACTCACAAAAAGGTTACAATGGAATATGCTGACGGTTTATTTGGTGTTACAATGCCAGAAAAGGGTGTTTCAAGTATCGTTTCAGTTAAACTTTCTGACGTAGAAGATATTGAAGAATAAGGTTAAAAATGGGTATATTTTCTAAAATAAAACAATCGCTTAGTAAAACTAGGGATAAACTTAAAGAGGCTTTTTCAGGGTTATTTGCTTTCGATAGAATAGGTGAAGATTTTTACGACGAACTTACTGAAATTTTAATTTCAGCCGACGTTAGCGTAAAAACTTCTATGGATATCGTCGAGCGATTAAAAGAACAAATGATAAAGGAAAAGGTTAAAGACAAGCAAGTCGTTATTCAAAACTTAAAACGAATTTTATTAGATATTTTAAACGACGCGGGCGAAACTTTAATTGATTATCCACTCGTCATTATGGTGGTTGGTGTAAACGGTGTTGGTAAAACTACTTCAATCGGTAAAATGGCAAAGTATTTTACGTCGCTTGGTAAATCGGTTACCTTATGCGCTGGCGACACTTTTAGGGCTGCCGCAAGCGAACAACTTTCCGTTTGGGCTGATAGGGCTAACGTTAGAATTATAAAGCACACGGAAGGTGCAGACCCGTCAAGCGTTGTTTACGACGCCGTTATGTCGGCAAAATCTAAAAAAACCGACGTTTTAATTGTTGATACGGCAGGTAGATTGCACGTTAAAACTAATTTAATGGAAGAACTTAAAAAATCGGCTAGGGTTATCGAAAGGGAATACGGCGACGCAACCTTTATAAAACTTATAGTTTTAGACGCGACGACAGGTCAAAACGCAGTAAATCAAGTAGACAGTTTTGACGAGGCTGTTTTGCTTGACGGCATAGTTTTAACTAAACTTGACGGAACGGCAAAAGGCGGATTTGTATTTTCACTTTCAAATGAAAAACAGTTGCCGGTAACCTTCGTTGGAGTTGGCGAAAAAATCGACGATTTAGAACTTTTCGACGCAAAACAATTCGTCGACGGACTTTTTGAGTAATTTTATAAAAATTTATAACTGTCAAGTAAAAATGCTTGACAGTTTATTTTTTTTATTGTATACTTTGATTAAAGTGAGATATTATGGTTAAAGATTTAAAGTACGACCAACTTTTTGAAGAGTATAAGTCGTTATTAACTGAAAAACAACAAGAAGTTTTTTATTTATATTATAGATTAGATTTATCACTTGGTGAAATTAAAGAAATTAAGAATATTTCACGTCAAGGCGTACTTGATACAGTTAATAAAGTTTGTAAACTTTTAGACGAGTATGAAGAAAAACTTCACTTACTTTATAAAAAAACCCAAGTTTTATCAAAATTAGAAAAACTTGACGACGCTAAACTTAAAGAAGAAATTATTAAGATTTTATAGGGGTAAAATGGCAAATCTTTTCACGGGTTTACAAGAAAAGTTAAATCACGTATTTTCAAAATTAAAAAATAAAGGTGCTCTTACCGAACTTGAAATCAAACAAGCAATGCGTGAAATTAGAATTGCACTTTTAGAGGCTGACGTTAGTTTATTAGTCGCTAAAGACTTTGTTAATAAGGTTTCTGAAAAGGCAGTTGGAACGCAAGTTTTAAAAAGTTTAACACCGTCGCAACAAGTTGTTAAAATCGTTCACGAAGAACTGATTAACTTAATGGGTAGCGACAATAACAAGTTGAACGTTTCGCCAAAGCCACCAACGGTTATAATGATGTGTGGTCTTCAAGGTGCAGGTAAAACGACGCTTTCAGGTAAACTTGCCTATATGCTTAAAAGTCAAGGCAAAAAACCTTTACTCGTTGCGTGCGATATATACCGTCCAAGCGCAATTACACAGTTAAAAGTAGTTGGTGAAAAAGCAAAAGTCGAAGTTTACGAAGAAGGCACTAAAAATCCAGTAAATACTTCTAAAAACGCTATAAAATACGCTGAAAAATATGGTTTTGACACGGTAATTATCGATACGGCAGGTAGACTTCATATCGACGAAACTTTAATGCAAGAATTAAAGGATATCGTAAAAGCCGTTTCACCTACCGAAATTTTGTTTACGGTTGACGCTATGACGGGTCAAGACGCCGTTAACGTAGCAAAAACCTTTAACGAACAACTTGAAATTACCGGCGTAGTTTTAACTAAACTTGACGGTGATACAAGGGGTGGTGCGTGTTTATCGGTTAAAGCGGTAACGGGCAAGCCTATTAAATTTGCCTCGGTTGGCGAAAAACTTGGCGATTTAGAGCAATTCCACGCTGATAGAATGGCAAGCCGTATTTTAGGTATGGGCGACGTTTTATCTTTAATAGAAAAGGCGCAACAAGTCGTATCTGAAGAAGAAGTCAAAAAACTTGAAAAGCGTATGAGGGAAAATATCTTTACCCTTGACGATTATTTGGCTCAATTCGATATGGTAAAAAAAATGGGTGGCGTACAAGATATAATGGGTATGCTTCCAGGAATGCCAGGTTTAGGAATGGGCAAACTTAAAAACATTAAGGCTGACGCTATTGACGAAGGTAAACTTGAAAGGACTAAAGCAATAATTCTTTCAATGACTAAAAGGGAAAGAAAAGACCCTTCAATTTTAAACTTTTCAAGAAAACAGCGTATTGCAAAAGGTAGTGGAACTACCGTGCAAGAAATAAATCAACTTTTAAAGCAGTTTGAACAAATTAAAACACTTATGAAAAGTATGAAAAACGGAAAAATGAGATTACCGTTTTAATAATAAATAAAAACAATTAATTTATGGAGGAATAAAAAAATGGCTTGTAAAATGAGATTAACAAGACTTGGTGATAAAGGTAACGCTTTATACAGAATAGTAGTAGTTGATTCAAGGGTTGCTCGTGACGGAGGTTATATTGAAAAAATTGGACATTATAATCCAAACGTTAACCCAGCAGAAGTAGTAGTAGACGTAGAAAAGGCTAAAAAATGGCTTGCTTGTGGTGTTCAACCTACTGAAACTGTTAAAAACATCCTTGTTAAAGCAGGTGTTATTGAAAAACCTACTAAACTTTCACCATCAAAAACAAATCCTAAAAAGAAGAAAAAGTAATAGGGTAAAATAATGTTAGAACTTATTAAATATATCGTAGACAACTTTGCTGAAAATAAAGACAAAGTTGAATACGTTGTTGAAGAAAAGGGCGATACGGTTAACGTTACCGTTATTTTAGACCAAAGCGATATGGGTAGGGTTATAGGTCGTCAAGGCAAACTTGCAAAGGCTTTAAGAACTTTAGTTCGTCAAGGCGGTGGCAAGGAAGGTAAAAAATACAATATCGACATTAAGGAAAGGGGAGAAATTGAATAAATTTCTCTCATATTTTTATGGAAAAGATTTTAATAGGCACTATTTTAAAACCACACGGCATTAAAGGTGAGTTAAAAATTAAATATTTTGCCGACACTTTTGACAGTATTAAAGGATGTAATACCGTTTTTATTGACGATAACGAATATAAAGCAAAGTTAAAACTTGATAGTGGCGAATTTGCATTTTTATCGTTAAACAGCGTTACTGATAGAAATAATGCTGAATTACTCCGTCAAAAACAAGTATACGCTTTAAAAAGTCAAATTAAAAAGTCTAAAACGTCGTTTTTTATTTGTGACCTTATCGGGTTAGAAGTTTTTGTAAACGACGTTCATTTTGGTAGGGTAATTGACGTTTTACAGTCTAACGTTGATATGTTTTATATTAAACTAGTAGACGGTAAAACGGCTTACTTGCCATTTTTAAAAAGTTTACAATTAGACGTAAATATTGAAAATAAAAGTTTAAAAATCGTAGGCAACGACTACGAAAAGGTGATTTTCTATGAAAATTGATATTTTAACGCTTTTTCCTGAAATGTTCGCTCCTTTAAAAGAAAGTATTATAGGTAGAGCAGTTGAAAAAGATAAAATACAAATTAATATTTACGATATAAGGGATTATACTGAAAACAAGCATAAAAAATGCGACGATTATCCTTTTGGTGGTGGCGCAGGTATGGTAATGACGCCACAGCCTATCGCAAGTTGTATCGACGCTATCGATTTAGAACGTAAAGCCTATCGTGTTTTTATGTCGCCAAGAGGTACGACTTTCACTCAACAAAAGGTAAAATCGTTAATTGAAAAAGAGCATATCATTTTGCTTTGTGGACATTACGAAGGTATTGACCAAAGGGTTATTGATTTATATATTGATGAAGAAATTTCTATCGGCGATTACGTTTTGACGGGTGGTGAACTTCCAGCAATGGTAGTAACAGACGCGTTAGCAAGATACGTCGACGGTGTTATAAGTCAAGACTCTTTAAGCGAAGAAAGTTTTTCAAACGGACTTTTAGAATATCCACAATACACTCGTCCACAAGTATTTAAAGGGGTAAAAGTACCCGACGTGTTGTTATCTGGCAATCACGGTGAAGTCGATAAATGGAGAAAGGAACAGTCAGTTTTATACACTAAAAAGTATAGACCTGATTTGTTAAACGATAAAAAATAATGTTTTTACAATGGTTTCCCGGTCATATGACCAAAGCATTAAGAATGATGGAGCAAGAAGTAAAACTTTGCGACGGTATAATTTATACCTTAGATGCAAGAGCGCCTTACGCTTGCTTAAATACTACGCTTGAGCCTTTTTTTAAGGATAAACCTGTCCTTTATTTATTAAACAAGGCTGATTTAGTCGACCAAGTTAAATTAAACGAAGTTGTTAAAGATTTTGCTAAACAAGGTAAGCGTGCAATTATTTTTAATGCTATTAGTGAAAAAAATTCACAAAAACTTTATAATGAAATTATAAATTCTTTAAAAGAAGTTAAAGAAAGGTATGCTAAAAAAGGCGTAAATAAGCCATTAAGGGTTATGATTTGCGGAATCCCAAACACAGGCAAGTCAACTGTCATAAACCTTTTATGTGGCTCTAAAAAGGCTAAAACGGGCGATAAGGCAGGCGTTACTAAAAACAAACAATGGCTTAAAATTAAAGATATGGAACTTTTAGATACGCCAGGTACGACTGCGCCAAGTTTTGATAATCAGCGCAACGCAAAATTTTTGGCTTTTATAGGTAGTATTAACGACGATATTTTAGATTTTATAGAACTTTCTTACGAACTCATTAATTATTTGGTTGAAAATTACAAAGGTAGAATTGAAGAAGTTTATAACGTAGACACCTCTTTAAAAGACACAAAACAAATCTTTTATGAAATAGGAAAAAAACGTGGAGCGCTTAAAAAAGGCGCAGAAATTGATGAAGAAAGAACGTCGTCGATTTTTATAAACGATTTAAGAAAAGGTAAGTTAGGCAAAATTTTATTTATATGAAAGAACAAGTAGATAAATTTTTATACGAAAACGAGTATAAAAATAGAGGATACAAGTTAATAGCAGGCGTTGATGAAGTAGGGCGTGGTCCGTTAGCAGGGCCCGTCGTTTGCGCGTGTTGTATTATGAGCGACGATATTGTTGAAGGTGTTGACGATAGCAAAAAATTATCAAAAACAAAAAGGGAAAAACTTTACGACCAAATTATTGAAAAGTCGTTAGCCTATACAATATGTCAAATCGACCACGAAAAAATTGATGAAATAAATATTCTAAACGCAACGAAATTATGTATGCAAAACTGCATAAATACCTTAAAAATCAAACCGGACGTTGTTTTTATAGATGCCGTAAAATTAGACGTTGACGTTGAAACGGTGTCTATTATAAAAGGGGACGCTAAAAGTTATACAATCGGTTGCGCGTCGATTTTAGCAAAAGTTTACCGTGATAGATTGATGGATGAATACGCTAAACTTTATCAAGGTTACGGTTTTGAAAAAAATAGTGGTTACGGTACGAAACAACATATTGAAAAAATTAAGGAGATAGGACCTTGTCAAATTCACAGAAAAACCTTTATAAAAAACTTTTGGGATATCTAGGTGAAAAAAGGGCTCAAAACTATTTAAAAAAGCAAGGCTATAAAATACTTTTAACAAACTACGTAACGCCGTTTGGCGAGGCTGATATCGTTGCTAAAATAGACGACGAAATCGTTTTTGTTGAAGTAAAAACACGAACAAACGAAAAGTTTGGTAGACCTTGTGAGGCGGTCGACGGTAAAAAACAAGAAAAGTATAGGCGTATTTTAGAATATTATTTTCTTGAAAATAAATTAGACGACCAAAAGGTTTCGTTTGCCGTAATAGAAATATTAAAAAATCAAATAAATTTCATAAAAAACGCCTTTTAATAGCAAAAAGGACAAAAAAGTTAAAAAAATGGTAAAAAAACGCTTGTCAAAATTAAGCGTGTATGATAGAATATTTAAGGACTTCGGGTGGTCCTCTTGATTTTCAATGAACACCTTGTATATAGGAGGATAAGTCAATGACAATTATTGAGCAAATTAATAACGAAAACATTAAAAAAGAAGTACCTAAATTTAACGTTGGTGATACTGTTAGGGTATCTGTAAAGGTTATCGAAGGTACGAGAGAAAGACTTCAAGCATACGAAGGTATCGTTATTGCAAAACGTGGCGGTGGTATTAGCGAAACGTTTACGGTTAGACGTATTAGTTTCGGCGTTGGCGTTGAAAGAACGTTCCCACTTCACTCACCAAAAGTTGCTGACATTAAAGTTGTTAAGAAAGGCGCTGTAAGACGTGCTAAACTTTACTACTTACGCAAACTTACTGGTAAAGCTGCAAGAGTTAAAGAAGTATTATAATATAAAGGCAAGCAAAACGCTTGCCTTTTATTATTTTTAAAAATAAAAAAACGATTTGTATTATACCTTACAAATCGTTTTTCGTTTTTAAAATTAAATTGATATAAATTGTTTTTCAACGGTATTTATAATTTTTGTTTTACTTAAATATAACGCGCCTATCAACGTTAATATCATATCAGGCACAAGGTAAGTTACGTTATATACAAGTGAATATATAAACGCGTTATTTACAGGGAAACCTTCACTAATTATACCAAAATTAAATATAATCATACCAGATAAAACGTGGCAAATTATTCTAACGATATAAACAAGCAAAATTCCTGAAAGTAAACTTGTAGTTTGATTTTTAACACATTTTTTAAAGGTAGATGCTAACGCTATCGAAGAGTAAGCAAGTACGTAGTCAAGTAAAAACGTTTCAATGGTAAGTACCCAAGGCGAAGATATAAATTGCAGTAACGCAAACACGAAACCTATAAATAAGCCAAGTGAAAATCCGCCAAAGTAACAAGCAAGTAAAACGGGCAACATACTCATTAAAGTAACGCTACCGCCTTGTGGGGCAATCTTAACCTTTATAAACGAAAGCACGAAAGATAACGATATAAGCATTGCCGAAACGGTTAATTTTTTAGTGTTAAGTTTTTTTGAAAATCTTGTCAACAATAAAGTTAAAATAATCGTAACGGCAAGCGTTATAATTGAAATCAATTCAAACGTGTCGGTCGCTTGTTCGGGTAGTTCAACAAAAAGTAATAAATTATTTAACATATAAGTCCTCCATAAACAAAAAATGCGTCCTAATAAAATTAGGGCGTCACGAAAAAGACTTTGCTTCTGTATAGGAATTATCCTGCACAGTTCAAAGGGTATAATCTCAGCCGTTTAAAGCACCCCTGCATTTTATTGTTTACTTAATTTTAGACCTGTAAAAATAAAATGTCAACTAAATATAATAAAAATATTGAAAATTTAGGATAATTATGCTAAAATACAAAAAGGTGATATTATGAATTTTAATTTTTTTGCATACTTAAATAGAATGAAGTACATTAAACGCTGGTCGCTTATGCACAGCGTTATTGAAGAAAATATTATGGAACATACCGAACAAGTTTCAGTAATTGCTCACGCGCTTGCCGTAATAAAGAACAAAATTTACGGTGGTAACGTTAGCGTTGAAAAGGTACTTTTATACAGTCAATACCACGAAACGAGTGAGGTTATAACTGGTGATTTACCAACTCCTATAAAATACTATAATAAGCAAATTATCGGCGCGTATAAAGAGATTGAAGAAAAGGCAAATCGCAAACTTTTATCAATGCTCCCTAGTGAATTTGTAAAAGAGTATGAAAGTTGCGTTATCTCTGACAAAGATAGTGAAGAATATAAAATTATGAAATGCGCTGATAAAATTTCGGCATATATTAAGTGTGAAGAAGAAGTTAAACTTGGTAATAACGAATTTTTAAAAGCAAAAGAAAGTATTTATAATGAGATAATGCAAACTGATAGGCAAGAAGTTATATATTTTATGCAAAATATTGCTCCTTGTTACAGTTTAACTTTAGACGAATTAGAAACTGAATAAAATAAAAACCTTAAACGCCAAGTTTAAGGTTTTTTTAATTATTTATTATATTTTTTATCAAAAATATCTAAATCACTTGCAGTCTTTTCAAAAATAACGTTTTTAGCGTATTTTTTAGCAATCGTAATATCGTCGTTACTTTTTGCAGTCCAACAAATTACGTTGTAATTTTTAGCACGTCTTTTATGAAATTCTAAATCTTCAATTCTTATATTTAAAAAGTCAAATTTAACGAATAATTTAAAGCCAAATCTTTGCATAAAAAAGTCAACGATTTTAGGGTAGTTAGGTAATTTTTCGTTTGTAGTTAAAACGCCACGAATAAAACTTTTTTCAAGTTTTTGTATACGTTTTACCATAAACGGGTCAAAACTTTGAATAACGAATTCGCCTTTATAATTTCTTAAAATTTCAACGAGTTTTTCTTCAAGACCACTATTTTTTTGTTGTTTTAACTCAATACAAAGTGGAACTTGTCCGTTAACCAACTCTAAAACTTCTAAAAACGTAGGAATTTTTAAACCTGTATTTAAAATTTCTAACTCTTTTACTTGGTCGTAAGACATATCTCTAATATCTTTATCAACACCGCAAAGCCTTTTAACGTTATTATCGTGATAGCAAATTAAAACGCCGTCAGTCGTAATATGAACGTCTGTTTCAATACCATAGCCGTTTTTTATAGCATTTTCAAATGCGGGAATAGTGTTTTCAGGGCAATTTTCGTCAAACAAGCCTCTATGTGCAATAGCAACGTTAAATAACCAAAAATCTTTATTAATTCTACTTTTCATAATTCACCTACAAGTTTTATATTTACATTATATAATAATATTATATAAATTGCAAATAATTGTTGATATTTAACCGTTTTTATTATATAATATATAATACGGAATTATATATTAAATTTTAGCAAGGATTTTATGTCAGTAAATAATAAAGAAAATATTAGGAATTTTTGTATAAGAGCGCATATCGACCACGGAAAATCAACTTTAGCAGACCGTATTATCGAAATGACGGGACAAGTTGCTGAAAGGGACATGCAAGAGCAACTTTTAGACTCTATGGAACTTGAAAAAGAAAGGGGCATAACTATAAAGTTGACTCCCGTTAGAATGCTTTATAAAGCAAAAAACGGCAAAGAATATATTTTTAACTTAATCGATACGCCAGGTCACGTCGACTTTACTTATGAAGTTTCAAGAAGTTTAAAAGCGTGCGAAGGCGCAATTTTAATAGTCGACGCGTCTCAAGGCATACAAGCGCAAACGCTTGCAAACGTATATTTAGCGCTTGATAACGGGCTTGAAATTATACCTGTAATTAATAAAATCGACTTACCTAGCGCTGATATTGAAGGTGCTATTAAAGAAATTGAAGACGTTATAGGTCTTGACGGTACAAACGCTCCTAAAATTTCGGCAAAACAAGGCATAAATATTGATAGCGTATTAGAAAAGATAGTTGAAGAATTACCTTGTCCAAAAGGCGACGACGAAAAACCTTTAAAAGCATTAATTTTCGATAGTTATTACGATAATTTTAAGGGTGTAATTTTATTCGTTAGGGTATTTGACGGTCAAGTTAAAAAAGGTACTAAAATTAAAACTTTTATGAGCGATAAGGTTTTTGACGTTGTCGAAGTAGGTACTTTTAACCCAGCGCTTATTGAAAAGGACGTTTTATATAGTGGCGAAGTTGGTTATATTGCAGCGTCAATTAAGTCTATACAAGATATTGAAGTCGGCGATACTGTATTCGACGTTGAAAATCCTGCTGATTGCGCTATTGAAGGTTATAAAAAAGCGCAACCGGTAGTGTTTAGTGGTGTTTATCCACTTGACGGTTCACGCTTTAACGATTTAAAAGAGGCGCTTTTAAAATTAAAACTTAACGACGCAGCATTGACTTTCGAGCCTGATAATTCAACTGCGCTTGGCTTTGGTTTTAGGTGTGGTTTTTTAGGACTTTTGCATATGGAAATAATTCAAGAAAGACTTGAAAGGGAGTTTGGTCTTGATATTATTACTACAGCGCCATCAGTTTCGTATTACGTTCACAAAACTGACGGAGAGACGTTAACGGTTGAAAATCCAACGAAATTGCCACCTCTTACTGAAATTGATTATATTGAAGAACCTATTATAAAAGCAAATATATATACGCCACCTGAATATTTAGGTGCGATTATGGAACTTTGTCAAGAAAAGCGTTGTACGTTTAACGGTATGGACTATATTGATGCAAAGCGTGTTAAACTTGACTATACTTTGCCTTTGAACGAAATAGTTTTCGACTTTTTCGACGGCTTAAAATCAAGGACAAGGGGTTACGCGTCGTTTGACTATGAACTTGCAGGTTACGTAAAAAGCGACCTTGTAAAACTTGATTTATTATTAAACGGCGATATTTGTGACGCGTTATCAATAATCGTTCATAAAGTAAAGGCGTACGCAAGGGGTAGAGCAATCGCTGAAAAATTAAAAGACGTTATTCCAAGACAAATGTTTGAAATTCCTATTCAAGCAGCAATTGGAGGAAAAATTATAGCAAGAGAAACAATTTCTGCAATGAGAAAAGATGTA
>JAEIGA010011101.1_pt1 | contig 13674 bp, 3 predicted proteins | sample 9270691 | NCBI WGS metagenome assembly JAEIGA01 (sample SAMN17057246, study PRJNA624740) | gut metagenome | biome: biome; isolation source: fecal sample | host: Bos grunniens | place: China: Xizang | collected 2019
AAACATACCACGAAGGTACGGATTTTCCTTGCGTCACCCAAATCAACATCAAAATCACCACTACAGATGCCTGTAGGGCAGATTCGAGGAAAAGTTACGAAAAAGTGATAAAGTCAGGAGAGGATTTCTTCACGTGTCATCATAGGCTTTCCTTTTTTATGAAAAGTAGCGAGCAATCGTGCCCGCTACAATATGCATTTTATCGGATGCTTACCAACTGGCAGGTACTACCCGCTAATAGCAGGTAATAACCAGTTACTACCAACTACTAGCCGCCACTACCGGGTACTACCTCAGTAATGGCGGCTAATTGGTCAATATGTACTTGGTCGGATGCTTACCGAGTAATGGCGGCTAATTGCTATCTATACGTACTTCGTCGGATGCTTACCACAGACAGCCGCATCGCGGTTACTACGGCAACCGGATGATACTTACGCCACAAAGGGAATACCTGGCTATACCAGATCATACGTCACATTCACATTCCATTCGACTCAGCAATTGAGTTGAAGGGTATATAACGTCAACCCCAATAGACTAGCTTATATTAATAATCATCTATCCTTCATACAACGCACAGGGTAAGCATTACCATCAGCTCGCTCAATAGTACCCACAGAGTCGCCAAATTTAACTATCCCAGAATTGAAATGGAGGAGTGATTTCTGGGAATTCTCCGTGTAATCAGATGTCCACAGAAAACCATCAACACCTGATTCATCATCACCACCATGATAATTGCCCGCATAATACGAGACAGGATACCATGATGTTTGACCCGAGTCATCACCTATGTAGAAATTCCAACCATGATCGAAAGAACCTGAAACTCTAAATTCATCCGGCACCTCTGATCCATGATTTGTTGTAGTAAATCCGCAAAAAATATCACTTGTTGCCACGCGATAGCCAACAGGGCATGGATCATAAATTGTTTTTCTTGAGGCTTCCCACAAGGTAGATATATGTTGCTTTTCACCCATCCAGGATGTCTTGCCAAAGCCCCAAGAGGATATATTGTGCCTCATAGTCGGGTTTGCTATTGTACTTTCGATAGTCAAAAAACCTGAATATGATGAATAATTACCATACCAGAACGGATCTTTCCTACCCCAAAAGTAAACAAGCCCACAAGATTTCATCCACTCATCCGCATCTGCACGAGTAGCTCCCAAATTCCTATCCAAGACTTCAAATACTCCCTTTTTATTTGTATATACTTGAACTTTTGGAGATTGAGTTATCCACAAATGCCAGCTCCATAGAACTTCACCATTCAGATCTTTAACTGCGAGGAGCACATTCCCTTCTTTACCCGTAGCTGTAAAAAGCAAAACTTTATTTTGCTCAATTCTCACATTAGTAATTAGGTCATTGCATGATGCATTAGTAGTGATATTATCCATTTGCCATAATATTTCAAAAGTATCTGGCGTTCCTATAGATTCTAGACTATTCCCTTTAACATCACAATTAAAAGAATAGTCGCCACCACAAGAAATCAAATAGCAATTCGAAGTTTCTGGTGTTGACAAATTAATAACCCCATCCAGATACTGGGTGTCGAAGAAAAACGTATCGCTATGGGCTTCGCCTCGCGAATTAATAGCATATGCCTTAACATAATAACGCGACAAGTTATCTAATCCCGAGAGTCTTGAACTAAATTCTTGACCTTCAAGAGAAGCAGAGACTCTAACACCATCAGAAAAATCTTCATTCAAGCCATAAATGAAACCACATTCAATAACTGGCGAGATACCTTCTGACTTGACATATGCGAGCACTTCAGCTGAAGACGAAGTTATTTCATCAAAATCTACATGACTGACCTGAGGATATGAAATATCCACGTAACCTTCGTCTTTTGTGCAGCGGACCGAGAAGCCATTCGCTCGTTGGCCGCTGTACATCGGACCGATATAGCCATTGTCTGTGAGTTGCAGGTAGTACGCTTCGCGACCACTAGGAGTAATTGACCAATAGTCGCCGTAGTTGCCAACACTGCTCAACGCCCCATCACGGCTGCGGCGAGAACCCGAACTAGGATACCAGATGGATGGATAGCTGCCGAAATCACCAGAGAAGTTCACTCCTTTGTTTGTCTTGTCGTAACTCCTGGTATAATCTGAAGACGAACCCTTAGATATTGACCAAACGCCATTGTCTCCACCATCAGGAACACGCCAACCTACTGGACAAGGATCATATATAGTCTTTTCAGACTGCCAACGGGTGTTGTCTGTGGATGACGAACCTGTGTAATACCAGTCGTAATTTGAGCCACTATTCTTAATGAAAGTCGTTGGATTTAACACCGTATATTCAATTGTACCACTCGTCGCGTCGGATGAAACAGTTGAAGGCCAAGTAATAGTAGACTTTCTCACCTCGTTACTGTTGATTGAAGAAGCACCCAAGAACGGATCCTTTCTGCCCCACTGATAAAGTAAGCCCAATGCACCAACATCACCTGGAGTAGCAGAGACAGCCCCGAGGTTTCGGTCCATCAGTGTTCCGGCATTATTGTTATAGATCTGTTCCTCTGGCTGATCTGTCATCCAAATGTGCCAAGACCAGATTATTGTTCCATCTGCATCCATTGCTGCCAACACTGCATTTCCTTCTTTTCCCGAAGTGATGAGCTTAGCCTCACCTGAAGTTGAGTCATAGCCACAGGCTTTAATCAATCCCAATGAATCCTCCCAAAGCACATCCACATACGATGGAGAAATCTCTGGTGAGTTGGTGTGGAAATTATGGTCTGGAGTAAAACCAAACTCTCCATTACCTATCACGGTAGCATCAAACGAATAATTGCCGGACTGAGAAACAATGTAGCTGTTTGCATTACCTCTTTCGCTGAGATCTGTAAAGTCCTTTACATTATTCTCGAACGCAAATGAAGCCGCCTTTGTCACAATCGAACGCTTTATATTCAGTTGTTTGTCTGTAGACTTCTCCATAAACTGTCCATCAACGGTTGCAATAGTTATTTTAAAACCTTTATAGGTCGCCGGAGGCAGGACGAAGTGAAAACTTGCCGGATCACCACTAAGCTGCACACCTTCACCACAGTCAAGCACGATGTAGGTGTCGGCGGTTTCGGACATAGTAAGGATTGGATAATCCGCATAATCAGGATCTACCGTAGCATCTCCACTGACCTTCTCACCGGCCTTGGTCTCGAAGACAATCGACTTGATCTTTGCTGTTCCGGTGATGTTGATCGCCAGCGATCCACAAAGATTCATAAAATGCAGAGGTTCAGCGTGATTTCCCTTTCCCACCATCGGCGCTGCACTGCCATCGAAAGAATTGGGCTTATATGTCTGCTTCGAAGGAATGGTTACATTAACGCTGGTGCTCATCTGCTGATTGTCTCTGTAAGGATATATGGCATAATACATAATATCCTGATTAACAGAACCCTCAAAGACACCGCTTGCGGCAGGCTCTTCCAATACATTCTCAAAGCGCTGATATCGTCCGTTATATGTTGCTACACCGATGACATCCTCCGGCTCCCAAAGAACGTCGCGGAAGCCGTCTACATCATTCTCATCCAACACCGTTCTGGTTGCCGGACTGCCATCCTCAACCATAGCCGTAAACACCATATGGACAAGGTTTTCATCTTTTATCTCTATCGATTCTTCCTCGAACATACATCCGGAAAGCAGGCTCAAGCCAAGAAGGCACCATATATAATAAATGTATCTTTTCATACTTTCAATCGATTACAGATTACCACTCAAAATCTTCAGAACCATAGCCTTCGTTATCGGCAGCGGCATTTGTCCACACTTCTCGCACATCGCCGTAGCGCAGGTTGTATCCGCCCCTTGCATATGTTCTTACATAGTACCTCGTCTTAGGCTTCAAGCCAGGTACGGTTACAGCAAACTCACCAGCCGCAACGGTGTCTGCATCAACTGCCAGACAACTGGTTTCGCCCAATTTTGGAGTGGAATCTGTCTCACTATAAACAACTCCGATGACATCCATAACCGTTCCGTCTTCTATGGTGAGAGTTCCTGGAACACCAAGATTTACTGATCCTAAATTTATATCCTCCTTGGCTGCTGTTGTAATTGTGAATTCTGCGTCTTTCATACAACGGACCGAATTACCGGATGACACATTATAAGTCACCTCTCTTTCTACCCTTGAAGAGTTCGTCCTCAAGCTTCTTTCTCGTGTTGAAGTCCAGATTTGGGTAGATGCATTAATGTCAGACAGCGCACCGCTCGAATAATACAGATAACCGGTGTAAGGATAATACGCTGGTCTATCACTAGCCGGCAGATTAAAGAACGAACCATTATTGACATAGCTGATGTATGTAATGCCTCCCCAGACATCTGTATCGACATCCGGCACACGCCAGCCATATGGGCAAGGGTCATACATAGTCTTATGAACGCCCCAATACTTATCGTCGTTGCTCCAGCCAGATCCCTTTATATAATGATTCGGATGAGCCTCAGCATAGTTATAGTTGTTGTAATTGGAATTGCTATCCATAAACTGAATAGCATCTGCCGGATAAGTTGCAGCATAAGTCTTTTCAGTCACACTTGCGCATCCGACAAAGGGATCCTTACGGCCCCACTGGTAGAAGAGTCCGAAAGAGCGGACATCGCCGGGGATTATCGTAAGTGCTCCAAGGTTTCTATCCATCAGAAGCGCACCATTTGGATATAGCTGAGCATTATGCTCCATATCTGCATCCACAGCCCAGATATGCCAGCTCCAGAGGATCTTTCCTGCACTCTTGACTGCAATAAGAGCATTACCCGGAGTAAAGTCTGCAGGAGTTGTAAATTTAACATAGCCATTTTCAAGAGCTACTGACGCTATCACTGCACCCTGAGTTACAGCATCAGAAGTGTTGAGAGTCTCCCAAACGACCTCAACTGCCTCAGCGCTGATAGTCTCAGTACTATTACCCTTGACAGATGCATTGAACTTATATGTACCTGCCTGAGAGATAATATAACAGTTCGCTGTTCCTTCGGATGAAAGATCTGTCACTCCAGAAGCGTTTTTAGTAGTAAAGGTCTTTACCTGACTATATATTGTCTCGCCGCCGACCGTCGCGAAAGTTCTTATATGATACTTCGTCGAGTTGTTAAGGCCAGCAAGATCTGCAGCGAAGGTTCCCTGGCCGTTTCCACACTCTTTGACTGTTGAGTTCGCCAATGTAGGTTCTTCACTTGTACCGTAGACAAAACCGCGGCGGTCGATTTCTTTCTTACCCGATGCGTAGACGTATCCTGAAACCTTAGCTGATGTAGAAGTAATATCACTCATTCCCTCAAGCAAGACCAGAACCGCAGATGATTTATCTTCTTTTACGCAACGTACATTAAGTCCATATACTTCGTTTAGCGTTGTAGAGAACTCTACACTTGTACCATGGTAAGATAGTCCAGCCCTTGCATCCGCAGAGCCTATGTAACTATAAGATGAATTATAGTAATATCCATTGTTATTAATCATACCTGATAATGGATACCAAGCAGTATTCTGACCATCATAGATAAAATTCCAACCGTTATCATAGTCACCAACAACATTCATCTCATCTTTATTAGATGTGTTGGCACCTGTTTTCGTAAAGTCGCACCAGATGTCCTTCGATGAGATTCTATAGCCATTAGGACAAGGATCATAAATGGTTTTTTGATCACGAGACCATAAGTTTGTATTAGAACCCGAGTGCCATTGATAATCCGATGAGGAATTATAGATTACAGGAGAAGCTATCGTTTCTTGAATACCAAGCGCACCACCCTTATAAGTAAAATAGCCGTAAACAAACGGATCCTTCCTACCCCACTGATAGTAGGTTCCTACTGACTCTTTCCACTCATCACCTATACCTCTGTCCGCACGGATTGCTCCCAGATTTCTGTCGTGTACGACAAAAGTACCGCGTGAGTTCACATATGTGTGATCAGTCGGTACATCTGTACACCATATATGCCAGCTCCAAAGAATGTTTCCATCAGTATCCTTGACTGCAATCAAGGCATTACCTTCTTTTCCAGAGGCATAGAATCGCACCTTATCGTCCACGAGATCTACCGAAAATATCATATTCGCCCTATCTTCCCATAGCAGTTCTGCCGAAACCGGAGCTATCTTGACATCAGTCGTGTGAAGTTCGGCTCCCTCTATAAGGCCAAGTTCTCCGTTACCAATGACTGTTGCATCAAAGGTGTAAGATCCTGATTTTGAGACAATATAACAGTTTGCCCAGCCATCTTCGCTCAAGTCCATATAGACATTCTCCGCATACTGCAGAGCCGCAGTCGGCTTGACGTGGGCTCTTGCGATGCTCAAAGACTTTGTTCCTTCCTTTACCATTACCCTTCCATCTGCGGTCTCGATGAATATACGGAACTTTGGATACTCTGCAGGAGGAAGTATAAAATAGAATGGAGTCGCCTGCTGACCAAGCTGTACAGGGGTGTCACAAAGCAAGGTAATGGAAGTCTGAGCCTGGGTAGATGTAATGACAGGCTCCTGCTCATAGGTCATATCGACACTATATGTTCCGGCTACTGTCATCAAAGCTCCGGAAGCATCTTCAGCCATAAAAGTAATGGACTTGACAGACTCTGTTCCTTTGAGTTGCAGAGCAAGAAGACCACAAAGATTCTGGAAGTCAAACACTTCACCATATGGAGCCTTAGCCACCATAGGAGCAGCCTTTGGATCAAAGGACCCTGCAGCATATTTCTGCTCCTGAGGAAGATTGAAAACAAACTTATTATATGAAGCCCTCAAGATTTCGCCATAAGGGTAAAATGCGTAATAATCGGTGGTCAGGACTGCAGATCCGTAGAAATTTGCAGTCTCTGAAGATGAGTTGATCTGCGTAACGAACTCATTTACCGGTTCTGATACCTTCATACTTGAATGAACAGCAACTACACCGATATTGTCAGAAGGTGTCCACACAGTACGCATAACAGCATCCGAAAGAGAGCCCTGCAAAGCTGTCTTAGTCTGGACATCCGACTCGATTGTCGCAGTGAGAGACATAGAAACCTTGTTCTGGTCCTGTCCGCCATTAAGGGCATCCTCATTTACTTGCACGCAGGACACAATGACAGACGCCACTGCCAGAAATATAATATTATATCGCAATTTCATAGTTCCTCCTCCTTTACCATTCATACTCATCATCTACAATATAGTCATCTCCACTTCCAGGCGTACCAGAAGTGTCAATCTTTGTACAGCGGACAGTATGTTCATACCAATTGTATCTTGAATACTGGCCACGATTATTGTTATACAAATACAAAGCATAGGATTCATTGTCGTCATATATGGTTGAAGACCACGAGAAGGTTATTGTTCCGACATCAGAAAGGTCAGCATCGCCCTCTGTATATCCTGTTCCAGGGTAATATGCCACAGGAGTAGAGTATGGTTCTTCTATATAATAACCTGCATCAGCCTTTATGTGTGCACTTATGTCTCTCCATACTCCCAGGTGTCCGTCAGGAACACGCCAACCTACTGGACAAGGATCATAAATGGTTTTACTCCAACTCCAGGATGCGGCATCATTATTCAAGCTCTTGACCACTGTAGATGGGTTCTGAGTAGTGTAATCAACATTCCTGTTTTCTTCCAGATCGGTATATTTCCTGACATCTGCAGGAGAAGTAGATATGAAATTATTTCCATCATACGAACCCAAAAGCGGATCCTTACGTCCCCACTGATAGAACATTCCATATACTGAAGGATCGCCAGGCGTACTGCGAAGTGCACCAAGATTTCTGTCCATCATCACAGCGCCACTAATGTAGGTCTGTGCTGTCGCTTCAGGGTCAAAGTCAGTTACCCAGATGTGCCAGCTCCAGAGAATTACCCCAGATGCATCCTTAACTGCAATAAGTGCATTACCTGGCTTGGCATCATCAGGTATTTCGAATACAACGTGATTGGCATCTATTGACACAGAGGTTACTACGGTTCCAGGAAGAACATCTTCTATAGTGTTATAAGTTTCCCAAAGGACCTCTGCTGAAGCAACTGTTCCGACTGATTCGGTGCTATTTCCTTTTACAAGGTCATAACAATATGTTGCTTTGACTGGATAAACAACATAACAGTTAGCTGTTCCCTTGATGTTCAAATCTATTACACCGGATCCATTAGGAGTTATAAAGTACATTACATCCGAACTATAATATACTTTTCCGTCTACCGTCACGGCAAAAGCCCTGACATAATACTTGGTCATTGGGGACAAGCCATTGATAGCCATTGATATATCACCGATCTTATCAGCCGAATATACAATCCTTCCGTTTTCCACTGAGACAGACGGCTCAGTGCCAATCACATAGCCACTTTCCTTAACTTCAACATCACCCTGAACTGTCACAATTGCATTCGCATAGGCAGAAGTTTCCCTCACATCCACAATTTCTCTAAGTGTCACAAGAACCGAGTGCATCAGTTCATCTTTCTGACAACGCACTGAGAAGCCGTAGGCTCTATTATCATACTCTTCTGGGCGAACGACTCCACTGTTATAGAAGTCCAGATTATATGCGTCTCTGCCTTTAGGGGTGACAGACCAATAGTATCCATTATCTACATTGCTTAAATTGCCGCTACTATAATTAAGAAGGCCAGTAGCAGCATACCAAGTGGTCGAAGGAGAGATGATGTTGAAAGTGATTCCTCCATTTACACTGTCATAAGAGCTATCAGCAAACCCTGCCGTACTCCAAACACCACTGCTTCCACCTTCAGGAACGCGGTAACCTATGGGACAAGGATCATAGATTGTCTTTTTAGGCTGCCAACGGGTGTCGTCTGTAGAAGAAGAACCAGTGTAGTACCAATCACCGTTTGAACTATTGTTAGTAATAAAAACATTAGGATTCTTTACGGCATACTCTATCTGTCCATTAGAAGAATCCGATTTTACTGGCGAAGGCCAAGCCGGCAAATTGTTGTTACCTCTCGAAGAAACTCCCAAGAATGGATCCTTTCTTCCCCATTGATAAAGAAGACCTGCTGCGCCCATATCACCAGGAGATGCAGAAATTGCACCGAGATTTCGATCCAACATAACACCTGCGTTATTACTATACACCTGCTCTTTCGGCTGATCAGTACACCATATATGCCAACTCCAGAGAATCTCCCCAGAGGCATTCTTTACGGCTATAAGCGCATTACCCTCAACACCGTCTGTCAAGAAATAAACCCTGCCATTGTCAAGTCTGACATTAGAAACCACATCTTCGCGATCCTGCCAAACCAGTTCGGCAGAGGCAGGAGAAATGTGATAATCATCAGTATGGAGCGCCGCATCTTCAAGCATTCCAAATGCACCATTTCCTATGATTGTAGCATCGAAAGAATAAGCTCCCAGATCTGTAACTATGTAACAGTTAGAATTGCCATAATAGCTCAAATCCACTTCCTCGACTGTGTTCTTGAATTCAAACACTGAGGCATAAGTAATGTTCGAGCGTCTGATTGCAAGAGGTTTGCTTGTCGATTTTACCATTCTTTCGCCCTCTGAAGAAGTAATGGCTAGCTTGACACCGTTATATGTCGCAGGAGGAAGAATGAAATGGAAGGCGGTTGGAGTCGTCGGATCCAGCTGGACGCCATCACCGCAATCAATCGATATTGAAGTGGCAGCGTCATCCATATATGTCATATCATATGTGCTCGACTTAGGATCGACCTTGAATCTTCCAGATATTTTTGCTTCAGATCCATCTCCTTTCACTGCTATCAGTCGCAAGTTGGTAATCTTGTCTGTTCCTGTCATCTTCACAACAAAGCCGCCACATATATTCTTGAAATACAGGCTGTCACCTAATTGGAACTTCGCCACCATCGGAACGACATCCGTAGCGAAAGTGTTCTTCTGATACTTCTGGACTGTAGGAATATTCAGGATAATAGTAGTATCCTGATGCGAATATGAAGCATCTTCCGAGTAGGGATAAAAAGCATAGTAAGTGTCGAGACTTTCATACTGTCCATCGAAGAATGCGACAGATGTGGTGTCCTCACATATATTCTCGAACTTTGCCACATTCCTGTTTCCCGTCACACCAATTGCATCATCCGGCAGCCAGTAGGTGTTTCTTACAGAAACCACCGGCTGACCATCCAGAAAGGTCTTGGTAAGTGCTTCCTCAGTGTCGACACAGGCAGCAAGCCTCATCTGCATCAGTTGCTGCTGCGGCATCGCGTCCTCTTCAAAGCGCGCACAAGAGAGAGCAAGAAGGCTGATGACAGCCACACAAATATATCTTGTCATTTTCATAATCATCAAATCTTAGGTTACCACTCTATCTCATCGCCGGTAAATCCTTCGCCGGTTCCCGGAGACTTCGTTGTTGTGAATGTAATCACGTCGCCATACGCCGTTCCTTTTGAATTCTTGGCGTATGCACGCAATGTGTATTTCTGATCCGGCTTGAGGCTTGAAAGAGTAGCAGAGATCTCACCGACGACTCCTTCGAGCTTTATGACGTTAGAAGAGGTTGTCGGAGTCGACGTACCATTCAACCATACAAAGCCACACTCGGTTACAGTCTCTCCGTTATCATCGAGGACTTCACCTGAGAGTACAGCACTGTTGGCACTGATCTCGGAAGCTCCGGCTGTCAATACAGATGGAACAGTACTTGTGGTCTTGAACTCAATCACCTCACTTGTCACCTCACCTGCAGAGTTCTTGGTATAAGCCTTTGCGTAGTACTTTGTACCGACTTCAAGGTTCTCAATCTTTATAGAGAAACTGTTTGAGCTATACTTTTGAGTGGTCTTGAATGCGGTTGATGGATCCATATCTTCGGACTTGCTGTAATAGAAACCGACCTCCGACACTGTCTCGCCACAATGGTCAATTACCGAACAAGACAGCACCGCTGTTGTAGTGTTGATGCTAGATACGCTTGTACTTGACAGGACAGGAAGTCCGACCGGCGTAGTGAAAGTCATTGTCTCACCATAAGATGTTCCTATTGAGTTGATTGCATAAGCGCGGAACGAGTACTTCTGGTTCTCATCAAGACTTGTCATTGTCGCAGTAAAGTCTCCAGTTGTACCATCCACCCTCAACCTGCTTGAAGAAGTTGTCGGAGTACCATCGCCCTTAAGCCATACAAAGCCTCGCTGGGTAATGGCAGCGCCATTGTCAGTCACGACTGTTCCGGAGAGGACAGCTGTTGTCGGGGTCACTTCGGCAGAGCCGAGCGTGTTTACAACCGGTGTTGAAGCAAGAGTCTTGAAACTTACTACCTTGCTGTATGAAGTTCCGGCAGAGTTTACCGCATAGGCTTTCACATAGTAAGATGTGCAGATCTCAAGGTTCTCTACTATACTGTTAAATGAGGTACCGGTGTAAGTCTTGGACACCTTCACGGCGGTGCTGACATCCACAGTCTCTTCTGTACTATAATAGAATCCCACCTCGGATACAGTCTCACCTCCGTGGTCTGTGACGTTGGCAGCAAAGGTGGCTGAAGTGGCAGTTATCTTCGACACGTCTACGGCTGACAGCACCGGAAGTCCAGCTACAGTCGAGAAAGTCATAATGTCACCATAAGAGGTACCCACCGAATTGATTGCATAGGCACGGAACGAGTACTTCTTGTTTGGTTCCAGTCCAGCAAGAGAGGCCTCAAAGTCACCTACAGTGCCAGATGCTGTCAGTTTGCGCGACTCTGTTGTCGGAGTGCCGTCGCCCTGGAGCCATACGAATCCGCGCTCCGAAATCTCTGCACCATTGTCAGTGACGACCGAGCCGGAGAGGATTGCACCCGAAGAAGTGACTTCTGAAGTTCCAACCGTCTTCACCACTGGAGTCGAAGCCAGAGTTCTGAAATTCACCACATTACTATAGGCTGTACCTGCAGAGTTCACCGCATAAGCCTTCACATAGTAAGTTGTGTAGATCGCCAGATCGGTGAGGGCAGCAGTAAAGGCCGCTCCTGCATAGGTCTTTGTTATTTTCTCTGATGTGTTTATGTCGACAGCCGGATCTGTGCTGTAATAGAAGCCCACCTCAGACACAGTCTCTCCACCGTGGTCTGCAACATTTGAAGTAAGAGTTGCAGAAGTCGAAGTTATGGCAGACACATTCACCAGCGAGAGTCTTGGCAACGAAGTACTTGTCGAGAACGTCATCACCGCACCATAAGCAGTACCCATCGAGTTGATTGCATAAGCGCGGAACGAGTACTTCTTGTTCGGATCCAGGCCGGACAGGGTTGCTGTAAAGTCACCGGTGGTGCCGGATGCCTTGAGTTTGCTGTTTGATGTTGTCGGAGTGCCGTCGCCCTGCATCCAGACGAAGCCGCGCTCTGTGATTGACGCTCCGTTGTCGGTCAGTACTGTTCCGGAGAGGGTTGCTCCATCCGAGCCGACCTCTGCTGAGCCAAGGGTCTGAACCACAGGAACATCGGCAAGAGTCTTGAAACTTACCACACTACTATAAGCAACACCTGCCGAGTTCACCGCATAGGCCTTCACATAGTAGGTAGTGAAGACTGACAGATCGGTCAGCGATGTCGAGAATGCGCCTCCCGCGTAGTTCCTTGTCACCTTGACAGAGGTCTCGACGTCCACTGCAGGATCAAGGCTGTAATAGAATCCCACCTCAGACACAGTCTCTCCACCGTGGTCTGTAACATCAGCGGTAAGCGTTGCAGAAGTAGACGCGATCTTCGAGACATCCACAGCAGAAACCTTCGGCAGACCTGTAACAGTCAAGAACGACATCACCTCACCATAAGCAGTACCCTTCGAGTTGACCGCATAAGCACGGAACGAGTACTTCTTGTTTGGTTCAAGACCAGAGAGCGAACCTGTATATTCACCGGTCTTTCCGCTCACCTTGAGTTTGTATGAATCTGTAGTCGGAGTGCCTGTGCCCTGCATATAGACAAAGCCGCGCTCGGTAATAGAGGCTCCATTGTCGCTGAGAACCGAGCCCGAGAGGGTCGCTCCCTGCGAATTGATGTCAGTTGCGCCGACCGTCTGAACGGTCGGATAGGATGAATCGGTGGTGAAGGTCGCAACATCACTGTAGGTCGTACCCGCCGAGTTGGTGGCGTAAGCCATAACGTAATATTTCGTATATACGTCAAGTTTTTCCACATCGATCGAGAAGGCATCCTGTGAATATGGCTGATTGACCTTCAGCGCGGTCTCAGGATCGACAGACGGTTCTGTACTGTAGTAGAAGCCGACCTCAGTGACAGTCTCACCTCCGTGGCTCTTGACCGAGCTCGAGAATTTCGCAGTTGTGGAAGTGATGGCAGAGACGACAGCCGAAGTCACAGCAGGCATATCTACATTAGTCGTAAACGACTTGACCTCACCATAATACGTACCCATCGGATTGATGGTATATGCACAATAGGTGTACTTCTTGTTCGGATTGAGGCCGTTCAGCTGCGCGGTGTACTCACCTATATCACCAAAGACGCTGACCTTATATTTCAGGTCTTCGATTCCACAAGTACCTTCATTGTATATAAATCCGCGGTCGCTGATGTCAGCGCCCTTGAGAACCTTGCCGCAAAGCGTAGCGCTTTGAGGTGTAATATCCTGAGCGTCATAGGTATATACCACCGGAACAGCAGGAATAAGGAAAGG
>JAEIGA010011102.1_pt1 | contig 13674 bp, 20 predicted proteins | sample 9270691 | NCBI WGS metagenome assembly JAEIGA01 (sample SAMN17057246, study PRJNA624740) | gut metagenome | biome: biome; isolation source: fecal sample | host: Bos grunniens | place: China: Xizang | collected 2019
CATCAAATTTCGCGTTCTAAGGGGTCAAATTTCGATTTTATGCTTTTAACGATAAAAGTATTGCCACACCCGCGAAAAACGCAAGTGTGGCAAAATTTGTGCAGATTGCACAAGGAAGAAGGATCAAAGTTTGTGCAATATGATGAAAGTTTACAATGCCGTTTAACGTGCGCTTATTTGACGTTAAAATATAAGTTGGAAAGGGGGCGTTAAATATGGCAAACGTCAGATTTTACAAAGAACTGCGGCTAAAAGAGAAAGCCGCCAACGAACGTATGCGACAACTTGAAAAAGCGGGCATTAAATCGCCCGCATATCAAGCCGCGCAAGCGAAATTGGAAGTGCTAGGGAAACAGACAAAGGGCGACAGGGGGCGCAGATTTTCCGAAACAGGAAAAGCGACCTATAACGAAATGGAAATACTCAATAAGATACTTGACGAATTTTTGTATGAACAAAAAACAAGTACGGTTACGGGCGCGAAGGAATATGAGCGCGACGTTTGGGAAAGTGCAAATGAAAACAACAAACTTTCCGACGCGGGCATATCTCGTAAAGAATGGCTCGATTTTTGGGCGTCAATGCCCGACAAAAAAGAACGTTTATATGGTAGCAATCAAATAGTTGCGATTGTCCGCGCCTACTCAATGAAGAACGGCAAACTGTCGGACAATGATAAAATGTCAATGCAGGAAATTGCCGACGAAATACAAGCTAGCAAGAATCTGAAAAGCGCATACAATCAACTTGGATTGACATATAAGGAAGTGCAAAGCGCACGCATAAAGGTGAAATAAATGATTGATTCTTACGTCAAAACGAAGAACGGACGGCAGGCGATAAAAGCATATACAGTCAACGAAATGCAATTACCCGTCGTTGCGTTCAAGGAAAAACAAAAGAATCACAAAATTACTAAATACGCAGTCAAACATATATGTCTTGATACGGAAACAAGCCACATAACAAACACTTGCGCGTGGGTGTATCAATGGGCGGTAAAGTTTGGCGGGCTTTATGTTTACGGGCGCAAGCCGTCCGAAATAATCGACTTTATGCGCAAAGTCGCAGAACATTACGGGCTAAATGAAGAAAAGAAAATTGTATTGTATATCCACAACGCCGCGTATGACCTCGAATACATCAAATTGTTTTTGCGTCAGTATGACCCAACGGCGGAATTTTTAGCCGTGGACGCACACGCCATTATTCAATGTGATGTTTTGGGGTTCAAAATATTATGTTCTTATAAGTTAACAAATATGTCACTTGCGGCACTTGCCGACAACTACGCGGAAACCTACGCAAAAGCTGTCGGCGAAATCGACTATGATATAGTCCGTTATCAAGACAGCGAACTGAACGAAAACGATTGGTTTTATATGTTTTCGGACGTTGCGGCGCAGGACGATGGCATAAAGGGCTATTTAAAAATGCAGGGCTATAAATACGCATATCAAGCGCCCATCACTTCAACGGGGTTTGTTCGCGCTAATTGCAGGAAAGCCGCGAAAGCTGATGAACATTGGCGCGGGGAATTTAGCGCGTCGCGCCTTGACCTTGAACAATACAATCTATGTCGTCAATGCTTTATGGGCGGCGTTTGCATTGCGTCGTTTATGTATAGCGGGCAGACAGTTCGAAGCGACAAGCTAAAACACAAAGACTTTACGTCGTCATATCCCGCCCGTCAAACGCTCGATTATTTCCCCGACGGCGCGCCTAGTTGGTACGGCGATGTTGAGTCAATGCAGGAACTTGACGAACTGTGCGCAACGTACTGTTGCATATTTGTTTTGACACTTGAAAATGTACACATTAAAAAGGGCGTGACAGCGCCCTGCATTCCGTCATCAAAGTGCATACATAAAGAAAACGAACTGAAATTGAACGGCAAAATTGTGTATGCCGACACCTTGACAATGGTTGTGTGCGAACTTGACTGGAAGTGGATACAAAAACAATATGATTTCGACGCAATCGCAATTGATAAAATGCTTATATTTGAACGCGGCGAAATGCCCGATTGGCTCAAAAACGAAGTGTTTGAGTATTTCCAAAATAAATGCACATTAAAGGGGGTGAATGATTTGTTATACGCTAAAAGCAAAAACATGCTAAATAGCGTATATGGTTAGGTATGACCGCAACGGCAATAATTCGCGATTCATACAAGATGAATGATGACTATATACTGAAAAAACAACCGCAGGACGATGACGACAAGGAAAGCGCTTTAAACAAGTATTATCGTAGTTATAACAATTTCATGCCTTATCAATACGCCATTTACACGACAGCACACGCCCGTGACGCACTTTTCACCATGATTGAATGTGTAGGTTACGACAATTTTCTATACTGTGATACCGACAGCGTGTTTTATATCGAAACGCCCGAAAACAAGATAAAAATGGACGCATACGGCGAACAATGCAGGAAACGCGCCGTTGATGGCGGGGCATACGTCGGCAGTAAATTTTTAGGCGAACCGACCGACGAACCGCCATTGCGCGCATTTAGGGCAATACATTCAAAATGCTATGCAATGGAAGAAATGAACAAACACGGCGATTATGAACTAAACGTTGTCATTGCAGGCATACCAAAGGGCGCGACGAAATGGATTGACGGCAAGCCCGTTTTCATGACCAACGCGCAGGAACTTGGCGACATAGACAACCTCGCGGACGGGTTTGTGTTTGAGCATTGCGGGGGCACACGATGTGTCTACAATGACGAACGCGGCATCGAACACATCGAGATTAACGGACACATGACGGAACTTGCAACAAGCGCAGTCATTGAAAACATATCAAAAGAAATCAGCGACACCATGTACACGGCAGGCAAGGACTATACGCCGCTAAACATTGTGCAGGACGCACAATAAAAGTGGATCAAATTTTGTGCATGTTCGACAATTAACGATTAATGCCACCAGTAGTATTATAAATGCAGGGAACAAAATATACTTTCAAAATAAGGAGAAACAAAATGAAATTAAAGACTTTCAGCAAGGTAAACACGGCAACCAACACACGTTACACAGTATTCGACGGCGACGCATTTATTGAGGACTTCACAGTCAACTATTTAGACGAACAAACAAAGTCCCGCCGCGCAATCTTAAAAAGAATCAGCTACGAAGAACGCGGCGCAGTCGTTCAACATGTCGATGTCTACAAAGGACAACTTGAAGTCACAATTCAAATGAAAGGAGCAACAAAATGAACATTACAATCAAATCACTAACACTTTCGGCGTACTATTCAATGGTTACGGATTGTGGCAACAAAATTTTTGTTGAAACCGACGACCGATATGATGGCGTACGCGACGTAACACTCAACGAAAGTGCATCAATGAAAGTCTATGACGATGTTATATTTTTTGACCTTGGCGGCAATCTTACGTCAGTACATCGGCAGGACTTCCACGAAATAACAATCACTTGAAAGGGGGTCAAATGAAACTTAAAATCAACGCAAGTTATTTAACAGTAACGGGGGATTACATAATCCCCCGCAGCCACATGGCACAGTCGGAAACAGGCGCGCCCGAAAAATACGTTGTTGTGGAAGTGCTGACAGGGGGCAAAACAAGTTACACCCGCAGACACACAACAATGAGTTTAAAGGAACTAAAGCAGGCGCTTGACCTAAAGAAAAATGAAAAGGTGGAAATTATATGATTGAAATTAAAGTAAACAAGAACGGCAATAAAATCGAAGTTGACGCGAAAGTTGAAATTGAAGGTTATAAAAACGCAGTCGAACAGTTTTGTGCGGTAATTATGGCGCCTGATAATTCAAGCGAAGAAGTGCTTGTTGACGCGTTTGAAAAATTTATGGAAATGAAAATGGAGGGCGACGACGATGTTAAAAGCGAAAGTTAACGGCGTACAATGCATGGTTCATGACTTTAAAAGAGATGAACAGGGGCGTCTGTGGTGTTATGTAAAATGTGAATACTATTCGCGCCCCCTGCCCGTTTACGCGGGGTTTATTGATATAGTCAATGAACCGATGGACATAATAACGAGGTGATATATGTCAAGATATGATATAATAACAACGTGCCCTATCTGCGGCGATTCGATAACATGGACGAACGGCAGTACAAACGCGGGCAAAGTTTATATCAAAACTAAACGCAAAAGCGTTTTAGTGATACATGAAAATTGCATACAAAATGAAAGGAGTGTACAAAATGGACACATCAAAAGCAAAGAAAGCAACTAAGAAGGCAGAACAGCAGGAAAGGACATTCTGCGAGGTTCGCACAAAGGAAGTCAAGAACGTGCGCGTTGTTGACGGCAGGAACGGCGATTTGGTATTCTTTACGCTTGAAATCAATGGCGTGACAATCTACAATTGCCGCGTTGCAACAGGCAAGAACGGCGATTTTATTTCGTTCCCGCAGTACAAGGGAAACAACGGCGAGTATTACAACAATGTCTATGTTTCATTGTCTGAAGAGGACAGCAAGGCGATTCTTGAGGACGTACAGAACGCCATAAACGAGTAACTATTAACACGGCACAGTCGCAGGGCGGGCATTATTGCCCGCCTATTTTTAAAGGGGTGATTTTATGTATTTAGACATTTCATCTAATCAAGGCGCTATCATGTGGCAGGACATACCAAAGGACGTTAACGGCATTATCCTGCGGGCAACAACCAAAAACAATAAACTTGATGTGCGAACAATGGAAAACTACAACGGCATATTGCAGAACATAAGCGCACAGCTTGACGAACTTTCCGTGTATAAATTTTCGTATGCACGCGACTATATATCCGCCCGAATGGAATGTCGCAAGTGTTTAATGGCGTTAGCAGAAAAAGGCATACGCTACGATTATCTATATCTTGACTTGGAAAGCGACGGCAAGGGCGACTATACGCGGACGCAGGCTGACGCGGTAATTTTAGGATATATCGACGAACTACACATATATTATGGCAACGCGGGGAAATTGCGCTTATATTTCAATTACAATTATTTGAAAAACATAATTGATCCCGCTTGGTTCGATTTTAAAATATGGCTTGCGCGCTACAATGCAACGATGGGCGACACATTCGGCGCTAATATTGTTTTGTGGCAATACACAAGTACGGGGCACGTTTTAGGAATAAACGGCAACGTTGACTTATCAAAGGAGATAACATGAACATTTACACGCCTGCGGGGTGGCTTGACGTTCCACACATTGAGCAGATAGCTAACCGCAATAACATTGCATTTATTGTCATCATCGGTAAACGTCAGATTGGAAAAACGTACAACGTATTAAAACACATGCTCGATTCTGACAAGCGGTTTATATTACTGCGTGGCGTAAAGACAGAACTTGACATGCTAAAACGCAATGTCAATTCGCCGTTTGAGAAAATCGAAGGTTACAAGGGGCGCATTGTTTTTGAGTCCGAAACAGAATACACGGCGAGCATTATGCGCCTTGATGAAACCGAAGAAGGGGAAACAAAAACAAACATCGGCATGTGCGCCGCATTGTCCTCAATCGGGCGCATACGTGGTTTTAACGGCGATATTTACACCGACGTTGTATACGACGAATTTATACCCGAAAGCCATTTATTGAAGGTCAGACACGGTGACGACGCATTCAATAACATGTACACGACCATTGCAGGAAACCGTGAGTTGGAAGGACGCCCGCCCCTGCGCGTGTGGCTACTTGCCAACAGTAACAACCTTGATAACGACATATTAAAGGCGCTAAACATCACGGAAGTAGTTGAACGCATGAGCCTGCGCGGCGAAGAATCGCGAATTATCAAGGACAGGGGCATAATGATTATATTGCCCGATTCGGCTATTATAACCGAAAAGCGCAAACAAACGGCGTTATATAGAGCAATCGGGGGCGACAGCAAGTTTTCACAAATGGCATATGAAAATGCATTTGCTTACAACGAATACACGGACGTTGCACAAAAACCGCTTGCAGAATACAAGCCAATTATTGCGTTTCCTGCCTGCATTGTACATTTGCATAAATCTGACAAAACGCTATATGTAACCACGTTTATGCGATGTCAAGCGCCGCATGTATACACAGACGGCGACTACGGGCGCATGACGTTTGCGAAGGACTTTCCCGAAATACGGGCGGCGTATATGCGCGGGCGCATAACGTTTCAATCAATGGCGGTCAAAAATTACTTTTTGGACATTTTAGACATGTTGTAATATTGCACAAATAAATGATCAAAATAATTGTGCATATTGCATAATTTAATAACATCACTTAAAATTTAAGTGACAACAAGGTAGTGCACACGCAACCGACGGAATCGGGGCACATGGGCGGCGGCTCAAAATACCTTGTTGTCACTTTTAAATTTAACCGACAACCGCGCCGCCGTACTAATACCAATAAGGGGGTAAACATGGACATTGAAACCATCACAAAACTACTTGACGCAGGATACACGAAAGCCGACATTGACAAATTGCAGGGCGCTGACGGCGCAGGCAGTGAAGGCGCCGAAAGTGCAGGAAAAGAAGAACCGCCAAAAGACGAAGTGCAGGGCAATGCGGGCGAGGAAAATGCGGGCGCGGTAAAAGATGACGTTGCGGAAATGTTAAAGACTTTGACCGATACCGTGAACGGACTCACAGCGACAGTCAAGGCATTGCAGGACGCCAACGCAAAAGGCGCGCACACATCATCACCAAAAGCAACAGACGAAATAAAAGCGGCAATCGATTCTTTTATCGCAAAGTTGTAAAGGGGGTGAAAAAATGGATTTTAACACCATTATGCAAGCCATTTCAACGGTTGGATTTCCTATTGTTTGTTGCGGCGTATTGTTTTATCAAAATAATAAGCTGACACAGACAATAAATGATTTAAAGGTAACACTTGTGGAAAATACCACAATTTTAAAAACTATCACATCACACTTAAAGGAGGATTGAAAACATGAGTGTAAACACAATGACATTTGAGCAGTCGGCGGCATTTCTCACCGCGCTTTATGAAGAAGCGACAGGACAGAAACCAACTTTGCAGATTGCAAACACAGCAGATTTTGTAAGCGTAGGAACTAGTCTTATACAGGGCAGTCTTGACCCCGTTGTGCAGGGTCTTGCGCAGATTCTCGACCGCACAGTTTTTGCAATGCGCGTGTACTCAAAGAAATTCGAAGATATTATTATGGACGAAAGACTGTGGGGCGCAGTAACACAGAAGGTCAATTATCTTGACAACCCGCTTGATACAACAGACGACCGCCTGCCACTTACAGACGGCGCATCAATTGACCCTTGGGAAATCAAGAAACAGAAAGTTTTCACCGAGTTTTTCTACGGAACAACTGTACATCAGGACTCAATTACTGTTTTTCGTGACCAGCTCAACAGCGCCCTGCGTTCGCCCGAAGAGTTCGGACGCTTTATAAGTGGAATGATGACAAACATTGCGAACAAGCATAAACAGATTGAGGAAGAACAGGCGCGTGCCTGCCTTATCAACTTTATGACTGCAAAGGCAACAGCCGACGCGCCAAACGCAATAAACGTATTGCAGGAATATTATAACGAAACAGGAACAACCCTTACACCCGCAAACATGTTTGCGCCTGCAAACTATGTTGAGTTCACAAGATGGCTCGCCGCTTACATGCAGACACTTGTTGACAAGATGGCAGAACGTTCAATCAAGTTTCATATGAACGTAACAGGCAAGGAAATTATGAGATTTACTGACGGCGAGTTCCTGCGCAAGTACATTTCCGACAAGGTACTGAACAACATCACATCTGTTGCGCAGTCCGTAACATACAACGCCGACAAGATTTCTAATATTGCCGACGGCGCAAACAAAGTTACATTTTGGCAGAACATTGACAACCCTTACAGCGTGCAGGCAACCCCCGCATATCTCAACACAACAACAGGTAACATCGATACTGCGGGTAGTGCCGTTCAGGTTGATAACATCATTGGCGTACTGTTTGACCGCGACGCGCTCGGCATCGTAAAGCGTAGCACATGGAGCGGCGCAAGCCCATTCAACCCACGCGGCGGATATTACAACATTTATTGGCATTGGACTGAAACAATGTTCAATTCATTCACCGAGAATTTTGTTTTGCTTTACGCCGACACAGTAACACCTTGATGACAGGGGGTAACGTATGCAGATATTAGTTTATAGCGGTTTTTCAAAGCGCATAAACTCAACAAAGCAACCCACGGGCGGCACGCAAATTGATGTCGCCCTAAAGACCCCGTGTAGCGTTATGACGCCAACGTTTCGCATTAGCGGGTTCGATTTGTCTTGGGATTATATCGCATGGGGGGCACGTTATTATTACGTTGATGACATCACCGTTGAAACAAACGACATTGCATTATATCATTGCAAACTTGATACGATGGCGACGTTTAGGGGTGACATATTATCATCAAGTCAGTTCGTGACAAGGAACGCGAATACATATCAACCCTATTTAACCGATACGAAATATCCTGCATTGAACAAGGCGACAATTGACCGCGAATTGATTTCAACATGGGATAGTGCAATAAATCACACGGGAACTTATGTAATTGGAATTATAAACGGCAAGGCACACGGCGGCGTTTCATACTATTCATTTGGCGCAAGCGGCACAAGTTTCAAGGCGCTTATGACCGTATTGTTTGGCGGCGCTTGGCTTGACCCCAACCCCGACATATCAGTTGAGATACAAAAAGAACTTATCAACCCGTTTCAATATATTGCATCCTGCATGTGGTTTCCGCTTTCGATTGCGGGCGACTGGGATAGCGACGTTGAATTTGGATATTGGCAAAGCGGCGTGGGCGCGGGCTTGATTTCCGAGTCAGACAGGACTGTTGTTCTTGAAGCAACGGGAACGTTGCCACGACACCCGCAACAGACAACACACGGCATTGGTATGAATGGAAGTCCGTTCACACGTTATATGTTAGACTGTTGGTGTTTCGGTCAGATACCAATTGACCCGTTGCCGTTTGTGGCAAACAACGCAATCGGTTTTAGAATTGAAGTTGATGTGTTTACGGGGCAGGCAGTTCTTACAGTAACCAACGCAAGCGGCGGGCGCGTAGCAAAAGCGGCGGGCAATTTCGGCGCGCCGATTCAGTTGACGCAAGTTGTTCAACCCGTACTTGCGCCCATCATGTCAGCCGTTGGCGCGGCGGGTTCAATGATTGCGGGCATGGTAACGGGCAACGTCGCAGGCGGTACAGTTGGCGCAATTTCGGGCGTTGGCGACGCAATCAAAAACGCAATGCCACAAATGCAAACAACAGGCGCGACGGGATCAAAAATTGCATTTTCATGGACGCCACAGATTACCGCACAATTTTACGAATTGCCAACACTTGCCCCGCAGAAAGTCGGACGCCCCTTGATGGAACAACGTACACTATCAACATTGACAGGCTATACAGTTTGCGAAAATGTTGATTTGGAAACCAACGCAAGCCCCGATGAAAAAGCGGAAATTATTAGTTATATGTCAAACGGGTTCTTTATTGAGTAGGTGAAAAATGGCGCAAATATATTTTAATGTTTTTGGCAATGGCACATATTGGACGGACGCGAACCCGCCTATGGTAGACGGCGAAACGTTCACAGTTCGTTTTATTCCCGACGGCGGCGCGGAATTGCTCGCAGTGCAGGCGTTTGACTCAAATGATTATTCAATCGCATTGCCGCCAATAGTCAACAACGAATTGACAATGCAATTCCGCACAAGTTGGGGCAATATGTACATGGATATATATTTTTCGGGGTCAACCCCTCCCGAACCGCCAACGCCTATAAGCGGCAAGTTTTGGTTAATAATGGCAATAAAGAAAAACAACGAAAGGAGATTACAACCGCATGTACGGAATTGAAATACCGACCGACTACGAAGGTTTAAACGCCTATAATTCAATACGAAGCGTTGCGGGGCGTGTACAGAACGACCTAAACACGGCGTTTTATATGCGGGCATTATGGCAACGTGCTATAAGCGGCACAACGTTTAAACTGCCGAAATCGTGGCGCAGGGCGAAAAGATATTTTAAAAATGTTCTGTTTTCCCTTGGTTACATCGGCGTTATCGACACGCCGAAATATGGCGTTATTCCGCAGATTTGTTCGTTTAGCGGTTACGGGCTTTACTTACAACCCGTTGAAATGATTGTAAATCAACCATTGTGCGAATTTAGGGGCACAATAGGCGAAGATTGTGAGCTGATTCATTTATGCGGCGACTATCGCGGTATATGGGATATTGTAGAGCATTACGCAATCCGTTTATCAATCGCCATAACGTCAGTTGATTGCGCGCTAATAAATGAGCGTTTGTCAGTCCTCGCGGCGGGCAAGTCAAAGCAGGCAAGCGAAACGCTCAAATATTTATATGAGAAAATCAGCGCAGGCGAACCATTCGCAGTTTATGACAAGGCAATCAAAAGCGATTCAATCGACGGCAACGATGAACCAATTTGGACTTTCTCGCAGGACGTAGCGAACCAATATATAAGCGATAAGCTATTAGCCGACATCGACACAATTTTAATGCAGTTCGATAAGGAAATTGGAATTGCCGCAGTTGGCGAGAAAAAAGAACGCATGTTAACAGACGAAATCGCAATGCAAAATGAGGACGCCTGCGCGCGTTCGTCAACATGGTTCGAAAACTTGTCAGATTCGTTCGACCTTGCCAACGAACTATTTCCCGATTTGGGATTGTCTTTTACAATGAAATATGGGGGTGAAGTCTATGAGTACAATGCAACGTCTGACGCTAATAGGACTATATAATTTTGACCCAACATTGTTCGATACACTTGAATTGCCCGCAGATTATGACAAGCAAACGTTTGTTGATTCTTTGCTAATCGAACACGGCGAAAAGTGCATATTGTACAGCAACCCCGATTTTATGAAATATTCAATCGGGGCATGGGGGCGCAAATGGGCGCTTGAACTTGAACGCATAGCGCAGGCGCTAAAAGCGGAATATGACCCCATTTATAACTATGACCGATTCGAAGAATACACCGACAACGAAGGGCGCAAGCTGACAAGCACAACCAACGCAGGACATAAAGCGACAGATTCACCCGATTTCGATGTGATTCGCGAAACCAACGACAACGCAGTCACGGAAAATCAGACAAGCGCTTACAATTCAAGTAGCTATCAACCCGAAAGTAAAACAATCGTTGACGGGGGCAAGGAAACGGCAACAACGAAGGGCAAAACGCAGGACTTAGCGGAAACATCAAACAGCAAAACAGACGACGCGGAAACCCGCAATTTTAGTCATAAGGCGCATTTATATGGCAATATAGGCGTAACAACAAGTGCCGCGATGGTGTCCGAAGTCGTGCAACAGCGTTTTAAATACAATCTATACGGCACAGCCGCAAAACTATTTGCAAATGATTTGTTAATAGGAATTTATTAAGGGGGTGTATAAATGTTCAATCAATATCCATATCTCAATCTAAATGATTTCAACCTTGATTACATTTTAAAGGCAATCAAGGAAATGCGATACGAAGTGACAAACTTTGTATCAATCAACGCAATCAAATATGCTAACCCCATTCAATGGGATATAACAAGGCAGTATGAAAAGAACACAATTGTCATTGACCCCGTAACAGGCACAGCATATATTAGCGTTGCGCCCGTTCCCGTGGGCGTTGCCCTTACACGCCCCGAATATTGGACAGTTGTTTTTGATTTGCAGTCATTTGTTACTAAAGCAAATCAGAATTTAGCAAACAACTATGAATCGCAGACAACCACAACCGCCACAATGAACACGACCGCAGGCGATTGGGTGATTTGGGGCGACGTGCTTTACAAAGCACTTGTTAACATCACGGCAGGCGACGCATATGTTATAGGGTCAAACATACAACGCATTACCATTGAGGATGTTATAAAAGCAATATTGCAGGACATTGCCAACGTAGTGCAGTCAATTGGCGATTTAAACGACCTTGCGACAACGGACAAGACAAGCGTTGTTAACGCAATTAATGAAGCGTTGCAGGACATTGCCGACGAAGCGCAGGCAAGGGAAGACGCCGACGGCGATTTGTCCCAGTTGACGACAGTTGATAAAACAAGTTTAGTTGCCGCTATCAACGAAGTAAATTCAACGGGCGGCGGCGCAATTGCAATGATTGGCGATTTAAACGACCTCACAACAACCGACAAAGACAATGTCGTTGACGCCATCAACGAATTGAACGCAAGCAAGAAAATTAAATATGTTGACACCACAACCGCACTAAATAGCGCCAATTTGAGCGTTGGCGACGTTGTTTACACTAAAGGTTATTACGCAGTTGATGACGGCGGCGGCGCGCTTTTCCATATAAAAGCAACCTCAACCCGTTTCAATATTGCATTAACGGGCATGGTTGCTGAATTGGTATATGATAGCGAAATCAATATATTGCAGGCAGGCGCACACGGCGACGGAGTCACAGACGATTATGCGGTGTTAAATAATGTGTTGTCATACGCCAACGCATTTATACCAAACCACGGCGGCAGTCAGTATTTAATTAGCGATTCGATACACATGGCAAGGTATCAGCATATTAGGGGCGATATTTTAAACGGCGCAGACTATCCAACAATCACGTTTACTAATGGCGGTTTCTTTATGGACAACAGCTATACAACCATTGAAGGATTAACCATCGTCACAAATAATTCCAGCAACGGCGTGCAAATTTCTGACATCAATTTGACAGTTTCAAATATCATAATCAAAAACTGTATTATCAATGGAAGTCAGACAGGAATTACAAGCCAAGGCGTTTCGTTCTTGATTGACATTGATAATGTCAGATTCATTAATTGTATAAATGGCATTTGGTTGTATGACGCGGTATTTAATGTCCTTGTTAAAAATTGTTACTTTAACATGTGTACGGGTAGACTGATGAGTTTATACAATTCAGTTGCTAAAGTTTTAAATTGCAACTTTGGGTTTAATGCCGCTTCTACTGTTAATAGTAGTGGTTATGGTTCATATGAGTTTGATAATTGTCATTTTGAATCGGACGTTTTATCAACAAGCGCGCTCTTATTCTACTTTGACGGCAAACACACATCATTCCATAATTGCGACTTCTTGATTGGCGCTAGCAATGCGGCATGTTACACAATCGCGGCAACTTGCGATTCTGTGATTATGACAAATTGTAAATATCAGGTTATGAGCGCAAGCGTCAGCACAATGCCAATTTTAGGTTCGGCAATTATGCCGAAATACGGCGCATTTGTTTTGGGTGAGGGTTGCGACGGAATACCAACACCAACATTGAACAACACATTATTGCCGTTCCTGCGTCGTGGTGATGCGCCGATTCATTTCCGCGGCACTTCACTTGACAAAACTCTTTTATATGTTGGTCAGTTGCTCTACCAAGCCGATACGACCGTTTTGGGATATTATAACGGCACAAATGTTATCAATGTTACAAACGGCAACGTCATAGTATAATATTGCACAAACTTTGATCCTTCTTCCTTGTGCAATCTGCACAAATTTTGCCACACTTGCGTTTTTCGCGGGTGTGGCAATACTTTTATCGTTAAAAGCATAAAATCGAAATTTGACCCCTTAGAACGCGAAATTTGATG